>OOCW01000062.1_pt1 | contig 120330 bp, 102 predicted proteins | sample 1671201 | NCBI WGS metagenome assembly OOCW01 (sample SAMN06348132, study PRJEB24527) | human gut metagenome | biome: human gut; feature: ankylosing spondylitis patient; material: feces | host: Homo sapiens | place: China | collected 2015-10
TAGGGGTCTCCAAAACCTTTGGTGGGAGTTCGATTCTCTCATCCCCTGCTATTAAGAACGCTGAAAGGTCTTATAAATCAAGACTTTCTGGCGTTTTTTGTTTTGGTAAAATTCTGGAAATTATTATCTTTAAGGTACTTCATTGTGAAGTATCTTTTTTTATATGATCAGTCTGTAAATATTTTTAATCTGAAAATCTGAACTGCTGAAATCTTATATGATTTTATTTATTATGTCGTTAATTAGGAGACCAAATAAAAAAGATATAGATATAAAATAGATATATGCAGATTTGCAGGGGGTGATGATATAAATCAGGAGTTACTAAGTGATGTACAGAGAAAAAATCTGTCATATGAATATCTGTTTTTGGATATAGAGTGGAATCAGCCAATAGGAACTGTGGGCATTGAGGAGAGAGAACCTGTCCAGATAGGAGTTGTAGCATCAGATGTTCAGTTTGAGAGAACAAAAATATTCAGTAAAACAATAAGATTGAAAAATTCGGAACTATTAAACGCTAACACAGTTAAAGTAACACATATGTCAGCTGCAAACATCATGCAGGGGAAAGAAAAATCTGTAGTTTTGAAGAGTTTTCAACAAACCTTTCCAATATATAATTATATTGTCGTATGGACCAGAGATACATATGAATTGTTCAAGCGGGATATGAAAGAATGTCATATTTCAATGAGAAAACATAAGGTAATAATTTTACAGGATATAATTGGCCTTATTACAGGAAAGGAAGGAGGAAAGATTCGTTTTACACATGCGCTGACTGGTGCTGGTATTGAATATGTTCCTAATTATCTTCATTACTCAAAGCATGATGCTCATTATTTATTTCAGTTGTTTTCCAAATGTTATCAGGAATATTCAACTCTGACAGCAGATGAAGTATGCAATATTAATGTTGCAACTGGAAAAATTCATCTCTCTGATTGTCGATATATAAAAAGCTCTTTACAAAATAGGGTTTTGATCAAACCTCAAAGCATGATTTTTAATGGCTACACAGTTTGTAAGGTTTGTGCTTCTAAAATTGAATGGAATCGATTAAAATGGAAAATTCCTGAAAAAACGCATTCAGTTAAAAAGACGAATTTACGTAATCTTCCATTGACAGATAAAAATATAGAAACCATATGTAATTATTTTCATATGAAATATAACATCAGCAATAATGTTATATTTATCAGTACATCTTTTGCAAGTTGGATCGTGTATCTGAAAGATGAACGTGTAGATAAATTATTTCATGAGAATTATAAACCTGGTCGTCAGGATTTCTTTAAGAAGAAAAAGAAATGCTTGGAAGGGTATCATAAACAAAAGCTGCCTTCACATAATTTTTTTGAGGTAGTTCGTTATATTGAAAGTCATGATGCTGGAATGACAAAAAGATTGATAAAAAGAAACAGAATAGAAAAACTTTTTGAGTTAGTAGAACAGCAATCAAGTGTGATGCGAATGCGATAAGTATGTAGTAGAGCAGAATTGGAATAGCTATTATCGTAAACAAGGAAGTTTACTTTTCAGAATCATGTAGAGATTCAATCTTTTTGGTGATAATATATGGACATAATGATAAATGATACAGGAGTATATGGTGAAATGATTTTGGAAAGTGCTTTTAAAGAACAACTCGCTCGATACATAGAAAGAAATTATAATGAATATTCGGCTATAATTAATAAAGGTATGCTTTGTGAAACACATACATTATATGCAGACATTCCAAAACAAAAAGAACTGACCAGAGATCAGTCTATGGATCTGCGGCATCTTTTGGACGAAGCGGGAGATTCTTTTCATGAAAAGCTTTTTGAATTGATAGATAAGAGTGGGATGTCAGATGTAGAAGTATATAAAAGAGCAGGTATTGACAGAAGATTATTTTCGAAGATTAGAAGCAATCCGGCTTATCATCCCGGAAAGAGCACAGTGCTTGCACTTGTATTTGCATTAAAGTTGGATATAAAAACAACAAGAGATCTTTTAGCCAGGGCGGAATATGCACTTTCTCCATCTAACAAAGGCGATCTGATCATAAAATATTTTATTGAGCATCAGGTGTACGATCTTATGGCATTAAATTTCACTTTAGAAGAATATGGGCAGCCAATACTTGGAGAATAACTGGTAAGATCCGGAAAGGAGATAATTATATGTCATCACTTACAAAACAGGAAAGAACAGCAAAAATCGGAGACATCGTGGAAAAAGTCACACAGATGACAGATGAACAGCTAGGAAATGTTCATGAATATACGTCAGATGAATTCGAAGAACCAAATCATGAAGCGGAGGCATTAAATGCAGTGATTCGATTGAGCCGAAAATATGGAAAAAATAAAGACAAGGTCAGATAACAGATGGGGAAGTTTTATTCATTATTAACTGCAGTCGGGATATATGATCAAAATCTAAGCCTTCCATCGTATGAAATGGATCTTAAATTAATGGAAAATGCATTAACCGAAGGTTTAAGATTTTCGAAGGATATGATGAGAAGTCTTGGAAGCTCTGGTGTTGTAGCGATGAGAAGTTTTGTACGTGCATTGATGGAATTTTCCAGTATGATCGAGGAAGAAGATGGATTTATTTTGTACTTTTCCGGTCATGGCAGCAATGGAGCTCTGTGCTTTTCAGATGGAATGATTAATATTCAGAGCATCATTGATTTTGTAGAAAAATTAAAAGCAAAAAATAAAATTATCATTTTGGATTGCTGTTATTCTGGTAAATTTTATGTTTCCGGAGCCAAACAGATGAAATTGGAGGAAACGATCACTACTTTTGCAGGAAACGGAACGGTTGTTCTTGCTTCCTCATCATCTAATGAGAGTTCATGGCTCGGACCCGGGAAGAATCATAGTTTGTATACAGGAATGTTAACAACAGCAATGACTGTTAATCGAAGAATCCGTAAAGGAAAAATTTCTATTTTTGATATCCATGAGGAAGTATTAGCTATTGCAAAAGCATGGAATAAAAACAACCCTAATAAGATGCAGCATCCAATATATCGAGGGAGAATCGGTGGTACCATATACTTTGAGTTGGAGAAATATACTCCGTATGAGACTTTACAGGTGTATCTGAAAGCAGAAAATTATACAATAAGAAATGTAGAGCCATTATCTTCAAGGAAAGAAAAACGTTTGGCAGTATTTGTAATGATATCGGAGAAATATTGTGCAGAAAAGCAATTGGCATTAATAACGAAGGAGATTGTATCCTATGTCCGAAATTTGAATGTATTTTCTACGGCAGCTTCAGAGACAAAATTTAAAAATATGTCAGCCAGGGCTGTATGGTGTTATTTTGGACATGATGAGAGTGATATGGTTAAGCATAGATATTTTGCCAGAAGTATATGGGCCTGCGACAGAACTGGGAAAAAGAAATATTATTCAGAACAGAAAAATTCTTCAATAATAAGAGGTATATGGGTAACTACAGATTCTTTTTATGAATCTGTGCGCAGACTTCAGCAATCGGAACTTACCAGAGAGGAGTTCGAATCCAGAATTCAGAAAACGTTATGCCAGACTACATCTTTGGCAGAACGATATATTGCAGATATCCGGGAAATTGATAATCAGACAAAAACAATTTCAGAAATTCGGAAAACATACAGAGAATGGATTCAACAGGTATATGAGGAATACTTTAAAATGACAGAAATTCCCACAGTACCCGATGATCTGCATGATCGTTTCAACATAGTGGAAGATCTGGCGGGCTGTGTATTGGATATGGCACTTTTGTTAAATAAAGATGAAGAATATACAGATGGAAACCAGTGGCTGATAAAGAATAACATTCGAAAGTATTATGAAGGGCTGGAAAAACTGAAAATAATTGACGAAAAAGGTAGATAAAGTCTAAATTAACACTAAATATGTCAAATGTGCAAATTAGACAAGAATTAATTGCTTTTTATTTATAAAAATTGTATAATCTGATTAAGAAAATTGTTGAATTTTGATAAAAACCACACATAGTTTAATACAGCAAAGCAAGAAGTTTACAGAACATAAAATCGACAGAATTGAGGTGAAATTTCGTAGTAAATATAATATCGGTGTGATGAAAACATTACTTTCTTTACAAAAATGAGAGAGTAATGTTTTTTTATTAATAATTCAAGGGAAGAAATTTACTGGAGGGAAAGAATGAAGAAAGCTAAGAAAACTGTTAGAAAAGCAGGAGCGTTCGTTTTAATAGGTGTATACATGATAATGTTTATTATTTGCGCATACTTGAATCGATATAATATAAAACTTGATACATCCATGGTTATTAATATTGTAATGTTTATAATTGTTGCTATTATTTTGGGATGGGCTATTAAAAAATCATTTAATCCTACTTATAAAATTCAACAGAATTTAGAACAGGAAACGAAAAATATAAACGATACATATGAAACTGAAAATTGTCTTCTTTTTGAATTTTATAATAAAAAGGATACATCTATTTTTGATCAGAAAGATTTAAAAAAGGCGTATGAGTCTTATAAAAAAGAAATGCAATATCTGGAGTCTCAGGGAACGAATGGAACAAAATGTGATATTGAAGATTATATCAACAGAGATTTAATAGATGATATTGCGAAAAAGAATTTAATAAATTTTGTACCAGGAGCTATGACAGGCATGGGAATTCTGGGAACTTTTATAGGACTTTCATTTGGATTACAGAATTTTAATACAGGTACTTCAGAAGAAATTGCAGCCAGTATTGCTCCGCTGATGGATGGAATTAAGGTTGCATTTCATACATCTATTTATGGAATGGTATTTTCTCTGTTTTTCAATTTGATATATAAAACAAGATTTGAAGGTGTTTATAACGCAGTAGATGATTTTATTGATGCATACCATAAATATGTATCACCAGATTCAGATAATGATAATATCAGTAAAATTATAGCAGGACAGCAACAGCAGACACAGAGTATTTTGAATCCGATTATTATAAATTTTCAGAAATTAAATGATAACATTGAGGTAATGTGTTCTGTTCAGCAGGAGCAGGTTATTCCCAGAATGGATGCATTGAATAACAGTTTCGAAATGTTTGCAAAAATGGTTGGAGACAACCAGATGAAGGGCATGGAGGGATTGATAGATAAATTTACGACACAGACAAATGCTGTGATGACAGAAAGTTTCCAGAATTTGAAAGAATCCATTTCACAGACATGCGATATGCAGGAAAAAAATAGCGAGCATATGCAGGAAATTTTAACAAGAGTACAGGGAATGACATTGAATATACAGCAGATTAATGAATTATCTCAAAAGACAGTTGCTGATATGTCCGGCTATGTAGAGAAAGTAGAAAATCTGCAGGATGTTATCACAGAAAACTGTAAACAGTTTGATGAACGGATCGAGAATAATACAGCGTTTGAGGATAAAATAAAATCCTATGTGGATACTGTAGAAGAATATCAGAAACAATGTGGACAATCGACAGAGCAATGTGCAGCTGAATTGAAACATCAGATTGAAATTTTTGAGGAAATCGAAAAGAAGATTATAGAAGATGTAAAAATGGAAATGGAAGCGGTGATGACAAATGCTAGCGAATGTAACAGGCAGATTGCAGATGCGTCGATACAACAGATCAGCAGTCTTGAAGAAGGTTTCAGAAATCTGGATGTGAAAATTGCAGAAGCAGCAGATAATGTGACAGGTTACATAAAAAATCTGATACAAGGATTGGGAGATGCATCTCAGGGAGCAAACGACCAGTTAAGAACAGAGATTATGAAAACGCTTACAGAATTCAATGAAGAGTTTACAAAGAATATTTCAGATATGACTGTGGAGTTAAACAGTACAGTTAAAGAAATTGGAGGTGCATCTGCTGAATTAGGTACAATGGGAAAAGAATTCAATGGACAGTTGAAAAAAAATCTGACAGATTCTTTGGAGGCATTTGATAAGGAACTGGCTAATATATGTGAACATCTGAGTGGAACACTTTTGAATATCCAGAGTACGATCGGACGGGTGCCGGGTATTACAGGAGAGGCATTTAAAGGAATGGAAAAAGCTATAAGTGAGGTAGAGGTTCAGATGATGGATCTGATAAATCAGGTTTCAATTGTAACCTCAACAGTGCAAAATCAAACATTTGAAAAAGATGAATCTTTGAGTTTGGAGTAAAAGAGGACTAGGTTATGGCAAGAAGAAAAAGAAAATCGAATGATGAGGAGACATCCTACTGGCTATCATATTCAGACATGATGGCGGCTCTTTTACTGATATTTGTACTGATCATTTCATTTACAATGTTACAGTCTAAACGACAGTATGAGGAAAAAGAGAGAGAATTATTGTCACAGCAAAATGTGATCGGTGAGCAGCAGGATCAATTAGAGCAGCAGAAAAAGGCAATGGAGTCACAAAAAAAGATAGTTGATCAGCAGAAAGAACAGATGGCATCACAACAAGCTCAGCTGGATAAAATCATAGGTGTTAAAAGTAATCTGATTTCTGCATTAAAAGATGAATTTGACGGTTCAGATCTGAGCGTTTCTGTAGATTCTCAGACAGGAGCGATTACTTTTGATGCAAGTGTATTATTTGATAAGGGAAAACATGAAATTAAAGACGAAGGAAAAAATTTTCTGGATCAGTTTCTTCCCAGATATTTTAGCGTATTGTTAAAAAATGATTTTCATCAATATATTTCTGAAGTAATCATTGAAGGACATACAGACACAACTGCAGACTATCTTTATAATTTGGAATTATCGCAACAGCGTGCGTTAGCTGTTGCAAAATATTGTCTGGACGAAAAATCGAGTTCTGTATCAAAAGACCAGATTGAACAGCTTCAAAAGATTATGACTGCAAATGGAAGGTCTTTCAGCAATCCGGTATACAATTCTGATGGTTCTATAGATATGGATGCATCCAGAAGAGTAGAATTTAAGTTCAGGCTGAAAGATGAAGAAATGGTAGAGGAAATGGCCCAGATTTTAAATAAAAATGATCAGGCGAATTGAGGTGATGATCTGTGGAATTCTTTTTCAGACCCGAACGATTGCAGACAGTTCAGAAAGAAATTGCTGAATTACATAAAAGTAAAAAGGAAATGTTGGAAACATGGAAATTATCTGTTGATGAAGAACTGAAAGAACTGATTATCTCGCTGGTTTCTCTTGATACTTCAGAACTGGCAATAGAGGCATACATGTTATCAGATCGGGAAATGTATCAGATAGCGGGATATCTTCCTTATAATTATTTTAATGTTAATATGAGAAATTTATTTTCCATATTTGTAACCAGGGCGGATAAATTACTTTGTACAGTTTTGTATGAGCAATGGCAGAATTCTTATGATAATAAAGATTGTAATGATTTCATATGTATGCTTTTAGAGAAAAATGATAATTTTAAAAACTGTATAAAAGAAAATCATTTAGATACCACACGAATGCGAAATATACTTACTGATCAGGATATAGTTATTGGGTTTGGAAAAGAAGTATCCAGATATGAATTTTCAGAGAAAAAAACATTGATGGAAAAATTCGAGTTTTTTGGAATACAGGCAGATAGTAAACTTTATATAGAATGTGCAGAAGTGTTTTACACTTTTTGTGGTAATAAGGATTATCTGGAGGCAGATTTCAAGGAAATGTTGGAGGTTTTAAAGAAATATGAGATGCGGTCGAAGCCGTTATTAAAAGCATTTTTAATTAATTTTCTTACAAAATTGCAATTAAATGAATTAAATAAATTTCAAAATCTTGCCCGGTATTTTGAATTTATTGCAGGAGATGCCCAGAATCACCAAAAAGAATACAAATTTCTTTTTAATGATATATCAGAAGACATCATTGAAAAGTATGCAGACTGGATCAATACATGTCGAGTTATACAATATTTTGGAAATGATAAACGTAGTAAATTTTGGAAAAAATATCGTTTTACTAATGTACAGAGATATAATAACAGCAACACAGTGGTTATGGAATTTGAAAATTATGTTGCAGTAGAATTTCTTGGACAAGGTCCAATATATTTTTATCCTAAAAATTATTTTAATACAAATCTTAAGAGACAATTTTTGGTACTGGGGGATGGAGTTTTGCAACAATTTTTGTATCATGAAACACAATATGGGGACGATGATCGAATAGAACATAGAGGATATTGGCAGAAGCCAGTAGAAAAATACATTATTGAGCATAACATCACCTGTAGATTATTTTCATAACAAAACACAAAGGAAACGAAAAATATGAACCCAAAATATTCAATTCTTCTCTGCAACCAATCATACAGCAGATATAAAGATAAAATTTCAGAATGGCTTCACGCTGGAATAAAGGTATTCTGGTTTGGAAGGTTGGAGGAATGTAGTCTGCTGAAAGAGGCACATACTGCATTTGCGAAAAGGTTTTTTCTTCAGACATATGAGGTTAAAGCTAAGGATGCAGGTATCATAATAGATGGAAAAGATGAAAAGAGATTGATTTCTGTTTTGGAGAAAGCCTGCCCGATGTTTAATGCGGCGCAGTATCTGGTAGAGCATTGTAATGCAGATGAGCATATTGTCGTTCAGGCATCGGCAGGAACCGGTAAAACAACGGTTATGATCGATCGTATCATGTATCTGATGCATACAGTTCCGGAACTGGAAATGTCGGACATCTATATGATCACTTTTACAAATGATGCTGCTAATCAGATGAATATGAGACTTCAGGATATGCTTATGGACAGATTTCGTCTGACCGGAAATATCCGTTATTTTCGTTGGGTAGAGCAGCAGTCTCAGATGAACATCAGTACGATTCACAGTTTTGCTTATTCTATGTTGAAAGAATACGGGATTGGGCAGAGCTTTACAAGAAATCTTTCCATAAAAAATTTTAAATATGAACGGAAAGAACTTATAAAGGATATGATGAACCAGAAAACAAACGATATTCGTTCGATCAGAGATCAGGTAGGCGTTCCATTATATAAAGCCAATTCATTGGTGAATACATTCTGGGGCGAATTTGCAAAATTGGGAATCTCACACCGTGACATGGACAAGATGAACTGGGGACATCCGGCAGACAAAAAATCAGAAGCGTTTCAGAAACTGATTTCGGAAGCGGTCAGTGAGCTGGATGATGATTATTTTGAAATCAAAAGGAATAGTGATGCCATTGCACTGAACGATATTATGAGAGATCTGCAGGAAGTGTTGATGGATAAAAATACACCGGAGCCGGACCTTTCCATGAAATATCTGTTTATAGATGAATTTCAGGATTCGGACCTGTCACAGATCAAAGTGGCAACGATTCTTGTAAGATTACTTGGTGCCAGATTGTTTGTAGTGGGAGATGTAAAGCAAAGTATTTATCGTTTTCGTGGAGCTAATGACCAGGCGTTTTTTGTTCTGGAAAAGAATCTGAGAGAAGCCAGGGAGAAATCTGCCAGACAATTTATTCTGAAAAATAATTATCGTACAGCTGCAAATATTATGAAACGGATGGATAAATATTTTGAGCAATGGGGAAAGGATAAATTACTGCAATATGATGGGCCGGTCATTCCTTTTAACACAACAGCCGGAACAATGAAAATGATTCCATCCTACATGAATCAGGAAGAGGAAGATGAGCTAATTGCAGATACAGCAAGAGAACAACTGGAAGCATTGATAAAAAGGGTAGAAAGTTCCAGAAAAAAAGCAGCCGAAAAAGATCGAGTAGTTATGCTGACGAGAACGAATAATGAGCTTCAGAAGCTGGCGATACTGCTGAAAAGAAATAAGCTTTCAGTAAGAGTGACACAGGAAGGAAGCTTTTTTACCAGTGAAGCAGTAAGGGATTTTTTTGCAATGATCTGTTCCTATATGTTTGCGGATGAGCCGAAATATATCTTTAATTTTTTACTGACACCATATGCAGGAGAGATTGATCCAATGGATATCAACCTGATGGAGCAGCTGGGAGGGAATACAGATAAACTGGCAGAGGTACTTGGACATTCATTGAGACAGACCAGCTGGGAACAATATTATAAGGAATTTCGACTGAGACCTGTAATGTCAGTTATAAAGAATATTCTGGACTATGAACCGGTTGTTGATAATTTTATTTTAAATTTTAAAATGCGAAAGCGTGCACAAGGCTGGAAAGAAGACCAATGTAATGCTGCAGCAAGAACGGAGGCTGTGCGATATCAGGCAGATCTGGAAAAACTTCAGGAGATATTACAGAATAATCTTGGTGGCGACAAGGTAAGCCTGTATGATGTCTATCATTATCTTCAGCTGCAGATTGCAACAAACCGGTCAGAATCTGAACCAGACGTGGAGATCAAAGATGATTATCGGACAATATTATGTATGACCGTTCATAAATCCAAAGGTCTTGAATTTGACACCGTCATCATTCCATATACACATCGTAAATTTCCGGATCGATATAATACAGAGCTTCTTATAGATCCGCATACCAGGCAGGTAGGGTGGAATTTTCTCACAGATAAGAAAAATCCTGATATGCGAAATGATCTGTATGCAGCATTGAAAGAAGAAGAGATAGAAAAAACTAAAGAAGAGGAAACGAGAATCCTTTATGTGGCTATGACAAGAGCAATCAATAATCTGATCTGTATCGTGCATCCGCCGAAAGATCCTGAGAGGTGGTCTTATCTCATTGAGGAGGTTGGTGTAGATGAAAAATAGAGAAGTATATACATATATTGATTTGCATAATCTGGGAAGTGCGCCCTTTTGGAACGAGATCAGAAACTTTCCTCAGATCACAGTAACGGCAGACTTGCGTAAATGTATAAAAGGTGTGGAGCAGTATGACAAAACAAAAGGACTTTTTGCAGATGATTCTCAGGTACAGGCGGCAGAAATCCGTAAATTAACTGATCTTGCGGTTCCACACTGGACAGACGATGAAACGAAATTTCATGAAATGGTTGTGCTGACACAGTTTTTCAGAGGTCAGATCCACGAAAAAGGAGATGATCCGGATATACGCCACTGGCTGGTTGGATGCCGACGCAATCTTAATATGATACTTTCTGCGATCATACTTCTGGAAGAAGCAGGAATCGCACCGGAAGATCTCAGGGCAGACGGCAACAGAAATATCGAACTTTTGCTGGATGCATGGAGATATCTGCAGAGAAATGATCCAGCTATTGATAATTTTCACGATCGCATGAATCAGCTGGAAAACAGAAATACCTGGAATCCGATCATGAATAAACTGTTTGGACGGAGCAATATCCAGGGTTTTGTATTTCATGGATTTTATTATCTCACCCCTTTGCAGGAACGTCTTATAGAAGCGATGGAAAAAAGCGGATATAAGATTAAATTTCTTTTTGCATATGATGAACGTTATCCCTATGCAAATGAGATATGGAGAAAAACTTATTCCGGAGAATATGGTTACCCGGATCAGGCAGAATGGAAAAAACAAAAAGCTGCTGCACCGGAAGCATATGGAGAAATCTTTGAAGGAAGAAAAACAGCGATATCAAACAAGGTATCTATTCGGGAATATGCATCTGTTATGGAGTTTGTCCATGAAATAAAGCATATAAAAGAAAACGGATACTTTGTATATTCTTCCAATGCAAACACCGTAAATAAAATTCTGAAAGATTTCTATCCGGAGGAATATGGTGAAAGAAAGATCCTTGCTTATCCGATCGGACAGTTTGTAAGTAACCTGAATAAAATGTGGGATGAAGACCGGCAGGAGATTATCCTGGATGAAGAGTTGCTGATCGAATGCTTTGCATCAGGCTGGCTGGCCGTCGACGGCAAAGCGGGAAAAGAGTATATGCAGGATCTGATGAATATCCTTCCATTTTTTAAGGATTGTGAAACGGTTGATGAATGGGAGAAAAGAATCCGTTTATATGAAGAAATAAGAGACAAAGTGATCGGTTCGTTCGAAAAGGAATGGGATATTGAAGATAATACAGCCCGATGGCAGGAAATTATGGGAAATCCCTTTTTGAATTTCAGTGTCTTTGCGCTGAAGGATGAGAGTGTGTCTGTAATCCTGTGTCTGATAAAGCGACTACTTTATATGGCGAAGAAATTATTTTCAGACAGTGAAAAAGTCTATATAAAAGAACATATACGTAAGCTGGATCAAATATTAAAACAGCATGAAATGTCGAATGAGCTTTATGAGGAAGAGATAGAGATCGTAAAAGAGCTGTTTGGTAAGCTCAGCGATTCGTCTGCTTTTACAGAGACCTGTTATCCTGGTGATATTTCCAGTGCCTTGAATTTATATATGAGTGGACGGATGCAGGACGGTGAGATCCAGACAGACCGGATCGGAATGGTGTCACCGATCTATCATGTGGATGCGGCATCTGTGGAACATCAGGGAAAAGTACATATCTGCCTTTGTGATGTAAGCAATATGCCTGGTGGAAAAAAACAGTATATATGGCCGCTTACAGAAAGACTGATCAGAGACTGTTATAAACGGACCAGGAATCCTTTGATCAGGAACATGCAGCATGTAATGGAGAGTACCTATATCTGCAACCGATATTTTATGTATGCAGCGCTGAAAAATGCAGATGTTCAGATCTCCTGGATCAGCAATATGGATGATAAGATACTGGCTCCGTCGCCGTACATAAAACTGCTTACAGAAGCAGCGGGAATCCGGATCATGCCGGCAAAAAGGAGCAGGATCACGTATCAGCAGGTAGAAAAAAGCCTTTATGGGAAAAGAAAAACTTTGCCATATGACAAAATGAAAATGCCGCAAGATACAGCTAAAGAGGCAAAGATGGATTATGCGATCTGTCCGATGAAATATGTGTTTGGCTATGTAGTAGACAAATATCCTTCTTTTCAGAATGAATTTCATCAAAATTATGCGATCAATGGCCTGATCGCAGCAATCTACAGCCTTATGAAAGGCAGAGGACTGGGAGTTGATGAAATTTACAGGCAGGTAATAGAGCTTTTTCCGGCAATGCGAAAGGTAGAAAAAAGACAGGTCTACGATTATTTAAGATCTGTGGACAGTTTTAAGGATATTGATTTTTCGAAGCTTTCGGAAACTGGTGAGATGAGTTTCACAGAGGAAAGGTTGAAAGTTCATTTTCCTAATAAGGATGTGCGAGAGCAGGCGTTTGATGAATATGGGAAACTGCTGACTCCTGATGGAAAGAATGATGTGGATTTTTACACTACGGCAGCAGACACGGAAACAGATCCATACAAGAAAACAAAGGTAGATGTATGTCTGTTCTGCCAGCATCAGGATTTTTGCAGATGCGCTGTTTTTTATGCAGATCAGGAGGCACTTTATGATTAAAGAGGAATTCTGGGAAAAAGTAGCAGATGTCTGGTCGAAAAAAGAAGTTATTGAAATTCCTCCTGTTGAGGAGATAAGTATACCGGATGAGCTGGATGACGATGAAGAGGAAATTGACTTTGATGACTGGGATGAAGCAGATGATTTTTTTGATGACATTCTGAATGGAGAGTAATGAAAAGGAGAAACAGGAAAGAGACAGTAAGGGGTGACAGGAAATGGAGCTGGATCTATATAATACGGAACATGAAAAGATAACGTTGACAAAGGAACAGGAGAGCTGCCTTAATTATGCCGGAGATAAAACTCTTCTTGTAAAAGGAATCGCAGGAGGTGGAAAGAGTGTAGTGCTTCAGGGCTTCACAAAGAAATTACTTGCACAGTCTCCAAAGGATATTAAGAATAATATTGCAATCTTTACATTTAATAATACACTGAATGCCTGCACCAGGGAGCTTGTAGGCGAAACGAATGAAGAAAGTGTTCTTGTTTCTACTCTGGATTCCTATATCTCGAAGGTTTACAGTGCGATCGGACCGAAATTAAAAATGTATTATAAGCAGGGGTATCAGGAAGAGATTATAAAAAAAGCACTGGAAAAACACAAAGAAACCTGTGGCCCTCACCGTTTTCAGAATCTGGAACCGGAATTCTGGATAGAAGAAATCCGATGGATGAAGGAGATGAACGTATCCGCAGAGGACAGACAGTATTATCTGGAACTTCCCAGAAAGGGCAGAGGCGGAAAGGTCCGTATGTCAGCCAGTGACAGAATAGCTGCATTTCAGATATATATAAAGTATGAAGAAGAAAGAAAAAGTAAAGATGCAGGCGACTGGATCGATCAGGCATTATATCTGGCACATAATGCAGAGAAAATTCCGGAGCAATACAAATTCCGACATGTTCTGCTCGACGAGGCACAGGATCTTCCATTGGTAAAAATGAAGGCGGCAATGGCATTTGCCGGTAAAGATATGGTGATCGCAATGGATATGAACCAAAGGATCTATCAGAAATACTGGACTCCGGGAATGCTGGGAATCGGGACAACAACAAAAAAACTGACAAAATCCATGAGAACAACAAAACAGATCGATAATCTTGCAGAGTCTTTGCGCAGACATAATGATGAATTTCTCAGTGAAGACGACAGATCCATCCGGGTGATACCGGAAAAAGAAGGAAGCCTTCCAAGACTGGTCCATCTGACAGATCCTGAGCAGGAAAAAAAGTATGTGACTGAATGGATCAGAAAGTGTATAAAGAAAAATCCCAAATGTTCCATTGGAGTGATCGCAGCAAAAAACACACAGATAAAAAAATATGCATCCTGGATGACAGACGCCGGGATCATGCATGAAGATATAAAAAAAGATTCTACATTTTCGCTGCGGACTCCGGGAGTTAAGATCGTCAACGCATACAATGCAAAGGGCCTGGAATTTACATATGTGATCATTCCGGAGCTTACAGAAGGAAATTTTCCATATTATTTTAATCCGAAGGATAAAGATAAAGAAGAGATACAGAATTTTTATATTAATGGACGAAATCTGCTTTATGTGGCAATGACACGGGCGAAAAGATCGCTGTTACTTACATATTCAGGAAATAAAGGATCACGTTTTGTTGGTGAACTGGATAAAAATGCCTATGAAGCTGTTGGAGAGGTCACTTATGTAAAACCAGATGATGGTATAACAGGTTCAGGGGCAGGCAGACAGAAAAAATTAGATTATGAATCACTGATATTGCCGCCTGTGGTGCAGAAGGAAAAACTGACAACAGAAGGAAAGGACCTGAAAACTTATTTGCAGGATAAAGGTCTGGAGATTGTTGATAAAAGATCATCAGGCGGTGCGCTGTGGATCGTTGGAGAAAAGACTGCCTTGCAGCCGATCATCAGGGAAATCGGAGAACTTTATGGTGCATATGGAAACTTTTCTGAGGGAGACCGTGCAACGAAGAGACGTCCGGGATGGTTTACCAGCTGCAGAAAATGATAGTCGGAGAACAGAGATATGAGATTTGTTGATTTACATGGAGATAAAGAAGAACATTATGAAGAGGTGACAGAATATGCCAGGCAATGTCAGGAAAACGAACAGCATCTCTGTGAAGAAAAACGGATAAGAGAATGGTTTTCGGCAGAGCTGGATAATACAAACTGCCTGAGGATCGGCTCTGAAGATCTTATCAGATATGTAGTACGGGAAGTGCAGATTTTGAAAATACTTTTTCGTGAATTTGAGGGGAAGACAGATAAAAACGTAGATACAGAGCAGCTATGGAAGGATTTTCTGTTGTATAACCTGAATCTGTTTGCCGGATATTTCATATTAAAAGAAAAAAGAAAACAGTTTATTTTGAAATTTGCTACGAAGCTTCTGCATTTCAGTGAACAGGAGGTATTGGATTTCCTGGAAAATTGTCCTGACTATGATCGAAGATATCAAAGATATATGGAAGATAATTTTTCGCTGGAAAAAAATACAGATAAATATTTCTGGAAGCTGATCTTCCAGACAGGAAATGACCAGCAGACATTTAAGTTTACAAAAGAGTATTTGAGATTTATATATTTTTATGTTTTTTATCTGTATCTAAAGGTGTATGCAGGCGCAGATCCCAATTCCTGGAAGAGGACTCTTAAGCAGTACAAGATCAGTCTGGCAGAGCTGGAAAAAGATCTGAAATCCGGAAAGTTTTTGCCGGCAGATTTAAAGAAACTGGAAAATCCGTTGTACTGCAGCGACAGGCCGGAAGTTCTGAAAGGTATTCAGAATTCCATGAAAGTGATTTTGTTCTGCTTAATATCAGAAGGCAGGATTACTGAGAAAGAAGGTGGGTTTGAAATGATCGAGGAATTGTACAGACAGTGGAAAAACGGAATACTTACACAGGAAGAATTAAGATCTATCATTCCAGAAGAAATCCGGCGTGAAGCTTACGCAGGAAAACTGCCGGATTTCAGAGATTATGAAGCTGATTTTTTACAGACAGATGAAAAAGTACATTATCTTGATCATACGATCCTTTATCAGGGGAAATCCTGCAATGGGGAAATACAGTTTCAAAGCTATAAAGGAATACTCCTTTTTACAGATAGAAGAATTGTGTTTAAAGGTGTGGATACTCTTGACCTGGAATATGAAAAGATCAGCCGGATAGCTGAGTATGATGTACTTCCGGAGATCCTTGAGATCAGAAGCCAGAACCGGATCAATTATTTTCAGGTTCCGGATATTGAAGCCGCTTATAAAATACTAAAGCTGATCGCAAATCGTAAAAAGGGCACTTCTGTGGATGAAAAACAGGTTCCACTGTCTTATGAGGAATTGGTAGATAAAGCGGATATCCGGGCATACATATTTGCTTTTGAATATATGCTTTCAGGAGATATGCCACGAGAATTAAGAGAAGGCCTGAATGGATTAAACCATAAGCTGGTCAGTTTGCAAAAAACAACAGAACAATACCCGGAATGTAAAAATGCGATTTATCAGTTTTTGCATTATTATATCCCGGAAACAGTACGGCTTGTGCGAGCGTATCAGAAGTACCAGAATGCAGGTCTTACAGGAAAAACAGCGGATAAGGTCTATGAAAAAGTGGTGACAGCGGTTCAGGCCCTGGACGGGGCTGTTTATCAGAAAATAACGGAAATTTATCAGACTGCGGTGAGAGATACAGTTGCAGGAGCAGAAGCACTGAAAGAGATCCTGGGACAGGATGGATATGTAGATAAAAGATACAGTATGGACAAATAGAGAAGGAGACTGAAGCAATGGCAGATGAGATGAACAGAGATATGATGGATAGGGAAATGAAAGGAATCAAAATGCCTTCCCTTACATTGGAGCCGGAAGAAAAAGAAGATTCCGGATTTTATGAAGAGACAGAGGAACGTGCAGGGGCTGTAGATGAATCCATGCTTTCTGAGGAAGAAAGAAAACAGGTCGAAGCTTTCGTAGATCAGATCGATGTATCAAATATAAAGATGGTCAACTCTTATGGAGCAAGCGCACAGAACAGTATTGCGGCATTTTCCGTATCTATTACAGAGAATCAGAAGACCAGGGAATTTGGTGAGATAGGAGATAGTTTAAGTGAACTCCAGGTGGCGATCAGGAGTACAACAGCACCGGAGAAAAAAGGACTTCTTGGACTGTTCCAGAAAGGAAAAAATAAAGTATCTTATCTGATCGCGAATTATGAAAGCGCAGAAACAAATATTAAAAAAATAGAGCAGGACCTGCAGCGTCACCGTCAGGTACTGACAAAGGATATTTATATTTATGATCAGATGTATGATCAGAATCTGGCTTTTTATAAGGAACTGACTATGTATATCATTGCAGGGAAAAAAGCCCTGGAAAAAGCAAAGAAAGCGAAGCTTATCGAGTTGCGGAATAAAGCAGACCGGACACAGGATCAGCTGGATGTGCAGTTGTACCGTGATTATGAGGATGCCTGCAAAAGATTCGAAAAAAGAATTTATGATCTGGAAACTACCCGCCTTGTTTCTATCCAGATGGCACCGCAGATCAGACTCCTTCAGAATACAGATCAGGAAGTGGCAGATAAGCTGCGCTCTGATGTTATCAATACAATTCCCATGTGGAGAAATCAGATGGTCCTTGCGCTGGGAATCGAACATAGCCGCCGCGCCCTGAATGCACAGAGCGCAGTAACAGATATGACAAATGAAATGTTCCGCAGAAATGCAGAGACATTAAAACAGGGAGCCATTGATGCAGCCCTTGCTTCCGAAAAAGCACTGGTAGATGTCGAAACCCTGAAGAAAGTCAACGCAGATATCATTACATCGATCAATGAAGTAGTAAAGATCCACGAAGAAGGAACAAAAAAACGCAGCGAAGCCCAGGCAGAGCTTGCCAAGATTGAGGATGAACTGAAGCAGGCGTTGATGCAGGCTGGGCAGAAGGTGTGATGGGGAGGTCTTTTAAATGTATGCAGAACTTAAAGTGGAATTTGATTCAAACGAAATTAATTTTCAACAGTCATCAAATCTGCAGGGAGTACTGATGGAGAATATTTCATCAGAATATGCAGCAAAGCTACATGGAAATCAGTTAAATCCATATAGCCAATGCATTTTAAAAGAAGAAGGAAAAACTGTCTGGTATCTTAAAACATTAAATACGGAAGCCTATGAAATGCTTTTGCTTCCAATGACAAAGCTTGATACGATTACGTTACGAAAAAAGAATAAAACAGTAAATTTATTAAATAAAACAGTAAGGATCAAAGAAGATAAAGAACTGATAAAAGAATTCTATGAAAATAAATGTTCCAGATATTTGGAATTAAGTTTTAAAACGCCTACATCTTTTAAACGAGATGGGAAATATGCAATATATCCAGATATAAGTTTAATATATGGAAGCCTTATGAGAAAGTTCAGTGCTGCATCGGAAGAGTTTAATATGTATGATGAAGATACATTAGAAGAACTTGTGACACAAAGTGAGATTGTAAGATATCGCTTACAGACAATACCTTTTCCGTTGGAAAAAACGAATATTACAGGATTTATAGGAAATATTTGTATCCATATCAAAGGTCCGGAAACAATGGCAAGGTATGTGAGGATGCTGGCAAAATTTGGAGAGTTTTCCGGCGTTGGAATAAAGACAGGAATGGGAATGGGTGCAATGAAATATATCAGGAGGAATGAAGATGACTGATGAAAAAATTAAACTGATTATAGGAAGTCTGCTTCATGATATTGGAAAAATAGTATACAGAGAGGGGGATGATCGTAGAAATCACAGTATTTCCGGTTACGATTTTTTAAAGGAAAATGGTGGTATTGATGATAAAGAAATTTTAAATTGTGTAAGATATCATCATATATCTGCTTTGAAGGATGCAAAACTGCAGGAAAATGATCTGGCGTATATTGTGTATCTTGCAGATAATATTGCAGCTTTTGCAGACAGGAGAAAGAAAGAGGGAGAAGATGTTGCCGGATTTGATCTGTCAGTTCCTCTGCAGAGTATTTTCAATATATTAAATGAGAATGATCAGGAATATTATTATCTTCCGGGGGACATGGAAGATAAAGGGAATGTTAATTATCCAACTCCTGAAAAAAGAAGTTTTTCAAAAGAGTTTTATATGAAGATCCGACAGAGAGTGCTGGATAATTTCAAAGGAATGGATTGGAATGACGAATATCTGAATTCATTGTTAGCGGTGATGGAAGCAAATCTTACTTATGTACCATCCTCTACTTCAAAGGGAGAACTAAGTGATATTTCACTGTTTGATCATGTAAAGCTTACGGCTGCTATCGCCAGTTGCATGTATGACTATTTAAATGAAAACCATTTGAAATATAAAGAAGAGCTTCTGGATAAAAAGGATTTTTATGATAAAAAAGTTTTTTTATTATGTTCAATGGATATTTCAGGTATTCAGAAATTTATTTATACGATCACATCCAAAAATGCATTAAGAACTTTACGTGCAAGATCTTTTTATCTTGAAATCATGATGGAACATATCATTGATCTGTTGCTTGATAAGCTGGAGTTGTCCAGAGCGAATCTGTTATATTTAGGCGGAGGGCACTGTTATCTGCTTCTGGCTAACACAAAAAAGACAGTTGACAGGATAAATGAATTTCAAAAGGAATTAAAAGAATGGATCCTGGAACAGTTTCAGATTGAATTGTATGTTGCCTTTGGTTATGTAGCATGTACTGGAAATGCTTTTCGTAATATTCCGGAGGGCAGTTATGGACAGTTATTCCGAGAGATGAGCAAAATGCTTTCAGAACAGAAACAACATAGATATTGTGCACATGATATTATTAAGTTAAACCATAAAAAAATCAGGGATTATTCCAGAGAATGCAGGGTTTGTAAAAGAATTGGGCGGGTAGATGATGAAGGTGTTTGCCAGTTATGCAGGAAAATAGAAAGCTTGTCCAAGAATGTTCTGTATAGTGAGTTCTTTTCAGTGGTCCTGGGAAATTCAGAAGAAAAAGAAGGTATGCCTTTACCAGGGGGATGTTATCTTGTGGCAGATACAAAAGAATCATTAAGCAGACGAATGGAAAATGATGATCATTTTGTGCGCGCTTATTCCAAGAATAAAATGTATACCGGAAAACATATCGCGACTAAATTATGGGTGGGAGATTATACCACAGGAGATACATTTGAGAAATTTGCAAAGAAATCAAAGGGAATTAACAGAATTGGAGTTTTACGTGCTGATGTAGATAACCTTGGACAGGCTATTGTATCTGGTTTCCAGAGTAAAAGAAATGGAGACAGATATGTGACTTTGTCGAGAACTGCGGCATTATCCAGACAGTTATCTATTTTCTTTAAATATTACATTCGATTTTTGCTAAAAAACGGTGAATATTCGCTGGAAGGAAATGAAGGTATAAAGGAACGTCAGGCCACAATCGTGTATTCTGGCGGAGATGATGTATTTATTGTCGGTGCATGGAATGATGTAATAGAGCTTTCCGTAGATCTGCAAAAAATGTTCCGAAAATACACGCAGGGAACATTAAGTATTTCTGCAGGTATTGGTATTTATGAAGATTCATATCCTATTGCAGCTATCGCACAGGAGACTGGAGCTATGGAGTCTGAATCGAAAAGAATGCCGAACAAAAATGCAGTAACCATCATGGAAGATGGGGAGAGACATCTTGTGGAAGAAGGTGAAGAGGAAAAAGAAATCAGTGACGGTACATATTCCTGGGAAGAATTTGATCAGGAAGTGATTCAGGAAAAATATAGAGCATTGAGTGAGTTCTTTGAGGATTTGGAAGACAGAGGTATGGCATTTTTATACCGAATGTTGGAGCTTGTACGTGGACATGAGGAAAAAATTAATTTTGCAAGAATGATGTATCTGCTTTCCAGACTGGAACCATCAGAAGAAGGACCGAAAAAAGAAAAATACAGACAGCTATCAAAAAAGATGTATGAGTGGATCCAATCAGACCAGGATTGCAGACAGTTGAAAACAGCAATTAATCTTTATGCTTATATGAATCGGAAAGGAGAGGATAAAGATGAGGATTAATGATAATAATTGTGTGGATAAAGCGGAAAATGTTATAAAGAAATTGGTGGAAGATTCAAAACAAAAATATAGAGGAAAAATCAATATTGTTACAACATCTAAGATAAGAAATCTGTTGGCTATGAATGCAGATATTTACAATCAGGTTCTTACAAAGTCTTCAGAAAAACTGGATGATGAGATTTGTGGAAGAATTGAATATCTTCGAGTGCGTTTTATGTATGAATGTGGGCGAGAACCTAAAGTAAAGGAATTTGTGCAGCAGGCAGAAATTTTGGAGATACTCAAGGAAATCAAACAGAGTAAAAAAAATTATCTGTTATTCAGCAGATATATGGAGGCACTGATCGCGTTTCATAAATATTATGGTGGAAAAGAACAGTAAGGGGGAAAGAATATGTACGCAAAAATTCAGATTTCAGGAGATATTTTAGTAAAGACAGGTATGCATATAGGTGGAAGCGGAGCCTTTGCTGCAATAGGAGCAGTAGATTCACCTGTTGTGAAAGATGTGAAAACAAATCTTCCTATGATACCAGGTAGTTCCTTAAAGGGAAAAATGAGAAGTCTTCTTGCCAAAGAATTCAATGAGCAGATAACAGAACCGAAAGGTGATCATGAGCGTATCAGCAGATTATTTGGATCTTCAGAAAAAAATAAGATCAAAAGAAGCAGGCTTTTGTTTTCTGATATGGTATTAGCAAATGAACAGGAATTAAGAGAAGCAGGACTTCAGAGTATGACGGAAGTTAAATTTGAAAATTCTATTTCAAGACTTACTGCAGTAGCGAATCCGCGTCAGATTGAGAGAGCAGTCAGAGGGTCAGTTTTTGAATTGGATCTGATCTATGAAATGGAAAATGAGCAGGAATGTATAGAAGATATGCAAACTTTGGCAGAGGGAATGAAATTATTACAGTACGATTATCTGGGAGGAAGTGGATCTCGTGGTTATGGTAAGATTCAATTCAACAATGTGCATGCAGAGGGTGTGATCGGCAATGTCGATAATATATTAATTGATAAATGTAATGAAATTCTCAAGGAAGTCGTAGACGCATAATGGAGGAGAGAGACTTTGGAGTATAAATTGTATTGTTTGGAATTTCTGACAGGAGTTCATTTCGGAAGTAAAAATCTGGACAGTACGGAGATCACTTTTCATGCAGATACATTATTTGCTGCATTGTTTCAGGAAGCATTAAAGATGGAAAAGCAGAAAGAATTTTTGAATGCTGTTTCAGAAGGCAGGATAGTATTATCAGATGCATTTCCATATATAGGGAAAAATTATTATATTCCTAAACCAATGATCTCTGTTCGTGTAGATGATAATGAGAAACAAGGAAATTCCAGACAGAAAAAAATGTTTAAGAATTTAAAGTATATTCCGGTAAACACAGTGGAAGCTTTTATAAATGGAACGTTTCCGGAAGAACATATGGAAGATATGCAGTATCTTGGAATTAATGGAATGAAGGTTTCGGTAGGAATCCGCGGAATGGAAGAGCCTCAGCCATATCGTGTAAGCACATATCATTTTGCAGATGGCTCCGGTTTATATATAATAGCCGGAATGGAATCAGAAAAGGATCAGGAATGTTTGGACGAGTTATTTGAAAGCCTTCAGTATACAGGATTAGGTGGCAAAAAAAGTTCTGGGATGGGAAGATTTGAGTGTAGGACTTGTGACATTCCGAGAGAAATGAAAGAACAGTTGAACAAAAAAGCGTCGAGGCATTTACTCTTATCAACAGCACTTCCCGAAGATGAAGAACTTGAAGATATTTTGAAGGGAGCAACATATAGTTTGCTCAAAAGAAGTGGATTTATAGATTCTCAGACATATGCCGCTCAGCAAATGCGAAAAAGTGATATTTATGTTTTTTCTGCGGGTTCCTGTTTTGTAAATACTTTTAAAGGAAAAGTCATAGAAGAAAGAAATGGTGGAACTCATCCAATATTCCGTTATGCAAAAGCTTTTTTCATGGGGGTATAAAAATGGGACAGAAATTAAAAATATATCAGATACAGTTGACTGTAAAAGGCCCGGTATTTATAGGTGATGGGAATCAAATACAAAAGAAAGAATATGTTTTTCTGAACAGGAATACAATTGGAGTTGTGGATGCTGCGAAGCTGTATTTTCTGGCACAAAAATTGCATATACAGAATGATCTTGAGCGTTTTATGGTTGAGGATACACGTGAGGATTTAAAACATTGGAGTATCAGAAACCATGTTTCGCTTACAGATCTGAAAAGGTGTATGAAATATACAGAAAATGTAGGGGACCGATCCGAAGAAAAAGGTAAATTGCAGATCATGACATGCGTGACAGACCCTTATGGAAATCCGTATGTACCGGGAAGCTCATTAAAAGGAATGCTTAGAACGATTTTACTTAGCAAGGATATTGCTCAAGATCAGATAAAGTATAAAAGGGATCAGAGTCAGATCAGGAGTGAATTGAGTGCTGGGAGAAAAAGTCGTAAAATTTTGAACCGAAATATTGGAATAATTGAAAAAAAGGCTTTTTGTACATTAAAGCATACGGATAAAGAAGATGTGGAATTTGACAATATGTCTGGCATTATCGTAGGCGATAGTGAACCTTTGAGTAGAGAAGATATTGTTTTATGTCAGAAGTGGGAACAACATGTAGATGGATCATATAAAACATTAAATCTTCTGAGAGAGTGTATTAAACCTGGAACTGTGATAAAAAGCTCATTGACAATAGATGAAACAGAATGTAATCTAAAAATTGAGGATATTTTGGATGCAGTAAAATTGTTTTATGAGCAGTATTATCAGGTGTTCCAGAGTAAATTTCCGAGATGTGATAGAGGTAAACCTAATACAGTATTTCTTGGTGGTGGAAGTGGTTTTGTTTCAAAAACGGTTGTTTATCCTATGTTTGGTGAAAAAGAAGGTATTGAAATAACAAAAGATATCTTTGACAGAACCGGTGTGCCACAAAAGCATGAACACTATAAAGATACAAGAATGAGGGTTTCACCACATATCTTGAAATGTACCCGCTATCAGGGGAAAGAATATATGATGGGACAATGTGAAATGGATATTTCTTAATAAAAGAGTATATCTGTTTGGATTTTGCCGCGCACGGCTTAAATACTGAGGTTGCTGCCTATTTAAGCAAATGAATTTTATTTATTTTTCCAAAAATATTTTTCCCACGCAATCTCGACCATGAGCCCAGACTGGTGGCGGGATTGCAGGGATGGTATTGAGAAATGTAGTTCCCCGACAGGGGACGGAAACCGGTTGTTGGATCTGGGTAACAGGTGAAACATATTGAGAAATGTAGTTCCCCGACAGGGGACGGAAACTTTACTGGAAGAAAACGCAAAATCTGGATTTCATCATTGAGAAATGTAGTTCCCCGACAGGGGACGGAAACCTCATACCAAATTCAGCGTTGATCCAATCTAAAAAAGCGATTGAGAAATGTAGTTCCCCGACAGGGGACGGAAACAGCATGTTCTTTCTTGACAAAAGATTTTGTGGCTATTGAGAAATGTAGTTCCCCGACAGGGGACGGAAACCAACCTCTGCGGCGAACTGATGGACTTCTGCGTTTTCATTGAGAAATGTAGTTCCCCGACAGGGGACGGAAACGGTTATCATGACCCAACTTTTGAATTTGCCTGTTCCCTTATTGAGAAATGTAGTTCCCCGACAGGGGACGGAAACTATTAAATGGGATTTTTTATGTATTTTATACCGCATTGAGAAATGTAGTTCCCCGACAGGGGACGGAAACTGTTTCTTGCACTCCACATAAAACACCTTTATATTATTGAGAAATGTAGTTCCCCGACAGGGGACGGAAACAATTTTTATAGCTTTCTTCATAGTCTGTCATTTAATTGAGAAATGTAGTTCCCCGACAGGGGACGGAAACCATTTATGGGCTTTTTCACAATGCACGGCTGCAAAATTGAGAAATGTAGTTCCCCGACAGGGGACGGAAACCCTGTAAACGTTTTACCGCCGTGTGAGCCTGAAGTATTGAGAAATGTAGTTCCCCGACAGGGGACGGAAACTTTCAAGATTCTTCAATGCTTTTTCATATTCTACAATTGAGAAATGTAGTTCCCCGACAGGGGACGGAAACCAACGCCTGGATCCGCCACGAATTACAGCGGAATTGAGAAATGTAGTTCCCCGACAGGGGACGGAAACTGGAATCAATAACATTTTTAGGAATCTGGTATACACCATTGAGAAATGTAGTTCCCCGACAGGGGACGGAAACCATCTCCGGAAGGTTCCCTGCAGTTACCGCTTCCCTCATTGAGAAATGTAGTTCCCCGACAGGGGACGGAAACCGGAAACATAAATTTGTTTCCGTAGCTTCTAGTTATTGAGAAATGTAGTTCCCCGACAGGGGACGGAAACGGTTTATCTTTTGTTCCCTGTGATTTTTTCTCATTAATTGAGAAATGTAGTTCCCCGACAGGGGACGGAAACCATGATTAATCCTCCTTCACTTCTACTAATTCGCTTGCGATTGAGAAATGTAGTTCCCCGACAGGGGACGGAAACTTAAAATCAAAATTCGTACTCTTTCATGAATCTGTCAAATTGAGAAATGTAGTTCCCCGACAGGGGACGGAAACAACGGAACATGACTTCCGAACGTGTAACCGGAATCATATTGAGAAATGTAGTTCCCCGACAGGGGACGGAAACCAGGATCTCCGTGGAGAGAGCCATCTGTTTGTATTGAGAAATGTAGTTCCCCGACAGGGGACGGAAACTATAATACTCCGGAATCATCAATTTTAAAGTTTTATTGAGAAATGTAGTTCCCCGACAGGGGACGGAAACGTCTAAATTACAGAACGGTAGAACGTCCGTTATTTGATTGAGAAATGTAGTTCCCCGACAGGGGACGGAAACGGGGAAACGAGTGCACAAATGAGATAATCTCTTCCTGATTGAGAAATGTAGTTCCCCGACAGGGGACGGAAACTTGCCATCACCGTTACCGTCGCCATCACCATCGCCGTCGATTGAGAAATGTAGTTCCCCGACAGGGGACGGAAACTAGTTTTCACAGTTCATCAACCTCACGATCAGTATTGAGAAATGCAGTTCCCCGGCAGGGGACGGAAATATCTATCCATTTATTCGTGCACAGAACAAGGAAGTGTATTGATAATATGTAATATACGGAGGTGGAAAATGGGATTTTTGTATGTGAATGAAAATGGAGCGACTATTGGAGTTGAAGCAAATCAGTGTACTGTGAATTATAAGGACGGTATGAAACGTCTTATTCCAATTGAATCTTTAGATGGAATTACGATCATGGGGCGTTCACAAATGACAACTCAGTGCGCGGAAGAATGTATGAGCAGAGGGATTCCGGTGAGCTATTTTTCGAAGGACGGAAAATATTTTGGACGATTGATTTCAACAGGACATGTTAATGTGTCAAGACAGAGAAAACAAAGTGCACTTTATGATACAGAATTTGCTGCAACACTTGCCATGAAGATTCTTTGTGCAAAGATTAAAAATCAAAGTGTAGTATTACGTCGATATGAAAAAAGCAGAGGAATTAACCTGGAAGAAGAGCAAAAAATGCTGACAATTTGTAAAAATAAGATCATGACTTGTAATAGAATTGAGGAAATGATCGGTTTTGAAGGACAGGCGGCTAAATATTATTTTAGAGGACTGGCAGCCTGCATTGATAAAGAGTTTTCTTTTCAGGGAAGAAGTCGTAGACCACCACGAGATGAATTTAATTCTATGATCAGTTTGGGCTATTCAATATTAATGAATGAAGTGTATTGTAAAATAGAAATGAAAGGCTTAAATCCTTATTTCGGGTTTATTCACAGGGATGCAGAAAAACATCCAACATTGGCAAGTGATATGATGGAAGAGTGGCGAGCAGTAATTGTAGATGCAACTGCAATGAGCATGATCAATGGACATGAGATACAAAAAGAACATTTTAATTTCAGCATGGATGAGCCAGGATGTTATCTGACGAGAGATGGTCTGAAAATATATCTGAATAAGCTGGAGCGTAAATTCCAGACAGAAGTGCGATATTTAAAATACGTGGATTATGCAGTAAGCTTTCGAAGAGGCATTTTTTTGCAAATGGAACATCTGGCAAAAGCAATAGAAGAAGGGGATGCAAATCTTTATGAGCCAATTACCATTCGATGATGAAGACTATTATTTTCAGATATCAGAAGAGTTGGAATCAGATAAGGAATTTATTTTGATTATTTATGATATTGTAGAGAATAAAAAAAGAGTAAAATTTGCCAAACTTTTATCTGGTTATGGAATAAGGGTACAAAAATCTGCTTTTGAAGCAATGTTGACAAAACAACGATACAATAAACTGATTGAGGAAATTCCTCATTATATCGATAAGTGTGAAGACAGCGTTAGGATATATAAGGTGTCAGGAAGAGAAAAAGTCATTTCCTGGGGAGAGGTGCCAGAATTTGACGAAGAAATTATCTTAATATAAGTTCTAATGAAAAATATAAAAAAGAGAGGATAAAAAATGGGAAAAAAATATTTATTTTCACCAATTGGAAACACAGATCCGATAAAGTATTTATATGATGGTTCGATGCTTCATATATGCAGATACTATAAACCAGATGTTGTATATCTGTATTTATCTAAAGAAATGGCAGAGAACCATAAAAAAGATAATAGATATGTAGAAACACTAAATCTATTAGGTGACTTTTTGGATCACAAATTTGAAGTACATATAATTGAAAATCCGGATATGGTGGATGTTCAACAGTATGATGTGTTTTATGATGAATTCCGGAAAATTATTTCAGAAATTGAAGAACAAAAAGAGAAAGAAGATCAGTTATTAGTTAATATGGCATCTGGAACACCGGGTATGAAAAGTGCACTGCTTATTATGGCAACGTTGGCGGAATACAGATTTTTGCCAATACAGGTGTCTACTCCACAGAAGAAAAGTAATCTGGAACATGAAGAAAGAGACGAATATGATGTTAAAGCGAACTGGGAACTGAATGAAGATAATGAGGAAGGTGCAGAAAACAGATGCCAGGAAGTGAAGTGTCTGAATCTGATGCGGCTGTTGAAAATCGATATGATAAAAAAGCACTTATTATCTTATGATTATCATGCAGCGCTGGCAGTTGGTAAAGAAATCAAGGATGAATTAAATCCTATGGCATGGAAGTGGTTACAGTCAGCAGATGCGAGAGCAGTTTTGGACTGGGAGAGAATGAACAGGGTTTTACCAGAAAATAATGGAATTATTTCAGCAGTGAGACAAGAAAATAAAAAGAAAATCTTGTTTGAATATCTGTTGGCTTTAGATTTAAAAGTAAAACGTGGAGAGTATGCAGATTTTGTCAGAGGAATTACTCCATTAATCATTGATTTGCTGGAAATGGTTCTTGAGCAATTTTGCGAGATTAATGTTACACAGTATTATAAGAAAAAAGAAAGAAAGTGGGATAGATATAAATTAGATGGTACAGAAGTATTGGGTATTATGAATGAAAAATTTTATCCATTTAGATATGGGATAGTATATTCAAGCCATTTGCAACCAATTATTGAGAAAAAATGTAAAGATGATTTATTAAAACAGAGAACTAAAGGTCTGGTAGAAATTGAGCAGAATGTCAGAAATATTGCAGCTCATAATATTGTGTCAGCAACACCTGAGTGGGTTAAAGAACAAGCTGGCAGGAGTCTAGAAGATATTTTGTGGATGCTGAAATATATTTGCGAACAGGTAAAAATAAATACCAGAAAAGAAAATTGGGATTCATATGATTATATGAATAAGAGAATTATTGAAGAATTGGATAGATGAGTATGCTATTTCCTTTTTATGTGAAAATGAATAAAAACAGGGGATTGCTTGGTGGCAATCCCCTGAAATATTTCATAAGAAAAATTATAAAATTACTTCGCTTCAGCTTCAGCGCCTTCAGCATCCTCATCCTCTTCCGGAGCTGCCTCATACTCACCGATATGAACAACAACTGCATCCTCAGGTGTGATGAAATGAACGTGTTTGCCTTCCGGGATCGGGAGGTCTTTTACATGAATGTCACGGACGTCTGCAGGATAGCCGTTGAAGTCGATGACGATGGTGTCAAGAAGGTTGGCCGGATCTGCTTTGTAGTGGATCTCTTCCATTTCCTGCTCAACGATACCCTGAACCATGTCGGTGTGCTCCAGTTTGACAGCTACAGTTGTGGAAACCTTCTCACCGGCTACCAGTGCCTGGAAATCCAGAGCCATCAGCTGTTTTCCAATTGGATTATAATCAATGTTCTTTACCAGGGCATCAACTTTCTCGCCTTCGATGTCCAGGTAAACCTGTGTACCTTCTTTATTTGCTTTAATGAATTTGGCTGCCTCGGCACCGTCAAACTGAAGTGCTACAGGCTCTTTCATTTCTTTTCCACTAAGAATTCCTGTGACGTAACCCTCACGTCTTAATTTTTTAGCCTTTACATTCGGGTTTCTTTTCTCTGCTTTCAATGTGATCATGTCAAATTCCTCCTCCTGATGCATGGATTCCGGTAATGTTGCTGTTCGCGCTGTTCGCAGTAACACGAATTCTGCATTTCTTTTCTGACTGGGATTATTATAGCACTTCTCGGACGAGGTGGCTAACAAAAAGTTAGAAAATTTAAGAACAATATTTTGTATTGTTTAACTTATGTACAAAACTTCAAGGGTAAAATTAGACAAAAACAAAGCATATATTTGAGATTTTACAGAAAAAATTAAAACAACATAAAAAATTGCACAAATCAAGTGATCATAAAATCCTGAAAGTTGGCATTTATCTGGAAGAGAGGCAAGTATTAAATATGAATATTCTATTTTTATTTGATTCAGATATGCGAGGAGACGGGAAATATTCATATTGCTGACATATTGGAGAGAGCTGTTGTGATCAATGTAATAAAAATTGGAAGATATGATGCAGGACAGAGATGACGGCGAAAGAAGGTGGCAACATAACGCGATGGGTATTTTACTCTGGAGAAAGAATTTAACGGAATTGCATATAATTTCTGAAACAATTTAACATACAATTCACAAAGCTTTATCTCAATCACGATATCTGAACAGCCGAAAAAATCCTATACTACAAACTATGTGAGCGAGAGAAGAGAAAGGAGATAAGTAATGTCAGAAATTGCACTTAGAAATGTATGTAAGCAATTTGATTCGGAGCATTACGGTGTGAAGGATTTTAATCTTGATATACATGATAAAGAGTTTGTGATCTTTGTAGGTCCGTCCGGATGTGGAAAATCCACAACCTTGCGTATCATCGCAGGTCTGGAGGAGATTACAGACGGTGAGCTGTGGATCGACGGTGAGTTTTCCAATTATCTGGAACCAAAGGAGCGTGGAATGTCCATGGTTTTCCAGAACTATGCTTTATATCCCAATATGACAGTTTACGGAAATATGGCATATGCCCTGAAGATCCGTAAGCTTCCGAAGGATGAGATCGACAGAAAGGTCCACGAGGTGGCAAAGATCCTGGAGATCGAGCAGCTTCTTGACCGGAAGCCGGCAGCTCTTTCCGGCGGTCAGAAACAGCGAGTTGCCATCGGAAGTGCAATTATCCGGAAGCCGAAAGCCTTTCTCATGGATGAGCCCCTTTCCAACCTGGATGCAAAGCTTCGTGCCCAGATGCGTGTGGAGCTTGTAAAATTGCATAAACAGCTGGATACCACTATTATTTATGTAACACATGACCAGACAGAGGCCATGACTCTTGGGACTAAGATCGTGGTCATGAAGGATGGTCTGATCCAGCAGGTGGGAGCGCCTCAGAGTATTTATGACAATCCGGTAAATCTTTTCGTGGCAGGCTTCCTTGGTTCTCCGTCCATGAACTTTTTCCGGTGTACGGTAAAAGCAGAAGAAAATAATCGCACGGCTCTTCTTCTGGATGATGCCAAAACTGTGAAAAAGGTTTATCTGGACGGAACCAGAGGAAAACAGATCGCAGACAGATATAATGGCAGACACGTGATCCTTGGAATCCGTCCGGAGGATATCTACGAGCTTGCTGAGGCGAAAAAGCTTGGTATTGAAAATAAAAGCGTAGATGTAGATGAGCCTGTAGTAAACCGCGAGATGCTGGGAGCGGAAGTGATCCTCTATTTTGATGAGCAGGGCAAAACCCTGGCAGTCCGCTTAAGTCCGGAAAATCAGACACAGGTAGGGGAGAAGGTTTCTCTGTATTTTGATATGGAGAAGGCCCATGTGTTTGATCCGGAGACAGAAGAAAATATTTTTGTGTCATGAATTTATGTCACGGAAGAGCTTGAGTGCAGGCAGATCAGCCTGTAGATAGAATCTGATTATGCAAGGAGGAGAAATAGTTATGGGAAATAACAGCAAAAGCAAGATCACACCGTACTTATATCTGGTGCCTTGTATGCTTATTTTTGGAATTTTTCTGTTTTATCCGTTTGTGAAAACAATTTATTTAAGTCTTTACAAGACCAACAAGATGGGACAGGCAAAGCTGTACGTTGGTCTGGGGAACTATAAAGAACTGCTTCAGTCAGCATCCTTTATCAACAGTCTGAAGGTGACGCTGATCTTTGTGCTGATCGTTGTGATCGGCGGCATGCTTCTTGGTCTGATCGCAGCAGTGCTTTGTAACAAGGCGTTTCCGGGAATCCGGGTGTTCAGTACATCTTATGCTCTGCCAATGGCTATTGCATCCAGTTCTGCGGCAATGATCTTCCAGATCATGCTCCACCCGGCAGTAGGTATTGTGAACAAGCTTACCGGCCTGGATATCAACTGGCTGAACGATCCGAATACTGCTCTGATCTGCGTAGCCATTCTTACTGCGTGGCTTAACAGCGGGATCAATTTTCTGTATTTTTCCGCAGGACTCGGAAATATTGATGAGACCATTTATGAGAGAGCTTCTGTGGATGGAGCCAGCAGTGTGCAGCAGTTTTTCAGCCTGACGCTTCCGGGGCTTTCTCCGATCATGTTTTACACACTGGTGGTAAATATCATACAGGCATTTCAGTCCTTTGGACAGATCAAGATCCTGACAGAGGGTGGTCCTAATGAGTCTACCAATGTTGTTGTTTATTCCATTTACAGGGATGCGTTTTTTAACTATCGCTTCGGAAGTGCGGCAGCCCAGTCTGTTATCCTGTTTGTGATCATCATGATCATCACACTGATCATGTTCCGTATTGAGAAGAAGGGAGTGAATTACTGATGAGCCAGATAGAAAATATGGCAGTCCCGGCAGTGGGAAACATGTCAAAAGAGGAGCTTCTGGAGCTGAAAAAAGCCATGAACGCAAAAGCTCTTGCAAAGAGAAGGACGAGAACAGCACTCCGTGTTACGGCAAATGTTGTGTTTGCAGTTCTAATCCTGCTTCCATTGCTTTATGCCATCAGTATTGCACTGATGCCTTCCGGTGAATTGTTTACAACAGAGTTGAATCTCTTTCCTAAGAATCCGACCTTTTCCAATTTTATCAATGCATTCCGCACCGTTCCGCTTCTCCGATTCATATTGAATTCTTTTATCATGGCGGGATGCATTACCATCGGACAGATCATTACCTGTTCTCTTGCTGCTTTTGCGTTTTCTTTCCTGGAATTCAAAGGAAAAGGTATTCTCTTCATGGTTGTGATGGCAACCATGATGGTTCCGGGAGAGGCAACGATCATTTCCAACTACCTGACTGTATCAGGCTGGGGAATGCTGGATACCTATCAGGTACTGATCGTGCCTTACCTTACATCCGCAATGGGAATTTTCCTGTTCCGTCAGTTTTACATGACTTTCCCGATCTCACTGTATGAATCGGCAAAGCTTGACGGCTGCAGCAATCTGAAATTTATCGTAAGGATCCTGCTTCCGCTGACAAAATCCGCTATCGGAGCTATGGCAGTGTATACCTTTATCAATGCATGGAATATGTACATGTGGCCGTTGCTTGTAACAGGCTCCAACAATATGAGAACGGTTCAGATCGGTATCAGTATGCTGGACAGTGTGGATTCACAGTCCATCACCCTGATGATCGCAGGCGTTGTTATGATCATCATTCCGTCCATTTCTATCTTTATCATTGGACAGAAACAGCTGATCAGAGGAATGTTTTCGGGCGCAGTCAAGGGCTGATATCGGAGCAGGCAGCAACCCTGCAGCATCCTGCTGTAAGGGAAAAAATATTGCAAAAAGATACTGCAAAGTCGTAAGACAAGCAGTTCATCTTATATAAAAAAATGAAAAAAGAGAAAATTTTCAAGAGGAGAAAAAAGTTATGAAGAAAAAAATCATCGCAGCTTTCCTTACCACAGCAATGACCATCGGTTCTCTTTCCGGAGTAACTGTATTCGCCGCAGATGCCGGTACAGATGAAATAGTGGAAATGGCAGATGCTTCTGATGTAGACGGAACTACCATTACCTTCTGGCATTCCATGGGTGGTGTCAATGGTGAGGCAATCGATACACTGGTAAAAAAATTCAATGATGAGAATAAATACGGAATTACCGTAGATGCTCAGTATCAGGGTGAATATGATGACTCCCTGAATAAGCTGAAAAGTGCACAGATCGGAAACATGGGTGCGGATCTTGTACAGGTATATGAGATCGGAACAAGATTCATGATCGATTCCGGATGGATCGTGCCTATGCAGCAGATGATCGATGCGGACAGCTACGATGTATCTGAGATCGAGCCGAACCTGGCTGCATACTACACCATCGACAATGAGCTGTACTCCATGCCGTTCAACTCTTCCACACCGATCATGTATTACAACAAGGACATGTTTGACAAAGCAGGAATCACAGAAATTCCGGACAGCCTGGAGGGCATCGGTGAGATCGGACAGGATCTTCTGGACAAAGGCGGCGCAGGCGAGGTCATGTCTCTTGGAATCTATGGATGGTTCTTCGAGCAGTTTATCGGAAAGCAGGGCCTTGAGTATGCAAACAACGGAAACGGACGTAAAGAGGCTGCAACAGCAGTTGCTTTTGATGAAAACAGTGCTGCAAAGAATATCCTTACAGCATGGAAGGATCTTAACGACAAGGGCTTCGCACCGGTCGTAGGAAAAGGCGGCGATGCAGGTCTGGCAGATTTCTCCGCAGGAAAATCTGCGATCACACTTGGCTCCACAGCTTCCCTGAAACAGATCCTTCAGGATGTAAACGGAAAATTTGAGGTTGGTACTGCATACTTTCCGAAGATTAAATCCAGCGATGAGGGTGGTGTTTCCATCGGAGGTGCATCTCTCTGGGCACTGAACAACAACGATCCGAAAAAGCTTCGTGCAACATGGGAATTCGTAAAATTCCTGATCTCTCCGGAGTCTCAGGCTTACTGGAACGCACAGACCGGATACTTCCCTGTAACTGTAAAGGCTCAGGACGAGCAGGTATTCAAGGATAATGTTGCAAAATACCCGCAGTTCCAGACAGCAATCGACCAGCTTCATGATTCTTCCGCAGACTATGCAGGTGCTCTGTTAAGTGTATTCCCTGAGGCAAGAGCTACAGTAGAGTCTGAGATCGAGAGCATGCTCAATGGAAAAGAGGATGTGGATACAGCTGTGAAAAACATGGCAGATTCCATCAACAAATCCATCGAAGAGTATAATCTGGTGAATGAATAATTCGAAAAGGCGTGGAAACTGAAAAAGAAAAATAAATATATACAGCCAAAAATCCCCGGGTAAACTCCTGGGGATTTTTGCTATGGTCACGGAAAAAAACATCCTGACGGGAAAATATCAGGAGAAAAATCAGAGGAATCTCTGGACGTAAGAGTATATATTGGCTATAATAATGAAGTTAATATCTACTCCTCAGGAAGGAAGAAAAATCTGTGAATAGAAGTAAAAGAGAAGATTATAAGAGATTTGTGGTATTTTGCCTGGCAAGTCTGATCGTGATCGCACAGGCAGCGATCTTTGCTTATGTATGGTATGATTTTTACAGTGACCTGATCCTGAAGCCATTCTGGAGAAAAGGTAACTGGGTAATGATCCTGATCTATGCGCTGATCTATCTGATGTTTGCCAAGCTCTACGGAGGTCTGAAGGTAGGATATCTGAAGCGGATCGATGTATTTTATTCACTGACGCTGGCAACGATCTGTACCAATGTTGTGACGTATTTTCAGATCACACTGATCAACAGATGGTTTATGTCGGTCAGACCGGTGATCGAAATGACCGGAGTCCAGCTTATTGTGACGGTACTGTGGATCTGGGGTTCCAGGTATATTTACTCCAGACTGTACGGAGCCAGAAGGCTGCTGGTGCTCTACGGAGACCGTGATCCCGGTGATGTGATCCACAAGATGAACACCCGAAAGGATAAATACGATATCAGCGGTAAGGTTCATATCCGTGAGGGCGAAGAGAAAATCCATGCCATGATGGAAGATTATGAAGGCGTGATCATCTGGGATCTTCCATCCCAGATCCGAAACAGGTATCTGAAATACTGTTTTTCTCATTCCATCCGCTGCTATATGAGTCCGAAGATTTCCGATATCATCCTGCTTGGAACAGACAGGATCCATCTGTTTGATACGCCGCTTCTGATGTGCAGGAATCAGGGACTTTCCATGGAGCAGCGTGCAGCCAAGAGAGTTCTGGATATCATTGTTTCCGGACTTGGGATCATCGTATCCTCACCCATCATGCTGATCATTGCCATTGCGGTGAAGGCTTATGACGGCGGTCCGGTATTTTATCTCCAGGATCGTCTTACCTATCAGGGAAAGGAATTCCGCATCCGGAAATTCCGAAGCATGTGTGTGGATTCCGAGAAGAACGGAGCACGTCTTGCGTCCAAGCACGATTCCCGTATCACACCGGTAGGACATGTCCTGCGTAACCTGCATCTGGATGAGCTTCCCCAGCTGTTTAACGTGTTTATGGGTGATATGTCTCTGGTAGGTCCACGTCCGGAACGAGATGTGATCATGCAGGAATATGAGCAGGAAATCCCGGAATTCCACTATCGTCTTAAGGTAAAAGCCGGACTGACCGGTTATGCTCAGGTATATGGCAAATATAACACCACACCGTATGATAAGCTGAAGCTGGATCTGTTTTATATTGAAAATTATTCATTCCTTCTGGATATCAAGCTTCTGTTTATGACTGTAAAGATCTTTTTCCAGAAAGAAGTTTCCGAGGGCGTGGATGATAATCAGAAGAACGCTCTTAAGGATTCCGAAGACAAAAAATAAGTAACGAAACGAAATGCGTGTCAGGCTGCGGCAGATCATCCTGACGCGCATTTTGTGGATAGAGAGGACGGAGGTTGTTTTTATGGAAAAACCGTTGGTTTCCGTAGTGATGCCCGTATATAACGGGGAAAGATATATTGGAAAAGCGATCGAATCAGCACTGGGACAGGAGGTTCCGGTAGAAGTGCTGGTCATTGATGACTGTTCTGCAGACGGCACGGAGCTTGCTGTGATGAAATATATGGACAGCGGAAAGATCCGTTATATCCGAAATGAACAGAATATGGGTGCTGCCCGTTCCAGAAACCGGGGCGTGAAGGAAGCCCGGGGAAAATATATCGCATTTCTGGATGCGGATGACTGGTGGGAAAAGGGCAAGCTGAAAGCTCAGACTGAGGTTATGGAACAGACCGGCTGTGCAATCTGCTCCACCGGAAGAGAACTGATGACGCCGGATGGCCGCACTACCGGCAAATATATTCCGGTAAAGGAACGGATCACATACAGGGAGCTTCTGAAGCATAACAGCATCAACTGTTCTTCCGTATTGCTGCGCAGAGAAGATGCACTTGCGTTTCCGATGGAGCATGATGACAGCCATGAAGATTACATTACCTGGCTCCGGATCCTGAGAAAGGGAGGATTTGCAGCAGGGATCAACAGACCTTACCTGAAATACCGGCTCAGTGAAGGGGGAAAATCCAGAAATAAGCTGAAGTCTGCGGCAATGACTTATCAGGTGTATCGGTATGTGGGATATGGTCCGCTGAAGAGTCTGTTTTTCTTTGTTTCCTATGCGCTCCACGGGATATGGAAATACCGTTGAAAAATTCTGGAAGAGGTGAATAATTCTGACATATATTAATTTTTTATTTCCAAATTCATAAATATATGTTATTATTTATTCATACTTTTATCAAATATTACAAGGTGGAAACAAATGAAACAGAGAACGGATAGCCAGGGAGTTCCGTATTCTTACCTGGTCGATAACATTAAAGTAGTACTGATCTTTCTGGTCGTATTTAATCATCTGATCGCATTTCAGCTGGTCAAGGTGGACATGGTGGTGCGTTATGTATGGTATGGGATCACCATTTTTCACATGCCTGCTTTTATTTTTATATCTGGATATCTTTCCAAGAAGCCACAGGATGTACTGAAGAATGTGAAGAATCTGCTGATCCCTTATATTCTTGGATACAGTCTGACCTGGTATGCTTATATCTGGACCGGCAGAAGCATGGATTATGAGCTGCTCCGTCCGTCCGGAACAGTTATGTGGTATGTGCTGGCACTGTTTATCTACAGGCTGACTATCGAAGCACTTGGCAAGATACGTTTTATCGTGCCTCTGAGCATTATTTTTGCATTGTGGGCAGGAACAAGACCGGAATTTACGACTTATCTTTCAAGCTCCAGGATCGTTGTATTTTTTCCGTTTTTTGTGGCAGGCTATCTGTGGAAGAGTGATTACACAGACGTGGTCCGTAAATTCAAGGGTAAATGGATCCTGCTCCTGGTTTCAGCCCTGCTTTTGTATGCAGTTCCGAATTTTATGATCGCCAATGAGATCCCGGTAGATATTTTCCGTGGGAATCATACGTATCAGTTATCGGGAATGGATGATATCACAGGAATGCTGATCCGCCTTCTGATGTATCTGGTATCTTTTGTGCTGGTGCTGACGTTTCTGGCATTGATCCCGGATGTGAAGCTGCCGGTTACCTTTGTTGGAAGAAATACCATGGGGATCTATTTTTTCCATTATCCGATCATGATCGTACTCAACGGCCTGCTTCTTCTCAGCATCCCGCAGATGCTGAATGTCTGGGTGCTTTTCGGAGTATCCTGGGTGCTTGTGCTGATCCTTGGAAGCAAGCCGGTATCTTTCCTCTACGGAGGGGTACTGAACCTGCTTACATTTATTCTGTTCAAACGTGAGAAGCAGGTGCAGGATGAAGGACTTGAGGATGAATATGATGAAGATGACCGTTATGAGATCATACTGAAAAGAAAGAAAGCCATTGAAGAGCTTGCGGCAACTCTGGACGAGGAGGATGCACGTAAGGTGAAGGACGATGTGGCGGCTGTACTGGAACATGAGACAGAAGAGACGGAAGAAACCCGTGACGAGGATTTCTTTGTAGATGAGGATCTTGAGATGGAGGAAGGCATGGATGATGCCGGAGCTCCACAGGAATTTGAGCAGCTCCAGGACCTGGATGATATATTAGAGATCACAGAACCGCAGGGGGGAATGGAAGTGCTTTTGAAAAATAAAGAAGAGAAAGCGCAGGATTAAATTAATAATGAAAAAAGTCATTACTTACGGTACCTTTGATCTGTTCCACCAGGGACATTACAATATTCTGAAAAGAGCCAGGGAGCTGGGGGATTACCTTATTGTGGGTGTCACCAGTGAAAGCTATGATATCGAACGTGGCAAGCTGAATGTACAGGACAGCCTTCTGAAGCGTATCGAAAATGTCCGCAAGACGGGTTTTGCGGATGAGATCATTGTAGAGGAATATCAGGGGCAGAAGCTAAATGACATTACAAAATACAATATCGACCTTCTGGTAGTCGGTTCGGACTGGCGTGGCAAATTTGATTATCTGAAGAATTACTGTGAGGTCGTTTATCTGGAACGTACCAAAAATATTTCCAGTACCAAGCTCAGAAGTGAGGGTATGATCTACAGCATGGGCATTGTTACGGATGATGCAGAGGACAACGAAATGGTGATGGAGTCCAAGTACGTCAGCGGACTGCATGTAGAAAGTGTGTATTCCGAGGACGTTTTTGTTGCGAGAGAATTCTGTGACAGATACGAACTTGACTCTTATGGTACAGATTACGGACAGTTTCTGGAAGGACTGGATATCGTTTATATCCGATCCGGTCTGAAAAACAGGGCAGATTATATCCGAAAGGCACTGGAATGTGATAAATATGTGATCAGTGACACGCCTATGGCTCTGGAGCCGGAAGAGATAAGAGAGCTGTTTGCACTGGCAAAGGCACATCAGGTTGTTCTGGTAGAGAAGCTTACCATGGTCTATCTGCGTGCTTTTACGCAGCTTGTCTGGCTGACACATGGAGCGCTTGTGGGAGATGTGGTAGCTGTAAAATGCGCGATTTCTCAGGATGATTTTGAGGGCGGAAAGAATTTCAGCGAAACAGTCAGCCAGGCGCTTTGTGCATGTATCAAGCTTCTCGGTAAGGATTATCTGGATGTGAAGACCAATGCGGTGAAGAGCAGTGACGGCAGCTTTATTTATAATACGATCACGATGAAGTATCTCCGGGCACTGGCGACCATTGAGATCGGAACAACGGTGGATGTGGAAAACGAGCTTGCGATCATCGGGACCAGGGGCCGTATCACCGTACCCGGTGACTGGTGGAATACCGGATATTTTGAAGCCAAAATAGAAGGTCAGGAATTCCTGAAACGCTACAGCTTTAATTTTGAGGGAAATGGTCTTCGTTATCTGCTTCAGGAGCTGGTCATCATGATCCGTGACAGACGGACAGAATGTACGAGAATTTTTTATGAAGAATCAGAAACTCTGGCTGAGCTTTTGAAAATAATTAATCAAAGAGGTTGACAGATGACAGAAAAACAGAAGCTTCTTTTGCAGCTCTTCCGGGAGGTTGATGCGATCTGCAAAAAGCATGATCTTAGGTATGTAATGGCCGGAGGTACTCTGATCGGTGTTCTTCGAAATGAAGGCTTTATCCCATGGGACGATGATGTGGACATCTACATGCCCAAAAGTGACTGGGATAAATTTGTAGAAATATGTCAGAACGAGATGCCGCCGAACCGGGCGATTTATTGTGCAGAAGTGGACCGTAATTATACCAACGGTTTTCCGCGCTACGGAAGTACGGATACCTGTGCGATCCACAAGCATCAGATCATAGGAGACGACAAGGCTGGTGAGATCATTGACGTACTGACTCTGGATCCCATTCCGGATGATGACCGTGAGTATGAGAAATATCGGGACCATATGATGATCTATACGGAACTTCTGAATATCAGCATGGTCGTGGGAACCAGATGGGAAATTTCTCCCTGGCGATATCTGTACTGGCTTTTCCGCTATACCTTCTGCGGAAAGGACAGAACCTTAAAGAAATTGGAGAAGATCATGTTTTCCTATAAAGAAGAGGAGTGCAGCCGCTATGCCATGCGATGGGGAGGCTGCCCGTTTCTTTTTGACAAGGATATGATGTTCCCTGTAAAATATATGGACTTCGAGGGCGAAAAGGTTATGATCCCTCACAGGACCAGTGATTATCTGATCTGGCATTACGGGGACGAATGGTCCTATATACCGCCTCATGGGGAAAGGGAATCTCATGAGTCTGTTGATGTTCCGGGCGCCGGCTATCAGGAGGTGCGGGATGAATATATGCCAAGGATCGACAAAAAACGTATCCGCAGACAGATGCTTTTCCGCAAATTCTACTGCCTTTTAATGGCAAAGGGAGACCATAAACAGGATGACAGACGAAGAAGGATCAAAGCCGGTGTTGTAGCCCGGGATGTGTCTGCCCGGCTGATGAGATCCGAAAAAACAGCGGAGACCCTGCTGAATGAGAGAAGATATGATGTGCTTGGTGAGATCTTTGAGGAGTATTACCGTGTACAGCTCAGCATGGAGTTTATTGGGCGTGAGGATTTTAACGGGATCCGTCCGTTCTATCATCCAATCCTGATCCCGCTGGAGGATGAGGCTTTTCAGGCGGCTATGCTGACACTGATCTATCAGGAGCGTGTTTCCAAGGCATACCGTATGTACGAGGTACGCAGGAAGATGGATCATCTTACTCCAGAAATGGAGCAGACAGTGGAGGATATACGCCGTTTCCGAAAAGCAGCCAGCCACTATGAATTTAAAGAAATGCAGGAAGCAGAGGCGATCGTGGATGATCTTCTCAGAAAATATCCGGATGTTCCGGGATTTCTGAAATTTAAATGCCGGTTTGTGATGGAGCGCCTGGAAGGACCGCAGAATGCTTCGGAAGCGGAGAAATTTCTGTCTTACTGCCTGAGAGCATTTCCCCAGGATGGATATTTTATGAAATATAAGGGCGATCTTCTCTGGAAAAAGGGCCTCCGGAACGAAGCAATGGCAGAGTATCTGAAAGCCAGAGAATGCACCAATAACGGCATTGTGCAGCTGGAACTTGATAAATTCCTGAAAAAACAGAAGTCCCAGGCGATCCGGGACTGTCGGGATCTGCTTGGAAGCCAGAGAAGATCAGAAGCGCTCTCTCTGATGGAATTCTGGAGCAGACTGATGCCGGAGGACGAGGAGATCAGAGGCGCTTTTTATCTTGCAAAGGTATCTTCCGTCCGTACAAAAGGGGAACTGGAAGAGCTGGTGAGAGAGCTTTGCAAAGAGCTTGGGATCACCGGTGATTCTCCAAGGGAGGGAACCCTTGAGGAGCCAGTGTACAAAGAGGCACTTACCTGTGCATGGCAGAGATTTGGCTATCCCAAAGCACTGGCAGAGGGCCGTACCAGGATCCTGTGCAGTGAGGAAGAGGGCGAGATGGAATATCTGGCAGAGGAGATCCGCAGCCTTCTGGTCCACAAGGAATGGCAGGGAGAGGTATACAAGCTTCTGGGAGATATCCGGAAGAAACAGGGGCGTACCCGGGAAGCTTTCGAAAATTATTTCATGGCACTGGATCATGAGATGCATCCCTATATAAAAAATGAGCTTTCCAGGATCTTCCTGGAGGATCTTTACGATGGAAGCCGGCGGACCAGATTTTTCGCAAAGAAAGCTGACGTGACAGAATTTCTGAACAGCTGGCTGGAGAAGTATAAAAGTCAGGAAGAACTTCAGAAGCTTCTGAAGCGGATCCTGTAATGACAGATCAACAGAAACGAGGCAGAGTGTATTGAACAGAGAACAGCAGAAAGTACTGGAACTTCTAAAAGAAATAGATACCATATGCAGAAAAAATAAGATCACATATTATCTTTCTCCGTATCTTACCCTCTGTGCGGTAACGGAGCGTCCTTTTCCCATGAATCCGGCAAGCAATGATATTTATATGAAGACCGGTGATATGGCCAGATTTAAAAATATCTTTGATGAAGAACCGGAGCTGCGCAGAGCTCTGGAATCTATGGAGAATAACAGCCGGTTCCCCGGATTTTTTCTGCGTTATACAGATAAAGATACGTTGTTTTATAAGCTGGACGAGTACGGAAAATACAAACATCCGGGACTGGGGATCAATATCCTTCCGCTGCAGTGTGAATATGGCCCAAAGGGAAAATATCTCTGGAACCGTATGCGCGAAGATGGATGGAAAAGGATCTACGGAAAAAAAGGCGAGTGGCGAAACCGGCGTGAGCTGGGATGTATCTGGATGGTGCGAGTCCTTTCCCTGTGCGGACGAGGCTGGCTGGCAAAGAGCATATTCCGGGATCTGCTCCGGCAGCCGCAGGATGGCGCAAAAACCTATGTACTCCGATATTTTGACCAGAATCTTTATTTTCCTGCGCATATTTTTGAAAATCCCGGGGAGGCAATGCTTGGAGGAGAATCCTTTATGGTCCCGGGAAATACAGACAGCTATCTCACCCGGGCCTACGGCAAAAATTATCGAAATAAGTCAATGGAAAATTATGTTCCCGGCTCGCTGGTGGTGTGCAGCACACTGATCCCATGCGAGGAATTTCTGCAGCAGTCAAAGGAGCTGAAGAAATTTGCTTCTGTCAGGAAGAAAAGGGAAAAGCGCAGGCAGTTTGGAATGAATTACCGGGAATATCTTGCACAATGCTGGGATTATGCCAAATTCTGCGGGGAAAAATATACCTGTGCACTGGCTTATCGCAAAAAGCTCAGCTATATCCGGAATCTCTTCAAAAATGAAGATTATGTGGAACTGGAAAAAGCATTTGCAGGATATACCAGGATGAATGATCGCTGTCTGAAATATGAAGAAGCATTTGAAACAGATCCGGAGGTTTTTGACCTGTATCTTAAGTATCTGGAAAAAACAGGAAGGATCTCGTATATGGAGAAGGTAAAAAAATATGTCTAAGGTCAAACTTACAGATTATGTTGTGGAGTTTTTGCAGAAAAAAGGGATCCATGATTTTTTTGGATATCAGGGAACCATGATCGCACATCTGGTAGATTCCATTGAGAAGAATCCCCATGTAAGAAGTCATTCCAGCTATCATGAGCAGGGAGCTGCTTTTGCTGCCTGCGGTTATGCTCAGGCAAAGAATGCCTGCGGCTGTGCCTATGCCACCAGCGGTCCGGGAGCTGCTAATCTGCTTTCTGGTGTGGCAGATGCGTATTTCGATTCGCTTCCGGTGATCTTTATCACCGGACAGCTGAATATCTATGAATATTCCGGTATTACAGGCCTTCGTCAGCAGGGCTTTCAGGAGATCGATATGGTTTCCATGGCAAAGCCGGTAACCAAGTACGCGGTGCAGGTCCGTGATCCGAAAAATATCGTCCGTGAACTGAATCTTGCATGGCAGATCGCCAATACAGGACGGAAGGGGCCGGTTCTTATCGATCTTCCCATGAACGTGCAGAGAGGCGAGGTGGAAGATCCGGTTTATGATATGGAATTTTCCGAGGAAGAGATCGAGACAGCTGTATATGGAAAAAATGATCCGGAAAACGGGGCAGCCTTTTACAGGGATGCAGTTGCAAAGGCGGATTCTTCTGATGGAGCAGAGGCGGCAGAATATATTCTGAATAAGATCAGGACTGCAAAACGGCCGGTATTTATGATCGGTCACGGAGCTTCCGGAGAAGCAGAAAAAATGCTCACAGATCTCGCACGCGCCCATCACATTCCGGTGATCACAAGCGTACTTGCCCGGTCTGCACTGAGCTTTGATGATCCTCTGAACTTCGGGTGCATCGGCGGTGCCTACGGACACCGGTATGCAAATATGATCGCCAATGCAAAAAGCGACCTTCTGCTCTGCTTTGGAATTTCCCTGTGTACCCGTCAGATTGGTACTAAGGTTCATGAGTTTGCGAAGAATGCAGAAATCATCCGTGTGGATATTGATCCTTATAACCTTCAAAGAGAGATCCATGAGGGAAGAGAAGGTGAGAAATGCTTTTGCGTCAGCGCAGAGACTGTGGTGCGTAAGCTGACAGATCAGCAGGCACAGATCGGTTCCTATGAGGAATGGCTTGCTGTCTGCCAGAAGATCCGTAAGGAACTCTGGAAAGTGGACGATGAGACACCGCAGCGCTATCCGAACCGTATGATCGCATACTTGAGTGATCAGCTTTCCGATACCGGAGCTGTTGCTGTGGATGTGGGACAGCATATGGTCTGGAGCTATCAGTCCTTCCACAATCAGCAGGGGCAGAAGACGCTTTTTTCCGGCGGACATGGTGCTATGGGATATGCACTTCCGGCGGCTATCGGAGCTTATTATGCTACCGGCAAGCCGGTGGCATGTATCTGCGGAGACGGAGCCTTCCAGATGAATATCCAGGAGCTGCAGTGGGTGAAGCGCGAGAATATCCCGGTGAAGATGATCGTAATGAATAATGAGGCGCTGGGAATGATCCGTCATCTTCAGAGAGATTATTTTGACTGTGTATATGCGGATACCTCCGATGGCAGCGGATTCTCGTCCTGCGATTTTACAGATGTGGCGCAGGCCTACGGAATTCCTGCAAAGCGCATCCAGGGAGAAGACGTGGAAAAATATGCCGGTGGATTCCTGGAGCAGAATGGACCGGAACTTCTGGAGATCATGCTGGAGCATGGAACCTACGCATACCCGAAAACCTGTCTGGGTGAGCCGATCCACAATCAGCAGCCTTATATACCGAAACCGATATTTGATGAACTGATGGAGCTGTAAAATGGGAAAAATAACTGTGATCACAGGCGGTACCTCCGGAATCGGAAGAGGGATCGCCGAAAAGATCCTGGCAGAGTCAGCAAAGGCTGACAGGATCTTCGTAACATATGGACATGATGAGAAGAAGGCACTGTCGTTTCAGGAGAGCCTTCCTGAGGAAAAAAGATCTCAGGTGACTTTGATAAAGGCAGATATGTCTTCCTATGAAGAGATGATGGTTTTTGTGGAGGAGCTGAAAAAGCAGACAGACCATATTGACTGGCTTGTAAGCAATGCCGGAATCAGCACCTACGCAAAATATGAAGACTACAGCTTTGAGGAGTGGACACGGATCGTAAACACCAATCTTTCCGTACCTGTATTTATGGTCAAAGAGCTGAGATCCATGATGGTGGAGGGTGGCAGTGTGCTTTTTACCGGTTCCTATGCAGGACAGCAGGCGTATTCTTCCTCCCTTGTATATGGAGTCACCAAGGCAGCCATCCATTTCCTGACCAGATCCCTGGTAAAGGAATTTGAGCCAAAGGGCATCACAGTCAACGCTATTGCACCTGGCTTCATCGAAACTCCGTGGCACAGCGCCCGCACCCAGGAGAGCTACGACCGTATCAACCGGAAGATCGCACTCCACAGGTTTGGAACTGTGGAGGAAGTGGCGGATATGGCTTATGCAGTGCTGTCTAACGGATATATGAACGGCAGTGTGGTGGACATCCACGGTGGTTATGACTACTTTTAGTACCAGTCGAAATGGCGCAGAAAGACAGAAGAAGACACGATGTGCCTGGGCTTCTTATGGCTTTTTGTACAGGGGCGATGCCCGAAAATGAGATGCAGTGTAGCGGAATCGAATTTGTGCACTTGAAGCATCCGTGAGGAATAGTGAAATTCTTTATATTTAAGCGAAAAAGGCTTGACTTGTACCCATGCTCTGTGATAAAATTGACGAGCGACATGGAAGTTAGGTCTTTTTTTTATGCCCGAAAATGACGACGGATATACGTTCCGGGCGGCGTAAAAGACCATGCAAATGAAAACACTGGAGGTGGAAGTTGTGCGCGTTAAGATTACATTAGCATGTACCGAGTGCAAGCAGCGTAACTACAATATGACGAAGGAGAAAAAGAACCATCCTGAGAGAATGGAGACCAAGAAATATTGTAAGTTCTGTCATACACACACTCTGCACAAGGAAACAAAGTAATCACAGAGATTTGTGAGGTTATGCTATGGAAAAACAGAAATCTGCGGATAAGCCGCAGAAGAAAAGTTGGTTTCAGGGACTTCAGTCAGAATTTGAGAAGATTGTCTGGACAGACCGTCCCACACTGGCAAAGCAGACTGTTGTGGTCGTGATCATCACGATCATCCTGGCAGTGGTTATCAGTGTAATGGATTCCGGAATTCTGGAATGCATTAATTTCTTAATGAAGTAAGGACAAGGTGATTATATGTCAGAAGCAGCAAAATGGTACGTTGTCCATACCTATTCCGGGTATGAGAACAAGGTAAAAGCCAACATTGAAAAGACGATCGAGAACAGACACCTGGAAGACCAGATCCTGGAGGTACGTGTCCCGCTGCAGGATGTAGTGGAGATGAAGAACGGAACCTCAAGACAGGTTCAGAAAAAGATGTTTCCAGGCTATGTGCTTCTCAATATGGTGATGAATGACGATACCTGGTATGTTGTCCGTAATACCCGCGGTGTTACAGGATTCGTAGGACCGGGATCAAAGCCTGTGCCTCTTACAGAAGAGGAAATGATGCCGCTTGGTATCCAGAAACCGGATATCGAAGTGGACTTCGCAGAGGGCGACATGGTAGTCGTTACCGGTGGTGCATGGAAAGATACCGCAGGTGTGATCACAGGTATCAACATGCAGAAACAGACGGTAACGATCAATGTTGAGCTTTTCGGTCGTGAAACACCGGTAGAAATAAGTTTCACAGAAATCAAAAAAGCTGAGTAATTCAAAAACAAGGTAACAGCAAGTGGGAGGGACACACCCCCGCCAATACCACATAGGAGGTGCCGAAAATGGCAAAGAAAGTAACAGGATATATCAAATTACAGATTCCGGCTGGTAAAGCAACTCCAGCACCACCTGTAGGTCCGGCTCTTGGACAGCACGGTGTAAACATCGTACAGTTTACTAAGGAGTTCAACGCAAGAACAGCTGATCAGGGAGATCTTATCATCCCGGTTGTTATCACTGTTTACGCTGACAGAAGTTTCAGCTTCATAACCAAGACTCCGCCGGCAGCAGTTCTTCTTAAGAAAGCTGCAAACATCAAATCTGGTTCCGGTGTACCGAACAAGACCAAAGTAGCTAAAGTTACTAAGGCACAGATTCAGGAGATCGCTGAGCTGAAGATGAAAGACCTCAATGCAGCATCCATCGAGGCTGCTATGAGCATGATCGCCGGTACAGCAAGAAGTATGGGAATCGAAGTCGTAGACTAATAAATACCGAAGCTTAAGTTCGGGGTTCCCGTAGAAAAAGTGAAATTTTCAAGTGGGAGGGCTTTTCCCCGCAAATACCACAGGAGGTTATAGAAATGAAACGAGGAAAGAAATATGTGGAAGCTGCGAAAGCAGTAGACCGCGCAACATTATATGATGCACCAGAGGCTATCAGCCTTGTTAAAAAAGCAGCTGTAGCTAAGTTCGACGAGACCATCGAAGTTCACATCCGTACAGGCTGCGATGGACGTCACGCAGATCAGCAGATCCGTGGAGCAGTTGTTCTGCCACACGGAACAGGAAAAAAAGTTCGTGTACTTGTATTTGCTAAAGATGCTAAGGCAGAAGAGGCAAAGGCAGCAGGAGCAGACTTCGTAGGAGCTGAGGACCTCATTCCGAAGATCCAGAACGAGGGATGGCTTGACTTTGACGTTGTAGTTGCAACACCGGATATGATGGGCGTTGTAGGTCGTCTTGGTCGTGTACTTGGACCGAAAGGTTTAATGCCAAACCCGAAAGCTGGTACTGTAACAATGGACGTAACAAAAGCTGTTAACGACATTAAAGCAGGTAAGATCGAGTATCGTCTTGACAAATCCAACATCATCCATGTTCCGATCGGAAAGGCTTCCTTTACCGAGGAGCAGTTAAGCGACAACTTCCAGACGCTTATGGGAGCTATCACAAAGGCTAGACCTAGCACACTGAAAGGTCAGTATCTGAAGAGCGTTACAATCGCTCCGACAATGGGACCTGGTGTTAAGCTTAACCCGATTAAATTAGCTCAGTAATAAATTTTAAATACCCTGTACAGAGAAAACTTTGTACAGGGTGTTTTTTTATACATTTATACACCTTGATTTTTGGGGACAAAAATCCTACAATAAGGCACAAACAGAGTTGTAACAGACCGAAAGTTCATCAGAGCTTTTTCATATAGATTTTACAGAAAAAAATAATAATCATGTTAATATAAAAAAGATGGGGAAAACGTTTCTGTAAGTTTTTCTTACAGATGAATTTGTCTGAACAGGGAGTATAAATTGAGATCAAAAAAGCGTAGAGCGAAGAAAATAAAAAAACAGGTAAATAAAATAAAAATGATACTCTGCCTGGTGGTAGAAGCTATCGTGATCCTGACACTTGTAGTGATCATCGGCTGGAACAAAGGGGTAGGTGACTGGATGGAGTCTCTGCAGAGACCGGTTGTCCGTAAGCTTGAGATGAGCGGTATCAACAGTCCCTACGCAGTGCTGATGCAGGTAAAAGGCGGAAAGATCATCGGAAATATGAAGGGCGATGAGAAGATCTATCCGGCTTCCATGACGAAGATTATGACGGTGCTCGTGGCTATTGAGAACCTGGATGATCTGGATCAGGAGATCACACTGACCCAGGAAATGTTCCAGGGGCTTTATGAGCAGGATGCCACCCAGGCAGGATTTCAGCCCGGTGAGACCGTGCGGGCCATCGATCTTCTTTATGGTGCCATGCTGCCATCCGGTGCGGAGTGTTGTATCGCACTGGCAGATACTGTAGGCGGTTCCAGGGATGGATTTGTAGAGCTGATGAATAAGAAGGCACAGAGGATTGGAATGAATGGTACGCATTTCTGTGATACTACAGGGCTTCATGATCCGGATCATTACAGTACGGTGAGCGATATTGCGGTGCTGCTCAGGTATGCGCTTCGGAACGATACGTTCAGAGAGATCATTGAGAGTCCGCGGCATTCCACAGGAGTGACGAATATCCATCCCAGCGGGATTACATATTACAGTACCATGTTCAAAAATCTTTCTGACCCTTCCGTTACCGGCGGCAAGATCCTGGGCGGCAAGACAGGATATACCAGCGAGGCGGGTCTGTGTCTTGCAAGCTTTGCAGAGGTCTACGACAGGGAATACATACTGGTAACGGCAGGCGCATCGGGAAATACCGGAAGCCCGCTCCATGTAGAGGATGCGGTGAAGATCTATAACCGCCTTGGAAAGGCTATTGAGGCACAGATGACAGGCAGTGATGGATCGGAGTCCTGAATAAACTGTATTTGATTCTTCAAAATGAAATCGTATAGCGGGAACCTGCAATGTATTCACGGCTGATGTAAAGCGGACTTCCATCAGGAGCTTCCATATAGGAATCCAGGATCAGTACAGGATCACCGGAAGACAGACGCAAAGTTTTTGCCATATCCGGAGAGGCTGCAGTAACAGAAATAGTGCTGCGGCTGGACTCCGCGATCGTACAGCAGTAGGTATTTTTTATATATTCAAAAAAAGAACCGTTTTCTACAGCGTTCGGATTAAAATCCGGGAAAAGCCGTGTGGGGAGCCAGGTGTGAACATCAATAACCGGAATACTGTCAGCCAGAAGAAGACGTTCCAGGAAAAAAACTTCTTCATCGGGAGCAAGCTGCAGAAAATCAGAGGTTACGGTGTTCGCATTTTTTTTGCAGAAGGACAGTACGTGAGATTCCGGAATACGGTCATTCTGACGGCAGGATTCGGAAAAACTCATATTTTTCTGGGATTCAAATTTACGGAAGATCATAGGAGACTTTACGAAAGTTCCCTTTCCCTGATGCTTGATCAGATACCCTTGTGTACAAAGCTCCTCCACTGTACGTCGGACAGTGATCCTGCTGACCTGGTAAAGCTCTGCCAGCTCCGGCTCTGTCGGGATTTTTTCCCCGGGCTTGTAGGTACCGTTTTTGATCTGGCTGGTAATAATATCCATAAGCTGCTTGTAAAGCGGCTGGATTGAATTTTTATTTAACATGAAAATATCCTTTCTGAGATTGTTCATAAACGATATTTTACTATAGTGCGGATATATTTGTCCAGTAAGAGACAAACCTTTGCAGTGCGGAGGAATGTGTATAGGATGAATAATTAATCATAAATCATGAATATACTCTTTACTATAACGTTATAATATGTTATATTTTTTTAAAAGGTAAAATGCAAAAATTTAAGAGAAAGAAAATCATCTGAAAATCTGAAAAAACCTGTATTTTCAATGGATTCAGAGGATTATCAGACGAATTTCCACAAAAACCGGAGGATGAAAATGGACGCAGTAAAAATCGTAAATAAGATCAGTGAAGAGCATGGAACAATCAAAAATGTGTATTTTCTTGCATGCGGAGGTTCTCTTGTAGATTTGTACCCGGGATACTATTTCCTGCGTGCGGAGTCAGCAGTGATGGATGCACAGTGGATCCCGGCCAGAGAGTTTGCTCTGACACCGCCTAAGAAGCTTGGAAAAGACAGCCTTTTGATCATCTGTTCTCACAGCGGAAAGACCAAAGAATGCCTGGAAGCGGCGAAAGTGGGAATGAATGCAGGTGCAGCAGTTGTGACTATGACACATGCACCGGGATCTGCCTGCGATACAGATGAGTGGATATCTATTGTATATGACTGGGCACCGGGAGTGAAAGAGGCAGAGAAGCCGCAGGGAATCGTACTTCGTATTCTTAATGAGCTGATGAAAATACAGGAGCCGGGATATGTTCTTTATGACAAAATCGCAGAAGGATTTGATAAGATCGATGAGATTATTGCAGCAGCAATGAAGGATCAGCAGAATGCGGCATGGCTTTTTGCAGAAAAATATTCAGAGGAACCGAACCTTTATATCATGGCATCCGGAGCCTCCTATTCTCAGGCATATGGCTTTGCAATCTGCTCACTTCAGGAAATGCAGTGGATGGACTGCGGTTATCTGAACAGTGCGGAATATTTCCATGGACCGTTTGAGGTAACGGATGAGGATCATCTGTATATTCTTATGATGAGCAGGGGAAGAAACCGTATGATGGATGAGCGTGTGCTGACTTTCCTTGAAAAATACGGAAAAAAATACGAAGTGATCGATGCAGACAAACTTGGCATGGCAGCTATTGACGACAGCTGCGTGGAATATTTTACACCAATGCTTTTCTATACCATGACAACTGTTTACCGTACTGCACTGCAGGATAAACGCCGTCATCCGTTGGATATGAGAAGATATATGGGCGTTGTGGAATACTAAAAACGTTGCTTGTGCCTGTGCACAGAGAAAGGGAAAAAATGAGCAGATACAGTACAAAACTCCTTGGGTTCGGAGACAATGTTGTGGATATCTATGATCACCTAAAAACCATGTATCCAGGCGGCAACTGTGTAAATGTCAGTGTCTACGGTAAAATGGCAGGCTGTGAAAAAACAGCATATATGGGATATTTCGGGGATGATGACAGGGCAGAGCTGATCATAGATGTGCTGGGAAAAACCGGCGTGGAAACTGTGAAATGCAAACAGCTTCACGGTGAAAACGGTTATTCCAGGATCACATTAAAAGACGGAGACCGTGAGTTCCTGGATTTTAATGATGGTGGTATCCGTGGAAAAACACCGTATATCCTTGATCGTTTTGATCTGGAATATATGAAAGGCTTCGATGTGGTACATAGCGGAAATTATTCTTTTACAGAGAGTGAGCTCCACAAGATCAAGGAAGTCGGAATCCCGGTTTCCTTCGATTTTTCCGATGATTCCACAGAAGAATATTATGAAAAAACGGCACCGTATGTTACATATGCTTTTTGCTCTTTTGATGGAACCGATGAGGAGGCAGAAGAACATCTGAAAAAGCTCACCTCCATGGGACCGGAACTTGCCATGGCTTCCAGAGGTGCGAAAGGCTGTATTCTCTATGATGGGGAGAAATTTTTTGCCCAGGAAGCAGCTCCGCTTGAAAAAGTGAAGGATACTCTCGGTGCAGGAGATTCCCTGATCGCGTCTTTCCTTACTGGCTTTATTGGAAGAACTAAAGCTGGTATAGATAAGGAAACCGCGATCTGTGAAAGTCTTGAAGAGGCAGCAGCTTTTGCAGCAGGCATCTGTGGCATGGAAGGTGCTTTTGGCTACGGAAAAAAATATGAATAGCAGGAGGGGAAAATAATGGGACGCAATGGAAAAAGCAGAGCTCTTATTTGCTTTGTACTGTGCATGATCATGGCTCTGCCGGTATATTTCAGCAGTGCAGTGGCAGTAAAAGCGGCAGAACAGCAGACCATCATCATAGGAACGAATGCAGAGTATTCGCCGTTTGAATACCTGGATGATGATGGAAATATTACAGGTTTTGATTACGATCTTCTGGAGGCGATAGCCAAGGAAGAAAATGTAAAGCTGGTATGGAAGGATATGCCTTTCGATTCCCTGATGGGTTCCATGGAGGCCGGAGATGTGCAGGTGATCGCTGCCGGAATCGGACCTACTGAGGATCGTAAAAAAAGTGTTGATTTTTCCGATGTTTACTATACCGGTACACAGTGCATCATCAGCCGTAAGGATAATCCGATCAAGGATTTTGAGGAGATGTCCGGAAAAACAGTTGCAGTTCTGGAGGGTGCACAGAGTGATATGATCGCATCCGGCGAGACTACTGATTACGGTGAAGTTAAGGATGCCAAAGTAAAAAGATTTAAAAACGCTTCCAGTGCAGTCATGGAGCTGAAAAACGGTGGAGCAGATGCAGTTCTGATCGACAATATCATGGCTGAGATCTACTGTAAACAGAATTCAGATCTGCAGTATGAGTCTGTGCCAAGCACAGCAGAGGACACGGTTTTCTGTATTGAAAAAGGAAACACAGAGCTTGTTCAGATCATCAATGACGGGCTTGCAAAAGTAAAAAAATCAGGAAAATATGATGATCTTTATCAGAAGTATTTTGTGGACACACTTGAAAACAGTGAGGATGTGACAGATGTAGCAGCAACAGATGGTTTTCTGGGACTTTTAAGCTTTATTTTCCTTCAGGATAACCGCTGGAAGTTTTATATTAACGGTCTTGGAATTACACTGATCGTTTCCCTTTTGTCTGTGATCGTAGGTATCCTGATCGGTCTTGTGGTGGCTCTGGTACGTCTCGGAGCTGCGAAAAAAGGCAGAAGAACCATTCTTTCCACGATAGCAGATATTTATGTTGATGTGATCCGCGGAACACCGTCAGTTCTTCAGCTGATGATCATTTATTTTGCTGTGTTCCACAGCAGACTTGGATATGTGGCAGCAGTGGTCAGCTTCGGTATCAACAGCGGTGCGTATGTTTCCGAGGTTATCCGCGGAGGTATTTTGTCTGTAGACAAAGGTCAGAGTGAGGCAGGACGTTCTCTGGGACTTGGGTACAAAGATACCATGCGTTTTATTATCATTCCGCAGGCTGTAAAAACCATCCTTCCGGCAATGGGTAATGAGTTTATCCAGCTGATCAAGGAGACTTCTATTTTGGGCTATGTGGGTATCATGGATCTGACAAAGGCGGCAAGCTATGTTTCTTCCCGTACTTATCAGATGTTCATACCGCTGATAGTTGCAGGTATCATGTACTATCTGATCGTGAAGTGCCTGAGCCTTCTGCTGAAGAGATTTGAAAGGAGACTGAGAGAAAGTGATTGATGTTAAAAATCTGAAAAAATCCTTCGGGGATGTACACGTATTAAAGGGAATCACAACTCATGTAAACAAGGGTGAGTGTATCTGCATCATCGGTCCGTCCGGCTCCGGAAAATCTACTTTTCTGCGCTGCCTGAATCTTCTGGAAAAACCGGAGGAAGGCGAGATCACCGTAAACGGACAGCAGCTCCTGGATCCGAAGCTGAATGTAGATAAATTCAGGGAAAATGTGGGAATGGTTTTTCAGCATTTTAATCTGTTTCCCAATATGACAGTATTAAAAAATATCACTCTTGCGCCGGTACGTCTTGGCAAATGGAATGCGACAGAGGCTGACCAGAAGGCAAGAGTTCTTTTGAAAAGAGTCGGGCTTGAAGAAAAAGCCGATGTTTATCCCGGAAAGCTTTCCGGCGGACAGAAGCAGAGGGTTGCTATCGCCAGAGCACTGGCTATGAATCCCCAGGTGCTTCTGTTCGACGAACCAACGTCAGCTCTTGATCCTGAGATGGTCGGAGAGGTTCTTGAGGTTATGAAAGAGCTTGCAAAAGAAGGCATGACCATGCTGGTGGTTACCCACGAGATGGGATTTGCAAGGGAGGTCAGCGACAGAGTACTCTTTATGGATGATGGGGTGATTCTTGAGGATAGAAATCCGAAAGAACTTTTTAGTAATCCTCGGGAGGAAAGGACGAAGGAGTTTCTTTCCAAAGTATTGTAGGTTTTTTGTGAAAAAAGTTTTGCTTTGAAAAAGCGGGGAAAACCGTGGGGAGGGGAGGCACTCGAAGTTGCGAAGTCCGTTTCCCCTCCCCACACCCCACCCCTCCGGGCACGCCGCTGTGCTACGCCTTGGAGAGTATTAATTTATCGGCTTAGTCCTGTATGCTGCTGTATCGGTGGTGTCAGGCTGAGCCGATTTTTTTGTTCCGCCGGACGGGAAAGCGGCCCGCGCAGCGGGCCTGTTCCCTGGGATATGGCAAATAGGAGGAGTTTTGTTTTCCGTTCACCACACACCCATCGGCACAATCCCCACACAACCAACACCGAAGAATACAGAATCTTTTCCAATACATTGTAACATACCACAACGCAGAACAGCGACGTGCCCGGAAAGGGGGAGCGCGAGGGGGAAAAGCGGGCTTCGTAACTCCGAGCGCCTTTCCCCCTCGCAAACCTGCCCACTGCTCAAGTGTCCCCCTGAAAGGGAAACGCCCACTGCTCAAGTGTCCCCCTGAAAGGGAAACGCCCACTGCCCAAGTGTCCCCTAAAAAGAAAAACGCCCTCCGCGCAGGAGCGTACGTCAGACGCCCGACAGTGTACAATATCTGGTACAATTTTCTCATTAATTTTGTCAATAGTACATTCCCTTGTATATTATAAAGAACATACATCCAATCTGTTGACTTTGAAATCTGAATCTGTTATCTTATGGTCGTCATGAGAAATGTTATATATTACTAACTGCGCGGACAGTGAACGAAATATTGAGACAACAGGAAAGGATGTGTAACAAATTGGCAAAAGTTGATTTTGAACAGTGGAATGGTTTTAAGGGTGACCGTTGGAAAGAGAAGATCGATGTTCGTAATTTCATCAGCATGAACTATACACCATACGACGGAGATGCTTCCTTCCTGGAAGAGCCAACAGAGGCAACAGACAAACTCTGGGGCAAACTTCAGGAGCTTCAGAAAGAAGAGCGTGCTAAAGGCGGCGTTCTTGATATGGAGACAGAGGTAGTAACAGGAATTACAGCATACGGTCCTGGATATATCGATGCGGAGCTCAAAGATCTGGAGCAGGTTGTAGGTCTTCAGACAGACAAACCTCTGAAACGTGCTTTCATGCCATACGGCGGAATCAAAATGGCAGAGCAGGCATGCGAGACTTACGGATATCACGTAAGCGACAAGATCAAAGATGTTTTTAACAACTATGAGTTCAAAACACACAATCAGGGTGTATTCGATATCTACACACCGGAGATGAAGAGAGCACGTCACAACAAGATCCTTACAGGACTTCCGGATACTTACGGACGTGGACGTATCGTAGGTGATTACAGACGAGTTGCTCTTTACGGAATTGATTACCTGATTGCAGGCAAAGAGAAAGACTTCGCAGCATGCGACCGTCAGGGTATGAGACGTTATGACTTCCAGCTTCGTGAGGAGATCGCTGATCAGATCCGTGCTCTGAAGAAGATGAAAGAAATGGCTCAGATCTATGGCTTTGATATTTCCCAGCCAGCTAAGAATGCAAAGGAAGCATTCCAGTGGCTGTACTTCGGATATCTTGCAGCAATCAAGACTCAGAACGGAGCTGCAATGAGTGTCGGACGTATCTCCACATTCCTTGATATCTATATTGAGAGAGACCTTGAGAACGGAACTCTTACAGAGAAAGAAGCTCAGGAGCTTGTTGACCACATGGTAATGAAATTCCGTATGGTTAAATTTGCACGTATTCCTTCTTACAACCAGTTATTCTCCGGTGACCCGGTATGGGCAACTCTGGAAGTAGCAGGTATGGGACAGGACGGACGTTCCATGGTAACAAAGAACGATTATCGTTTCCTTCATACACTTGAAGATATGGGACCGGCTCCGGAGCCGAACCTTACAGTTCTCTACTCTTCAAGACTGCCTGAGAACTTCAAGAAATATGCAGCAGACATCTCTGTTACAACAAGTTCCATCCAGTATGAGAACGATGATGTTATGCGTCCGGTATGGGGCGATGACTACAGCATCTGCTGCTGTGTATCTGCTACAGAGACCGGTAAAGAGATGCAGTTCTTCGGTGCTCGTGCTAACCTTGCAAAATGCCTTCTTTACGCGATCAACGGTGGTGTTGATGAGAAGACAAAGCAGCAGGTAGGACCGCAGTACCAGCCGATTACTTCCGAGTACCTTGACTATGACGAAGTAATCGCAAAATATGATCAGATGATGGACTGGCTTGCACATCTGTATGTTGGAACACTGAACATGATCCACTACATGCATGATAAATACTACTATGAGGCAGCTGAGATGGCACTTATCGATACAAAGGTTGACCGTTCCTTTGCAACAGGTATCGCCGGATTCTCACACGTAGTAGATTCCCTTTCCGCTATCAAATATGCAAAAGTAAAAGCAATCCGTGACGAGGACGGAATCACAACAGACTTCCAGGTTGAGGGTGACTTCCCACGTTATGGTAACGATGATGACAGAGCAGACGAGATCGCAACAACCCTGCTTTCCACATTCCTTGAGAAGCTGAAACACATCCATACCTATCGTGATTCCAAGCCAACCACATCCATCCTTACCATCACATCCAATGTTGTTTATGGTAAAGCTACAGGATCTCTTCCGGACGGAAGAAAAGCCGGCGAGCCTCTGGCACCGGGAGCAAACCCGTCTTACGGCGCAGAGCAGAACGGACTTCTTGCTTCCCTGAACTCTGTTGCAAAGCTTGACTATGAGGATGCCCTTGACGGAATCTCCAATACTCAGACTATCAACCCGGATGCTCTTGGTCATTCTGAGGAAGAGCGTACAGAGAACCTTGTAAATGTACTTGACGGATACTTTGACCGTGGTGCACATCACCTCAATGTAAACGTATTCGGTAAAGAGAAACTTATCGATGCTATGGAGCATCCGGAAAAAGAGGAGTATGCAAACTTCACGATCCGTGTTTCCGGATACGCTGTTAAGTTCATCGACCTTACAAGAGAGCAGCAGCTTGACGTTATCGCAAGAACCTGCCACGAAAGGATGTAATAAAAAATATGGGCGACCAGAAAAAAATCACTGGCTACGTCCACTCACTGGAGAGCTTCGGCTCTGTTGACGGACCAGGAGTCCGGTATGTGATCTTTTTGAGCGGCTGCGCCATGCGCTGTCAGTTCTGCCACAATCCGGACACCTGGCAAATGAAAACAGGAACGGAGTACACAGCAGATGAGCTGCTTGAAAAAGCCTGTCGATACCGCTCTTACTGGGGAAGTAAGGGCGGTATTACTGTGAGTGGAGGCGAGCCACTGTTACAGATCGATTTTCTCACTGAGCTGTTCAGAAAAGCAAAAAAACTTGGAATCCACACAACACTTGATACCAGCGGCAACCCTTACACAGAAGAGGGGGCGTGGTATGAAAAATGGGAAGAGCTGATGAAATACACAGATCTTGTCATGCTGGATATCAAGCACATTGATGAGGAACAGCATAAGATCCTCACAGGATTTACCAATAAAAATATCCTTGCCATGGCCCGGAAGCTTTCCGATATGGGCGTATCCATGTGGATCCGTCACGTGCTGGTTCCGGAACGCAATGACCGGGATGACTATCTCCACCGACTGGCTGACTTTATTGCAACACTGAAGACAGTTGAGAGAGTGGAGGTTCTTCCATATCACACACTCGGAACCTTTAAATGGGAAAATCTGCATATTGATTATCCGCTGAAAGGAATCAATCCGCCAACGAAAGAACGGATCGAAAATGCGGAAAAAATCCTGGGAGCAGGTACACAGTAATAAAAAACCATATCTTATGTCGAAAAACAGACATAGATATGGTTTTTTTTTGATGTTCATACCAGTTCTTTATTTTTGATCAGCATTTCTTTGATGATATCCTGTGTATAGGAACCTAAGCGGCGCTGAGTATCCCGGTCAAGCTCTGAAGGAATGATAGGCTTGCCATATTCGATCACTACGTGTGTAGGTGTCATCTTCGGGAAATTGGCCTCCCAGATGTTGGCAGAGTTGCTGATCGCAATAGGAATGATCGGGCTTTTGGCTCTGGTCGCGATCTTGAAGCTGCCGTCATGGAAAGGCAGCATTTCTGTTTCATCAGCATTCTTATTTCTGGTTCCTTCCGGGAAGATACATACGGAAATGCCGGATTTTACATAGTCTGCGGCCTGAAGGATCGTTTTCAGACCCTGCTTGATATCCTCTCTGTCGAGAAAGAGACAGTAGAGATTGCGCATCCAGTTGGAGAGCAGCGGATAATGCTCCATTTCCTTCTTGGCAACATAGCCGGTGCGGATCGGACAGCGGCTGTAGGTGAGCAGGATGTCGAAATAGCTCCGGTGGTTTGCTACATAGAGAACAGCCTGATCCTTTGGAACGTTTTCTTCGCCGATGACGGTGACTTTGGCGCCTGTGATCCACAGGATGAATTTGAATATGGCCTGTACCATGCGCAGAGAGCTGATATCCTTAGTCATGGGAGAAAATTTCCCGATGATCCATTCTACAAGGAGAACCGGAATGGTCAGCACCAGATAGGCGATCACCACGATACAGACAAGTATGAATCGAATCATGTCTTTTGTCCTTTCTGTTATAGATACTTGCGGAGTGTTCCGCAGTAAGATGGTATTTTTATATTATACGAAGAAAATCCGATAGTTGCAATAAATCTTTCCCTGCTCACATAGAATAAATACTGAATAATGCAGGTGGCTTATATTATGAAAAAAGCAGTATTTCTGCGGATCGTGCTGACAGCTGCCGTGCTGGCGCTGCTGCTTTCCGGGTGTCGCTTTGTCCGGGTGGAGGAAGAAGAACGAAAACCGGTAGATTACACCATTGTGGAACGCCGGGATATCCCGGAGGAGCTTTCCAGGCTTATGGAAGAAAAAAAGGAAAAGGAATTTCAGCTGAGTTATGAAACCGGAGATGATCTTTACCTGGCCAAAGGGTACGGGCGGCAGATGAGTGGCGGATACAGCATCCAGGTAGAGGAGCTTGGAGAATCCTCGAATGGGATATTTTTTGTTACAAAACTTCTTGGACCGGAGGATCTTAAGGAGGCAGGAGTTCCGTCCTATCCCTGCATTGTGATAAAAACCCGGAAACAGGAAAAGCCGGTAACGTTCCGGGAAAGCAGTAGTCCGGTGAAAAAAGAGTCGGAGAAAGGGGAATAGACTGTGGAATTAAAAAAAGAAAGCATGCAGATATTAAAGGAAAAAAGCAGGGCAAAAAGTCAGATCACTTTTGATGAGGATTTTAATGTACCGGATGCAAAACCGGATGCAGGAAGACTGATCCAGAATAAGGGCAGGATCATTATGGATGATGTCCGTCTTACTGACGGGAAAGGTATTCTTACGGGAAATCTGCAGGTAGATATCCTTTATGTGGGGGAAGAAAGCGGGATTGTCAGCGGTCTAACTGCAAAACTTCCATTTGAGGAAACCTTGAACCTGAAGAACATCATAAATGGGGATAAAATGTGTCTGAAGTGGGAAATTGAAGATCTTACGATCCGCCTGATCCATTCCAGAAAGCTCAATATCAAAGCTTTGGTTACTTTTTGTGCGACTGTGGATGAAACGGAACAGATCCGCCTGCCGGTGGCGCTGGATGCAGAAGAGGTATCCGTCAGAAAAAAAACAGTCCGCTTTCTGGGACTTACCGTACATAAAAAAGATACACTCCGGATCAAGGATGAGTATACCATTGCCTCCAATCGTCCGGATATCGCCAGCCTGATCTGGTATACTATGGATGTACGGGGACTGGATCTGAAGCCGGAGGAAAATGTGGTAAAAGCAAGGGGAGAGCTGTCCGTTTTTGTGCTGTACGGAGCTGAAGATACAGAAGCTCCGGTGCAATGGCTGGAATATTCGCTGCCTTTTTCCGGGGAAGTGGAATGTCCGGACTGCACGGAAGAACTGATCCCGCTGATCGAAGCTTCGGTGATGCATCAGAGTCTGGAGGCCAAACCGGATGTCGATGGGGAAGAACGGATCCTTGTTTCGGATGTGGTGCTGGAGCTGGATATGAAATTTTTCAGGGAAGAGGAATATGATCTCATTACCGATGTGTATACACCAATCCGTGAATGCGTTCCGGAAGGGAAGAATGAGGTACTGGAACGGCTTCTGGTACGTAATTTTTCCAGATGCAGGATCAGTGACAGGATCCAGGTAAAGGAGACTCAGGGAAAAGTCCTCCAGCTGTGTCACAGTCAGGGAAAAGTGAAGATCGATAAGACCAGGATCGTAGAGAACGGTGTGCAGGCAGATGGCGTGGTCATGCTGAAGATCCTGTATATTATTGGAAATGATGATATGCCGTTTTATTCCATGGAGGCAATGATACCGTTTTCCCATATGGTGGAGGCAAGAGGGATTCGACAGGACAGCTGTTATCAGTTAAAAGCAAAGCTGGAGCAGCTTTCCGCAGCCATGGCAGATGGAAATGAGATCGAGATCCGGGCAACTGTAGGACTGGAGCTTCTGGCAGTTGCCAGAGAACCGGTATTTATTATTGAGAAAGTAGAGGAAAAACCACTGGATATGAAAAAACTCCAGGCCATGCCGGGAATCCTGGTTTATATGGTAAAACCGGGAGATGAATTGTGGGATATCGCAAGGAAATATCACACATCTGTACAGGAGATCCGGACGATCAATGGTCTCAAGGAAAATCAGGAACCATCTCCGGGAACTCCGCTTCTTGTTGTGAAAAAAGTGGAAGGTCAGATCAAATAAAAAGTGGAATATTTTGCTGTTGAAAAGAATGTAAAAATCATATAAAATACATGTATAAATACTGTATACAAAGTACAAATGGAGGGGCTTATGCGTTTAAAAGCAATGGCAAAGATCAATCTCGGACTTGATGTTCTGGGAAAGAGAGAAGACGGTTATCATGAGGTACGCATGATCATGCAGACCATCCGTATGTATGATATCCTGGATATCAGAAAGACCAGACGGCCGGGGATCGTACTGACGACCAATCTTCCGTTTATCCCCACAGATCAGAGAAATCTTGTATATAAAGCAGCACAGATGCTGATGGAGGAGTTCGATGTTGAAGAGGGACTTTCCATCAAGCTTCGTAAATTTATCCCGGTGGCAGCAGGCATGGCAGGAGGCAGCTCCGATGCAGCGGCTGCATTTGTGGGTGTGAACCGGATGTTCCATTTAGGGCTTACAGAAGAACAGCTGATGGAACGTGCAGTAAAGGTCGGAGCAGATGTTCCGTATTGTATCATGCGGGGAACAGCTCTTGCGGAGGGAATCGGAGAGAAGCTGACCAGACTTCCGGAAGTTCCGAAATGTTATGTTCTGATAGGAAAACCGGGGATCAATGTTTCCACAAAAACAGCTTATGAGAATCTGAATCTGGAAGGGATCGGTAAACATCCGGACATCGATGGACTCATCGGAGCTATCAGAAATAATGATCTGTATGCCATGGCATCCAGAATGGAGAATGTATTTGAACCGGGGATCATCCGACAGTATCCGGTGATCGGCAATATCAAGAACCTTATGGAAGAAAAAGGTGCGCTGAAAGCCGTGATGAGCGGGAGCGGTCCTACTGTGTTTGGAATCTTTGATAACAGGGATAAGATGGCCGCGGCAGCCAGAAGCCTCAGAAAGAGCGGGCTTGCAAAGACTGTATTTGCCACGGATATTTACAATAGAGATGGAGGAGTTACAAATGACAAGTGATTTTTCTGTGGATATGAATGAATATCTGCCGCTTCGGGATGTTGTTTTTAATACCTTGCGGCAGGCAATCCTGAAGGGAGAGCTGAAGCCGGGCGAAAGACTTCTGGAGATTGCCCTTGCAGAGCGTCTTGGTGTGAGCAGAACACCGGTGCGTGAGGCTATGCGTAAGCTGGAGCAGGAAGGTCTTGTAGTGATGATCCCACGCAGAGGTGCACAGGTAGCCAGCATCACAGAGAAGGATCTGAACGATGTTCTGGAGGTACGTATCGCTCTCGAAAATGTTGCCATAGAAAAAGCGTGCAAGCTGATCACAGAGGAGGAGCTGGGAAGGCTCTGGGTGGCAGCCAAGGAATTTGAAAAAACAAAAGCAGAGGGAAATCTGGTCCGTCTGGCGGAAACTGATGTGGCTTTCCACGAGATCATATACCAGGCTTCTGATAATAAGCGTCTGAACCAGGTCCTGAATAATCTCCGTGAGCAGATGTATCGCTATCGTGTAGAGTATCTGAAGGAGGAGCAGACAAGAAATCTTCTGGTCAGTGAGCATGAAGAGCTGGTAAAAGCCATCCGTGAAGGAGATGTGCAAAAGGCGCAGGATATTTCTTTCCATCATCTGGAAAATCAGCGAAAAGCGATCATCCGTACTATCCGCGCGGAGAATGAAGCCAAAGAAGCCGAGAAAAAAGAATAAGAACCGGATATGCGGGAATATTAAGAGAGATGTCATTGTGGCATCTCTTTTTTTTAACCGAATCAGGTAAGTTCCCTGTTTCAATTGCGAAAAGCAATAAGCAGTGGGGGAACTTGCTATAAAGGATGGTGGCTTTATGGAAACAAGGAAGATATCGATATCGCTTCATGAAAATGAATCGTATATCCGGAAACAGTGTGAAAACTGCGATGATATCCTGATCAGGCCCATGCGCCTTGGTGAGGGACATAAGGCGGACTGTCTGATGGTCTATATTGAGGTGGCGGTTTCCAACATGATGCTGGATGATTCTGCTATCGGAAAAATGATCAATCATTTCTGGGAGATCCCGGAGGAAAAGATCCGGGAATTTATCCGCCGGAACAGCCTTGGAATTGCAGATGTGAAGGAGCTGTCTTCCATGGAGGAGGTATTTGGTGCCATTCTTTCGGGAAATGCAGTTTTCTTTCTGGATGGATACGACAAAGCAATGAAAATTTCCAGTAAAGGATATCCGGGGCTGCCTGTATCAGAGGTGAAAACGGAAAAGGTCCTCAGAGGCTCCAAGGAGGGGTTCTGTGACAGTGTAAAAATCAATGCGGCCCTTGTGAGAAAGCGGATCCGGGATACCAGGCTGAAGGTGGAGCAGAGCAGCATCGGTGTACGCTCCAATACGGTGGTACAGCTTCTTTATGTGGAGGATCTGGTCCATGAGGAGCTTCTGACTGCTGTGAAAGAGCGCATGGAATCTTTTGCAGTGGACGGGATCCTGGACAGCGGGATGCTGGAACAGCTGACAGAAGAAGCCTGGTATTCTCCCTTTCCTCAGTTTCAGACAACGGAGCGGCCTGATCGGGCTGCCCAGGAGCTGCTGAATGGAAAAGCAGTTCTGCTCTGCGACAATTCGCCGGTGGCACTGGTGGTTCCCGGAGCATTCAACAGTTTTATGGAAAGCAGTGAAGACTGGTACAACCGTTTTGAGATGGCATCCTTCCTGCGGGTTCTCCGGTATCTGGCCATGGCTGTGGCAACGCTGCTCCCCGGACTTTATCTGGCTGTGATACGGTTTCATACACAGATCCTTCCGGCGAATCTGATCCTTTCCTTTGCACAGGCAAGAGAGGGTGTTCCATTTTCCAGTGTAGTGGAGCTGGTGTTCCTGGAACTGTCATTTGAGTTGATACGGGAGGCTGGTGTGCGGATCCCGGGAGCTCTTGGAAATGCCATTGGGATCGTGGGAGGACTGATCATCGGACAGGCAGCAGTGGAGGCCAATCTTGTCAGCCCGGTGGTAGTGATCATCGTGGCACTGACAGCACTGGGATCACTGGCTATACCTAATGAGGAATTTGCTTCTGCATTCCGGCTTCTGAAGTACGCTTTTCTGTTTCTGGGAGGGTTTCTGGGTATCTTCGGAATCGTGTTGGGACTGTATCTTACCGTGGCGCATCTGTCAGGACTCTTAAGCTTCGGTGTCCCATATCTGGTACCTTTTGTAGAGAAGAACAGTGAGACGGAAACCGGTGGAAGGATTTTGCGACAGCCCTTCCGGAAGCGGAAATTCCGGCCGCTGTATGCCAGAAATGCCCAGAAACGCAGGCTTCGGACAAGGCCATGGAGCCGGAAAGGATAAAGGTTATGAGATTTGCGGAGAATAACAGGATTTCCCACAGGCAGCTTTTTCGGCAGATCATACTGGTGTTTCCGGCGCCGTTTCTGCTGTGCCTGTTTAAGAATGGAGCGATGTTGGGCATCAGTGCCATGGCAGGGACAGCTGCTGCGGCCGTAGTGCTCTCTTTTTATGTGATCTGGTTGATACGTCTGACACCTGCGTATGGGGAACTTTCCAAAAGGACAGGGGATTTTACTGTACGATTTATCGGATTGTTCTTTTTGGTATATGTGATCGCAAGTTCGGCATTTCTTTCGGATCTTCTGGGGGAGGTGATCCCGGAAAGTCTGATCAGCGGGATTTCCGGAAAATGGCTGTCTCTTCTTGCAGTTGCAGTCTGTAGTCTGGGAACGCATCGCGGAATGCAGAGAAGAGGGCGGATCGCTGAGGTGTCCGGAAGGGTTTTTCTGGCAGGGATTCTTCTTCTGATGCTTTTATGTGCAGGACAGGGAAAAACAGAGTACTTTATGGAAGTGATGAAAGATCCGGAAACAGGATTTACAGGAGAGCGATGGTTCCGTGCTCTGTATACACTTTTGTGTGCTTTTTCAGGAGCAGGACTTCTTCCCTTCGGGTTGGAGTATGCAAAAAAACAGGGAAGTGCCAGAAAACCTGTGATTCTGGCTTTTCTTACAGTTTGCGGGATCATTTTTGGAATGCAGCTCCTTCTTCCGGCGGTCTTTGGCGGTGCACGCCTTAAAAACGAGATCTGTCCGGTACTGCCTCTTCTGGAGGGGGCGGATCTTCCGGGAAACGTACTGGCGAGATTTGATGTGATATGGATGGGATTTCTGGTATTCGGACTTTTGTTTTCTCTGGGAAGTTTGTTTCATTACGGAAATCAGATCGCGGAAAAAACCGGGTTCGGGACCGGTCGGTACTGGATCCCGGCAGCAGGCTGGCTGCTTTCCCTGTATGAGAGAAACGGGATGGGGATCCGGGAGTATTATGGCTGGTATCTGGGGTACATCTTTGTGCCGTTTCTGCTTGTGATACAGCTTTTTCTCAGTACGGAAAACCGGGGAAGACGGAAGAAAAAAATAACTGTGGCAGGACTTGTCCTGGTCATCACTTTGACGGGATCAGGCTGTGCGGCAGTAGAACCGGAAAAAAGAGCTTATCCGCTGGCACTTGGGGCTGGTGTTTCAGAGAATGGCTTTGTGCTGAAATATGCAATGCCGGATATGAGTACAGCTACCGGACAGGAAAAACCGGACGAAGATCCGATTTCTGTGCTGACTCTTTCCGGCCGGGACTTTCAGGAGATCGAGGCAGTCTACAACCGGTCTCAGGAAAAATTTCTGGATCTGGGTCATCTTGAAGTGCTGATCCTGGATGAACAGATCCTGGAAGAGGGAGCCCGGGAAGCACTGATCGGATATCTGAAGCAGGAAGAGCATATCGGAGAGGATGTCTACGTGTTCCGGACGAATATGCTGGGAGATGTTTTTCACTGGAAAGGAGCCCGAAAAAGCTCCATAGGGGAATATCTTCAGGGAATCCAGGAGAACCGCACATCCGGGCAGCAGAAGAAGGGTGTGACTCTGCGGGAGGTATATCATCAGTTTTGTCAGGATGGAACGCTGCCCTGGCTTCCGGAGGTATGGGTGGAAGGTGAGCTTCTGGAAGTGGATTACGGCAGTAATGAATAGATAGGAGCCGGACTGTTAATAATACAGATGATGATCAGTACGATAAATCGTACAGTATATCCCTGGATAAGATCATCAGAAGATTTTTGACAGGAGGGCTTGCTCATGGAGCATATAAAAACGAAGAAGCATGTATTAAAAAAAGCAGGAGGGATCCTTTTGCTCATGGCAGTGATCCTTGCAGGGAGTACCTGGGAGAGAAGAACTGCCGGTGATCGGCAGCCACAGTTTTATGCCTGGTGGGGAACGATCTATCCGGAATTCTGTTTTGAAAAAGCAGAGGACAACGGGGAAAATAAGCCAGTGAAGATATCCTTCTGGCTTGCGCAAGCCCTGGATTGGTGATACAATATTTCAACGGACCAATCACGTTCGATTAATTATTTCAGGAGACAAGATCAATGAATATAGACAGAAACGCACCGGTGGGTGTGTTTGATTCCGGTATCGGAGGACTGACAGTAGCCCGGGAGATCATGCGCAATCTCCCATCGGAAAAAATCGTATATTTCGGAGACACAGCCAGAGTTCCCTATGGAAGCAAATCCAGAGAAACGGTGATCCGTTATTCCCGCCAGATCATTCATTTTCTGCAGGAACAGAAGGTGAAGGCCATTGTGGTGGCCTGTAATACAGCCAGTGCGTTTGCTCTGGATGCGGTAAAGGATGAACTGGATATCCCGATCCTTGGAGTGATCGAGGCCGGTGCCAGAGTTGCTGCCCATGAAACCAGAAATAAACGGGTGGGTATTATCGGAACGGTGGGCACGGTAGGAAGCGGTATCCATGCCTCTTATCTGAAGGGACTGGATCCGGAGATCACCGTGATCGGAAAAGCGTGCCCGCTGTTTGTTCCGCTGGTAGAAGAAGGCTGGTATCATGATCCGGTCACCGAGGAGGTTGCCAGAAGATATCTGAAGGAGCTGCAAGAGCAGGAGATCGATACACTGATCCTCGGATGTACGCATTATCCCCTTTTAAGATCTACCATCCGCAAGATCATGGGTGAGGAGGTCTGCCTTGTGAATCCTGCATATGAGACAGCGCTGGAGCTTAAAAAGCTGCTCTCCAGACTGGATCTTGCCAGCAATGAGGTAGCACAGGAGGAATTTCCGTATCGCTTTTATGTAAGTGATCTTGCAGAGAAGTTTAAGGATTTTGCCAATTCCATCCTGCCATATAACGTAGAAAAAACACAGAAGATCGATATCGAAAAATATTAAACAGATCTGTACATAAATGATAGGAGAAAAGAATGCAGAAAGAAGTTTTGATCCATGTAAGAGGGCTTCAGATGATGGATGCACAGGGGGATCAGGAACCTATAGAGATCATTGTTCCAGGGCAGTATTATTTCCGCAATGGTTCTCATTATCTCAGATATGAGGAACTGCTGGATGAAACAGCAGAACCCACCATCAATTACATAAAAGTATCCGGAAAGGGTCTGGAAGTCAGCAAGAAGGGGCTTGTCAATGTACACATGGTATTTGAACAGGGCAAAAAAAACATGACCTATTATACTACCCCTTACGGAACACTTCAGATGGGAATCTCAGCTACGAATCTGGAGCTGACGGAAAGCGAAGAGAACCTTCAGATCAAAGCAGATTATGCGCTGGATATGAATGAAGAACATGTGGCAGACTGCTATCTGGCGATCCAGGTACAGCCAAGAGACTGCAAGGATTTTGTTTTATAGATCCTGAAGAAAATAAAAGATATATAATACACTACATAAGAAAAGCCGCCATGCATCAGTGGAATTCCTGAAAGCATGGCGGCTGTTTTGGATTCTGATCATTTACGGAATCTTGCGAGGAAGCCTTTTTTCTTCTTCTGTGGTGCTTCGAGAGAACCACGGATTCCTTTTACGCCAACGATGTAAAGACCGCTGACTTCAGCTTTGATTTCTTTTTTGACCGGGATCAGATCAAAAACTTTTTCATCTGCAATAAGGATGCTGATCTTCGGACCGACTTTGGCTTTTACGATCGGAAGCTTGGACCGGCGCATAAGCTTAGGTGTCTGGTCGATGACCATCTGTGGAAGTCCGGAATCTTTCAGTGGCATCCGTTTTTTATCGATGACCAGCATGGAAACTGTCTGCTTGTTAGCCTGGATCTGAGCCTGCTGTTCGTCCTGTTTTTTCTGAGCTTTTTTTCCGAAGAAATAGAGTGCGATCACTGCTGCGATCAGAATAACGAGGATGACCAGAAGAACGATGGTAACTGTACTCATTTGAGAATCCCCCTGTATATATATTTGTTTCGCAATCGGTTACATTACGCAAACAACATTTTAGCATTGTTTCGTCAAAAAGGCAATTAAAAAAGTGAAAAAGACAGGTGGAACGGTGGAAATTTCAGCAGTTACCAGTTATAATGATTACGATGCAGTTCATCTGTGTATGCTGCAGAGATTACAGGACATAACTATCTTTGAGCTAACATATGTAATGGATAAACCAGAGATGGAGGAAATATTATATGAAAGAGAAAACGCCCGGGAGAACCCGACCGGAAATGGGAACTCCTGAGTACGAAGAATGGCGGAAAGAGGTATTGAAACGCCGCAGAAAGCGCCAGCTGAAGGAACGCAGAAAACGTCTGGTTATCATAACAGTGGCAATGATCGTCGCAGTCGGGGCATCAGTAGGGGTCGGTGCGCTAAAGGGCAGAAGTGAGAAGGCTTTAAAAGAGAAGACGGTTTCTTCTGACAAACAGAAAGAACAGACCGTTTCCGGAGAAAAAGCTTCAGAAGCAGGTACTAAAAATACAGAGACCGTTTCCAAAGATACTCTCGCAGAGGCAGAGCTTCTGGCCAGTCAGTATAACTATGACAAAGCTATCGATCTTCTGAAAAAGGCTCCGTCCTATGATTCTGATAAGAAGATGCAGGCAGCTGCAAAAAAATACGAAGACGTAAAAGCAACCTGTACGGCATGGCCCCTTGAAAAGGTGACACATGTCTTTTATCATATTCTGATCAAGGATCCATCCAAAGCGTTTGACGGAGATTACAAAGAAGCAGATTATAATCAGGTCATGACAACCATTGATGAGTTTAACAAGATCACGCAGATCATGTATGACAAGGGCTATGTGATGGTAAGCATCAAGGACATGGCAAAGGCAGATGACAACGGGAACATCACAGAGGGAGAGATCCTTCTTCCGCCCGGGAAAACGCCGTTTGTTCTCTCACAAGATGATGTATGCTATTATCATTACATGGACGGTGACGGCTATGCCACGAAGCTGATCGTGGATGATAAAGGAAAGATCCGCAATGAATATGTGGAAGATGACGGAAGCGTATCCGTGGGAGATTACGACATGGTTCCGCTGATCGATCGATTTGTGGAAAAGCATCCGGATTTTTCATATCGCGGTGCAAAAGGAATCCTGGCGCTTACCGGATACAACGGGATCCTGGGATACCGTACCGACGAAAGCTATGAGACCCGTCCGGCAGATCTGGATGAAAATAAAGTACAGTGGCTGGATGCACATCCGGATTTCAGCCTGGAAAAAGAACGGGCAGCCGCAAAAAAGGTTGCCGATGCCATGAAGGCAGAAGGCTGGGAATTTGCAAGCCATACCTGGGGACATCAGAATGTGGGACAGGTCACACTGGAGAAGCTTCAGGCAGATACCGAACGTTTCAAGAAAAATGTAGATCCGCTGATCGGGGGAACGGATGTTATCATTTTTGCTTTTGGAACTGACATTACCAATGACCAGGAGTATTCCGGGGATAAATTCGAATATCTGAAGGGGCAGGGATATAATTATTACTGCAACGTGGATTCCAGCCAGTATTATGTACAGATCAGGGATCGGTACTTCCGTCAGGGAAGACGGAATCTGGATGGATACCGTATGTATTACAACCCGGAACTGTTATCCGATCTTTTTGACGTAAAAGATGTTTTTGATCCGGCAAGACCGACACCGGTACCACCGATGTAACGGTCATATCCGGAGATACGAGGGGACTTTTAGAAAGGGGCATATATATTATCATGAAGAAAAAAATTGCAGGTGTACTGACAACAGTACTTGCGGCGTCACTTCTTGTGGGCGGAAACCATCCGGTCACTGTTCAGGTGGACAATATGATCTCCGGGACACAGGATGACGAGGGTACACAGTCTGATGAAGCGGAAGCAGAAGCCGAAGAAGAACAGTCCGAAGAAGCCAAAGTAGCAGCGGATCCGGAGGACCAGCCGGCGGCTACCGAGACACCGAAGGAAGAAAAAAAGGCAGAAAAAGAAACACAGAAAAGGGAAGCTGCCGAGAACAGCTCCGACAGTACTTCCTCAGACGAAAAAACACTTCTAAAAAAAGCCAAAAAACTGGCACAGCAGTATGATTACACCGGCGCGATCTCCGTGCTGAAAAATAACTGGAAATTTGCCACCAGTGACAAGATGCAGGAAGCAGCAGCAGCCTACATGAAAAAAAGAGATGCCTGTGTGGAATATCCACTTGAGAATATCACTCATGTATTTTTTCATTCCCTGATCGTGAATACCTCACTGGCCTTTGACGGAGATTCCGATGAGGCCGGATATAATCAGATGATGACCACAGTCAGCGAATTCAAAAAAATGATCCAGATCATGTATGATAAGGGTTACGTACTGGTGAGTCCTCATGATATGGCTGTGATCAATGATGACGGAACCATGAGCAAAGGAAAGATCATGCTGCCGGAAGGCAAGATCCCTTTTGTTCTTTCAGAGGATGATGTCAGCTACTATCATTATATGGACGGAGACGGATTTGCCACAAAACTGGTGATCGACGACAACGGAGATATCAAATGCGAGTATAAGAAGGCAGACGGTACAGTTGTGACCGGAGATTACGATGTGGTGCCGATTCTGGATTCCTTTATCAAAGAACATCCGGATTTTTCCTATCATGGAAGAAAGGGTATCCTGGCAATGACCGGTTATAATGGCGTTCTGGGTTACCGTACAGATGGGGCATACAAGACTAAGAAGAATCTTCAGGATGACCAGAAGGCGTTTCTCAAGGCCAATCCGGATTTTGACTATGATAAAGAAGTAAAAGCAGCCAAAAAAGTGGCGAAGGCCATGAAAAAGGACGGCTGGGAATTTGCAAGCCATACCTGGGGTCACAGAAACGCCACAAGCTCCACAGCAGCGGAGTTGAAGACCGATAATAAAAAATGGGAAAAATATGTGGCACCCATCCTCGGAAAAACCGATATGATCATTTTTGCTTTTGGTGCGGATATTGGCGACTGGGAAGGATACACCTCGGATAATGAGAAGTATGAGTATTACAAAAGCCGTGGCTACCGCTATTTCTGCAATGTAGATTCCAGTCAGTATTTTGTGCAGATCACAAGTGAATATTTCCGTCAGGGAAGACGGAATCTGGATGGATACAGAATGTATTACAATCCGGATATGCTCAGTGACCTGTTTGATGTATCGGAGGTGTGGGATTCTTCCAGACCGACACCGGTACCGGAAATGTAAGACAGCAAACACATTTTACAAATCTGTATAAAAAAAGATTATAATCGAACCGACAGTACTTGATGAAGGGAGTAGGTTATGAAGAAAAAAGCATATCTCATGGTTCTTGCACTGTGTGCGGCACTGGCGATCACTGCATGTGGCACATCAACAGACCAGAAAGATGACAAAAAACCTGCAGCAGAAGCGCAGGATACAACAGATAAAGAAGATTCCGGATCTGCAGATTCCAAAGAGTCAGAAGAAACGGATTCCAATAAAGACAGTGAAGAGGCAGCCTCCGGAGACACAAGGCTTGTTTCCGTGGATGATGTGAGTAAATATGTGACTATCGGAGAATATAAGGGGCTGACTCTTGATAATACAGTAGAAGCCGTAACCGATGATATGGTTGACGGAAGGATCAAGGAGGAACTGCAGAACAAGGCTGAGGAAGTAACGGAAGGCAGCGTTCAGAACGGAGACGTAGTTACCATCAATTATGTGGGAACCAAGGACGGTGTGGCTTTTGACGGCGGCACCGCAAATAATTATGAGCTGACCATAGGCTCCGGAACGTTTATCGACGGATTTGAGGACGGGATCATCGGAATGAAAAAAGGTGAAACCAAGGATCTCGATCTGACTTTCCCGGAGGAATACTCTTCGGAAGAACTGGCCGGACAGGAAGTGGTATTTAAGGTCACTCTGCAGAGCTTTAAGCGTGCGCCGGAGCTTACAGATACCTGGGTAGCCAAGAACACAGACTGCAAGAGTGTGGATGATTACAAGAAGGAAATCCGTACTACACTGGAGGATGAAGCGAAGACAAGTGCACAGAACACATTGCGTGAAACTGCATGGAACACAGTGCTATCAGCATCTGAAGTGAAGGAATATCCACAGGAGGATCTGGATACGGCAAAGACGGAGTTTCGCAGTCTGTATGAGAATTATGCAAAACAGGGTGCTATGACGCTGGAGGATTTTGTAAAAGCTCAGGGAATCTCCATGGATGATTTTGAGGAGCAGAGCGGTCAGTATGCGGAGTTTAAAGTAAAGCAGAATCTGATCGTACAGGGGATCATGGATGCGGAGAATATGACACTTGAAGATAAAAAATCTCTCAGTATCCAGGATGAACTGATCAAAGCATACAGTGTGAAGGATCTGGCTGCGTTGGTAGATAAATACGGACAGGCAGCAGTGGATGAATCCATCGGACTTCTCAGAGTGGAAGATTTTATCCTGGACAATGCAACGGTTGAGGAGAAGGTTTCTGCCGGTGATACCCAGGGAGTAAACGGAGATGATCCTTCCTCGGACGGAAGCAGTGCGGAAGGTACCGTGGATGAAGAGCTGGAAGCGGCAGAGGCTACAGATATGGTGCCGGAAGACGGCGAGGCGGATCAGAATGCAGCGGGTCAGGAGTGATCTGACAGTATCAGCAGCTAAAAGAGTGTGGTGCCCGGAATATGTTCCGGGTGCCATTTTTTTACAAAAGGACAGGGGAAAATTAAGGTTACCGTTCACTGGTAATATTCCGCGAGGTGTGTTACTGAGAACGGAGTGAACAGTAATAAATTAAGAGATTCTTTCGGGAATTCCCATTGTATTTAAGCATTAAATGCGGTATGATTAAAGACAGACGTTAAATATCAAAGAAAGATATAAGTATATAAATGGGGATGTAAAAAATGGACAAAAGAGTTTTGCGTGAGAGGATGCGCAGAAAACAGCAGCAGTTAAGACGGCGGCGGATGATGAAGCGGATAACCTGTGTAGTTGCGGCGATTCTTCTGTTGGTTTTTGTTGTTCGAGGGGTAATTCTTCCCATCGTCAACCATGCAGGCGGCGGAAACAATAAAGATGCGGAGACAGTAAATGTCCAGGCAAATACCGCCGGAGCTTCCACAGACAGCAGTACGAAGGACGGTACGGCATCGACGGATACGGCTGCTTCGGATACAGACAGCGCGGATTCCGGTACGGATGCAACGGTGATGCCGGTAAAGGGCAGTGCAGCAGGTGAAAGGCTTTCTGTTATGACTCCGGGATGGCATGAGGATTCCACAGGAAAGTGGTATCAGAATCCGGATGGTACATATTATGTAAATGGTTTTGCGGATATTGACGGAACAACATACAGCTTTGATAAAAAGGGATACATGCAGACCGGATGGGTGGAAAAAGGTGTGAAGGATTATTATTTTAATGAGGATGGTTCTTATGATCCTTCCAAGAAGCGTCCGATGATCGCTCTGACCTTTGATGATGGTCCTGGAGAGTATACAGAGACACTTCTTGATACTGTTGAGAAATACAATATCCATGTTACGTTCTTTATGCTGGGACAGAATATGGAGGGCCGTGAATCTACCATACAGCGAATGGTAAAGCTTGGCTGCGAGATCGGTAACCATACTTGGGATCATCCGGAACAGACGCTGCCGAATATGGACCTTGATTCTGTTTTGCAGGAGTTCCAGAAGACCGATGATGCACTGGTAAAAGCCTGTGGGCAGGCATCAACTGTATGTCGTGCACCGTATGGCGCGATCACAGATGAGCAGATAAGTGCAGTTGGCAAGCCTTTCTTCATGTGGTCTACAGATTCTCTGGACTGGAAGCTGATGGATGCGGATGCAGATTATAATCAGATCATGAATGATTCTTCTTTGGGAGATGGTTCCGTCATCCTGATGCATGATATTCATGAACCATCTGTGAAGTGTGCCACAGAGAAACTGATCCCGGCACTGATCGACCAGGGATATAAGCTTGTAACAGTCAGCGAGCTTGCAGAAGCGAAGGATGTTACGTTACAGAGTGCTTCCTATTCTGACTTCTGGGACAGCTCTCTTCAGGCTGGTCGTGTTGCAGGATATGCAGGAAATTCCAGCGATTCAGAGGATTCCTCTGATGAGGGCTCCGATGGAAGCGATTCTTCTGACGGATCTGATGTCAGTGACGGATCTTCCAACGAAGATGACTACTCCGATGGCTCTGACGAAAGTGATTATTCTGATGGATCTTCCGATGATGGAAGCTATGATGACGGTTCCTATGACGATGGAAGCGGAGAATATTAAAAAATAACAGGAGAGACCTGAATGACAAGATGTGCGTCATTCGGGTCTCTTTTTTGACTTTATCTGACATTGTCGGATAATAGACACATATTAGCCGGAGAGGGTTTTTCCTTGACTGAAAATATAGGGATTGGTATAATTATAGAATAAAAAACTCCACTTAAAATTGGGGAATGGACGGTGGCAGAACTATAAAGGGAGGTACCTGAAAATGGGAAAGAAATTACAATTTACGGAGCTTGACCAGTATCTTTTCGGTCAGGGCACGAATTATGATATTTACAGGAAGCTGGGAGCACATCCAGACACGCAGAACCGGAAAAAAGGGGTTTATTTTGCAGTGTGGGCACCTAATGCACAGGCGGTTTCTGTTGTAGGTGAATTCAACGAATGGGATACGGAGAAGAATCCCATGAAAAAAGTTGGACCCATTGGCGTTTATGAGACATTTGTACCGGGAGCGAAGATCGGACAGCTGTATAAATTTTACATTACAGGTGCACATGGTGAGGAGCTTTACAAGGCAGACCCATATGCCAATGCCGCTGAAATGCGTCCCGGAACCGCCTCTCGTATTACAGATATCACCAACTACAAATGGAAAGATGATACCTGGATGAAAAATCGTGAGAACTTTGACCCGGACACAAGTGCCATGTCTATCTATGAGGTGCATCCGGGATCCTGGATGAAGCATCCGCAGACAGCAGAGGATGAGGATGGTTTCTATTCCTACAGAGAACTGGCGCCGAAGCTTGCCCAGTATGTCAAAAAAATGGGATACACCCATGTGGAGCTTATGGGTATCGCAGAGCATCCTTTTGACGGTTCCTGGGGCTATCAGGTAACCGGCTATTACGCACCGACTTCCCGCTACGGAACACCGCAGGATTTCAAATATCTGGTGGATTATCTCCATCGTCAGAAGATCGGTATCATTCTTGACTGGGTACCGGCACATTTTCCGAAGGATGCACACGGACTGGCTAACTTTGACGGAACTGCTGTATATGAGCATGCAGATCCGAGACAGGGTGAGCATCCGGACTGGGGAACCAAGATCTACAATTACGGACGTCCGGAGGTGAAGAACTTCCTGATCGCAAATGCTCTTTACTGGGTAGAGGAATGCCACGTTGATGGTCTTCGTGTAGATGCGGTTGCATCCATGCTCTACCTGGATTACGGTAAGAAAGACGGTGAGTGGGTCGCCAATAAATACGGCGGAAACAAGAATCTGGAGGCTATTGAATTTTTTAAGCATCTGAATACCGTTGTTCTCGGAAGAAATCATGGAACTGTCATGATCGCAGAGGAATCTACCGCATGGCCGATGGTAACAGGTAAGGCAGAAGACGACGGGCTTGGATTCTCCCTGAAGTGGAATATGGGCTGGATGAACGACTTTCTGGAATACATGAAGCTGGATCCATATTTCCGTAAATTTAATCATAATAAGATGACATTTTCTATGACTTATGCATACAGTGAGAAATATGTTCTGGTCCTGTCTCATGATGAGGTAGTACATCTGAAGTGTTCTATGCTGGAGAAGATGCCTGGGGAGCTGGATGATAAATTTAAGAACCTGAAGGCCGGATATACTTTTATGTTCGGGCATCCGGGTAAGAAGCTTCTGTTTATGGGACAGGATTTCGGACAGCTGCGTGAGTGGAGTGAGGCCAGAGAGCTTGACTGGTATCTTCTTGGCGAGGAAAATCATCAGAAGCTGCAGCAGTATGTCAGTGATCTTCTGCATATCTACCGCAAATATCCGGCACTTTACGGTGCAGATAATGATCCATCTGCATTTGAGTGGATCAATGCCAACGATGGCGACAGAAGTATCTTCAGCTTTGTGAGAAAATCTCCTACAAGACGTAATAATATTCTGGTAGTATGCAACTTTACACCGGTAGCACGTCCGGATTACCGTGTAGGCGTTCCGAAGAAAAAACAGTACAAACTGATCATGGATGAGCAGGGGCTTCTTCCGAAGGGCAAGGTATTTAAAGCCGAAAAGAAAAATTGTGATAACCGGGAATTTTCTTTTGCATATCCGTTGGAAGCTTATGGAGTTGGTATATTTACATACTGATATTCTGTACAGTGAAATCTTTGAAAGAAAATATAAAAGATAAAATAAAAATACCGGAGATCTGTGTGCCTTTGAAGTGTTCACTTCAGAGGTGCCGGATCTCCGGTATTTTATGAATCAGGGTATAGACTGGTCACGAAAGGTTATCACTATTCTTCGCTATCATCGTAAGAACCATCATCGTAAGAACCGTCATCGTAAGAACCATCATCGTAAGAACCGTCATCGTAGGAACCGTCATCGTAGGAACCATCATCATAGGAACCGTCATCGTAGGAACCGTCATCATAGGAACCATCATCGTAGGAACCGTCATCCGAGGAGTCGTCTGTGCTGCCTGAGTTATTATCAGCAGAGTTAAAGTCTTCGGAAGTGATGTCAATGCCTTTATCTGCGTAATATTTTTCTGCTGTGATGGAGTCGGTATCTTCTACGATATTTCCGGATGCATCGATCATGTTCAGGTCTGTGTCAATGGTCACATCCAGGAGGTTGGTTCCTGTGGATGGAGTGACATTCATGGACATGATCTCGTTGAACTTCTTTTTCAGATTGTCAAGAGTGAATACACCGGAACCAATGTATGACTGTACACCATTCTGAGATGCAAGTTCTTCTGTGTAATCGGAAAGCATATATGGTCCGAATTCACCGGCATCGCTGTTGTAATGCATGACCAGAGGTTCCACTGTAGGAGTCAGGATCTCAATTGAGGTCTTGCCGTTCTGTACGGTTTTCTGAATGGTGAATTTTGCCATTCCGCCGAGAAGTTCTTCCAGCTTCTGTTGGGTGGATACGAAATTTCCCAGAGAGTAGAAGACTACAGTTTCATTGCCTTTGTCATCAGTAAGACGGCCATATGGTTGGAGTACATGTGGATGTCCGCCGATTATGACATTTACGCCTTGCTCCATAAGGTAGGCTGCCCACTGTTTTTCATATTCGTTTGGCATGGTTTCGCCTTCGGTACCCCAGTGTGCTACAAAGATGATACAGTCGGCCTGCTTTTTTGCTTTCTGGATCATGGCTGTGATCTTGTCTTTGCGGATCATGTCGATCATGTAGTCTTTTCCTTCAATGCCGCCTACGTTTGTACCGTAGGTGTAATCCAGAAATGCAATCTTGATACCGTTTATTTCGCGGATCTTTACGGTGTCGGCATCTTCCTGGGAATCGTGGATTCCCAGAAGTGTGACATCCGGATATTTGGTTTTCCAGAAGTTCAGTGTGTCTGTGAGGAAGCCCTCTCCGAAGTCATCAATGTGGTTGTTGGCGGATTCTACTACGTTGAATCCGGCTTTTATAATGGCGTCTCCTACTTCTGTGGGTGTTGCAAAGGATGGGTAGGAGCTTACGCTGTCATGGTCGGTTGTGAAGACGGTTTCCTGATCGATCATTTTGATGTCTGCGTCCTTGATGGCGTCCTGGATGTGGGTGTAGATCTTGTCGTAGTTCCAGTTGCCGTCAGAGGATGCGCCTGCGTCGATGAGACTCTGGTGATAGAGGTTGTCGCCTACTGCGATGACGGAGGCGGTGGTAGTTTCGGCAGTGGTGTCGGCTGCTTCCTGATCGGCTTTGGTTTTGGCTGCCGCGGCTTTTTTCTGTGCGTCTATGGCTGGTTTGCGGATGAGGCGGTAGTCCAGCTGATTGAAGAAGAGGACCAGGATCGCAAGGACGATGACGGATGCCATAAGACTTACGCGGGCATTGCTGCGTTCGCGGAAGTTCAGGGGAATGTTGTCCTTGGGGTTGCGCCGGGGTTCTCTGAGGGGATCCGGGGTGGAGCTTTTTTTGAAGACTCCTTTGAGGGAGTCGGGGATGTTGATGTTGGGTGGAAATTTCATTTATGTTTTACCTTGTCTTTCTTTGGATTCTGAATGCGATTGATTGGTGATTGCATTCATGAGTGTTTGGTGTAGTGGAATGTGAATGCCACTTTGTTGTTTGATTTTTTGTTGTGTGGTTGTATTATAGCAGATTTTTATTTTGGTGGGAAGAGGGGGTGGGGATTGAACGTACGCCTGAGCCGGGGATACTGCCTGGTCTGCGGCTTCGTCGGGGGCCAGCCAAGAATCAGCTCCTCTCCTGCAGAGGCAGACCAGGCAGCATCCCCGGCTCGGGCTGTGAGGTTCAGGACGGTAGGGTTAGGGTGGCTGCTCGGGAGTTTGATTTAAAGTGTGAGGCTGAGTGGGTTCACGGGAATTGGATGAGCCGTCAGCGCTGCGCTGGACGGCGTGGAGGAAAGGCTGAGTTTCTTTGTGGTTTGATGGGAAGGGGGTGGGCCGAGGCGCTTCGCTGTCGGCTGGGAGTGTGTCGAATTGTGGTGGAATTTTTGGATGGGTTTTGTGTGATTTTTTCTCTGGTGCATGGTATGGTTGGTATATCTTATAAGATCTTTTGTCTGTATGGACATTCTTGGAGCTTCGGGTTCTGAAGCGTTTTCCGTTTTTTGTTACTGTGAAGGTTATGAAAATCCGTTTTATGTGGTTTTTATGTTTTCTTTGTGTGGTATAATTTATATATCAGTAGGAGTGTTAATGACCAATAATACTATATTTGATGATGTTTTTCGGACGATGATGGAGTAGATGAAGTTATGGGTGGAAAGGTTTTGCAGTTGGAATCGGAACGCTTGCTTGAGCTGGGAGAAGCACGTGGGAGAATAATAGACAGTGCGGAGGCGTGCAGGGAGTTGTATAAAGAGTATGGTTTGTGAGAAATAAAGAGGATATTTTGTTACTGGTGGCAAATGTCAGATTTTTACAGAAGAGAGGATACAGACATGGGTGTTTACAGGCGTAAGGCACAGTATCATGAGACAGATCAGATGGGGATCATCCATCATTCCAATTATGTGAAATGGATGGAAGAGGCCCGGATCGATTTCATGAAGGAGTTGGGCTTTGGTTATGGTGAGGTGGAGAAGCGGGGAATTGTTTCTCCGGTTGCAGGGGTTTCGGTTTCTTATAAGAAGCCGGTGCTTTTTGATGATGTAGTGGAGATTTCAGTTTCGGTGAAGAAGTACAGTGGTGTGGTTCTGGAGCTGGCTTATGAGTTTTTTAATGTGACCAGAAGTGAGGTTTGTACAGAGGCTTCCTCGAAGCATTGTTTTACCAGGAATGGGGAGCTGGTTTCTCTGAAAAAGGAGATTCCGGAACTGGATGTGCTGTTCAGAAGCTGTGTTAAGGGGGATTGAGTTTGATGGAAGTTGTGGAGATGCTTGATAATCTGAAGGAAAAGGCCCGCAGGGACCCGGCGCTTCGGGAGATGTTGCTTGCTACCCGCAGGGAGAAAGAGCCGCTGGCCGCTTTCTGTAAGAAGTGCCGGGAGCTTGGGGTTCCGGTTTATGAGATGGATCTGATCGCAGCTGGTGAGGAATTTTATGCAGCGATGAAGAGGAGTACCAATGGTGGTGGAGAGAATTCTCCGATGCTTGAGGGTGAGGATGATTTTTATGAATTGTTTTTTGCCGGGTTGGAATAAAAAATGGAATTCAATTCCGCATCAATATACTTCTCCAGCACAGGGAACTGTACACCACCAATCTTCAGTACCTGGCTGTGGAAAGCTTTCAGATCAAAGTCCTGGCCAAGGCGGTTCTGTTCGGAAGTGCGTAAGTCCAGAAGGCTTAAGTAGCCCCAGTAGTATTTCAGATAATTTCCCGGGGTTTCCAGGATATACTGGTAGATCTCGGAGACAACGGCGCTGTCTTCGATACCAAAGGCTTTCAGAAAGCTGGCAGCTTCGGCCTGAGTCCAGCCGTTGTAATGAATCTCAATGTCCAGAAGGGAGTACATGCATAAATTGATGCTTCGGTTCAGCCAGGAGATCCTGGCAAGCTCTGTGGCAGAAGGATCCTGAATATAATCGGCGGCGTACTGGTAGGCATAGGGTTCAATGTAGGTGGCCCATCCTTCCGCAAAGCCGGAGGTGCAGAGAAGATTTCGGATGTTGGAGGATTTTTGGCGCTGGAAGGTGACAGTCTGGTAAAGATGCCCCGGGAATCCTTCATGTGCCAGTGTGGTAAAAAGCTCCAGACCCTGGTAACTGGCAGCCGGATTTATGTAGATCACATTGGGGGTTCCGGTATCCATAGGTGGAGTGAGATAAAAGGCGGGGCTTAGATATTCTTTCATGGAATCGTGGACTGTGCGGAGCTCAAAGGTGACATTTGTGAGAGGTGGGAAGTCTGTTTGGATCTTCTGCTGCAAGGCATTCAGCATCCGGGCAGGCTTCATTTCTCTGAAAGTGATTCCCCGGCTGAGAGTAGTCAGAAGCTCCGGGTTTTGTCGAAGCATGGTTCCTGCGATGCCGATCTCGTCGGAAAGCTGTCTGGAGAGTCGTTTTTCCATTTGCTTTACAGGAACGTAAGAGCCGGTCTGACTCTGAAGAAGATAGAGATAGTAGGCTTTTCCTCCCTTGAAATAAGTCAGGCCACGAGTGTTTTTTCCTGTGCCACGCAAAGCTTCCAGACCGGTCATAAGTTCCTGATAGGCTGGGATGACTTCTGTTTTCATAAGATTTTGGTGAGTCAGGATCAGAGCGTTCTGCTCTGACACGGAAAGCTTTCCGTATTCGGAGAGTTTTTTCTGAAAGATATTCAGCATATAGCTGTTGTCGGGATTCCGGATAAAAGAACTGCATTGTGCCAGGATCCGGTCCAGTGTGGTGTCACTCATAAAAAAACCAGCTTCGGATTTCCTTTTCTCAAATTCCAGGATGCTCCGAAAGTATGGGCGGATGGTGGTGAGAAGAGTGAGATAGTCGGTGATATCACGATCTTCATAAAAGGCATATTCCGCCAGAAGAACCGGAAGCTGAGCCTGAATACCAAGACTTGGGCCAAGAGGCTCCTGAAGCAGATAATTGTTGCCCAGTGATTTTTCCGTGTGGTAATAGAGTAGCATGGAGTCCAGCGTCAGCTGATTTTCCGTGGAAAGGCGGCTGTAGCGGAAGGATTTCAGCTTTTTTTCGTACTGGCTGCAGATCTGGTATGTATTTTTCATATCTGTGGGGACAGTGCCGAGAGAAGCTTTTTTTCGCCGGATACCCTGTTTTTCCGGATGTGCCAGGGTATAATGGAGGGTAAGGGTGCTGCCGGAAACTTCATTTTGAAAAACTTTTCCGGAAAAGGCTTCGAATTTTCCGTTTTCTGTGATCCCGTGAGTGGAAAAATAACCGGCAGTAAGGCCGGTGAGAAGTGCCAGGATAAGAAGCAGAGTGATGATAATAGGAGATTTATTTTTCCTGATTTTAAGAGACATAAGACAGTCTTTCATTACTGTTTACAGACGTATACCATGTGGAGAGTGCTGATGGTCTCGAAGCAAACAGTAACGTCCTTTCAGAGTGGCGCTTTGTTCTATCATATTGGAAAATTACGGAATCTATGATATTATGTGAGCGGAAATATACAAAAATGGAGAAATAACATGAGTGATATTTATGATCTTGCAATTTTAGGCGGAGGTCCGGCAGGGATCACGGCAGCGATCTATGCGTCCAGGGCCAGGTTAAATACCATATGGATCGATAAAAACTTTGCACCGGGCGGTCAGGTCACAGCTACCTATGCGGTGGATAATTATCCGGGAATGCCGGGGATATCGGGCATGGATCTCGGAGAAGCCTTTGGGGCGCATGCATGGAAGCTGGGATTGGAACCGCAGCGAGAGAAGATTCTTTCCCTGGAAAATATTTCCGGAGAGATCAAGACGATTCGTACAAAAAAGCATGAATATCAGGCGAAAGCCCTGATCCTTGCATTTGGGGCAGAGCACCGGAAACTGGATATCCCGGGAGAGGATGATCTGAGCGGCCTTGGTGTTTCCTACTGCGCTACCTGTGACGGAGCTTTTTATAAGGATCGGACCGCAGTGGTAGTGGGTGGAGGAAACGTGGCAGCAGAGGATGCAGTTTTTCTTTCCGGCCTCTGTGAAAGGGTATATCTTGTTCATCGTCGTGATGCGCTTCGAGCAGATCAGGCACTTCAGGAGAAGGTCTTTGCCTGTGAGAATATAGAAATGGTGTGGGACAGTGTTCCCCTTGAGATCCTGGGACAGGATGAAGTGACCGGTCTTAAGATCCGTAATATAAAAACAAATGAAGAGAGGGAATTGACCGCAGAAGGTGTTTTCATTGCTGTGGGGATCGTTCCTAATACGACACTTGTAAAGGACCAGCTCAAGCTGGATGAAAATGGATATATATGTGCAGGAGAAGAGGGTGTTACCAGCGCACCTGGGGTTTTTGCAGCGGGGGATATTCGTACCAAGGCACTTCGCCAGATAGTAACTGCTGTTTCAGACGGAGCCAATGCAGTGGCTTCCGCACAGAAATATCTCTGGAGGAAAGATAATGGCAACGATTAAGGAAATCGCGCAAAGAGCAGGCGTGAGTACAACAACTGTTTCCAACGTCATACATGGAAAAACAAAAAAAGTATCTCCTGCCAATATTCAGAAGATCGAGAATCTTATCCGGGAGATGGGGTATGTCCAGAAAATGGGACTGAGAGTTCTGAATAAAGAAAAATCCCAGCTGATCGCAGTTGTGATCAATTATCATAAAGACTTCAAGGATTCTATCATCGGAGATCCTTTTTATGGAAAGATCATCGGTTTTATCGAGAAATACGTGCAGGAACTGGGATATTATCTGATGCTGTATTCTGCAAAGGATACAGATAAGATATTCCAGATGGTCATGGGTTGGGATGTAGATGGTGTTATTGCCATTTCCTTCAGCAAAAGCAACTGCGAAAAAATCTATCAGCTGATCAACAAACCGATCGTTTCTATTGATGCATACGGTGAGCTTGATGCAGGCCAGGAAAACCATGTCCTGAATATCGGACTGGACGACGAAAGTGGCGGCTATCTCATGACAAAATATCTTCTGGAATGCGGCTATGAGCATATCCAGGTTTGTGCAGGCCGTGATAATGGTGTGGATCATCTTCGTTACATGGGCGCTCAGCGGGCGGCGAAGGATTTTGCAAAGAAAAAGCAGAAGGTGCAGTTTACTGCTCTTGGAATGAACTACGCCAAACGAAAAGAAAGCTATGCGTGGCTGCTCCAGCGGAAAAAACCAAAGGCCGCACTGTTTTTCCTGTCGGACCTCTATGCATTGGAGGCTATCAGCTTTTTCAGCAGTCGTGGAGTAAAGATTCCGGAGGAGATCGGAATTGCAGGATACGATAACATCAGCTATGCGGAATTTTCCGTGCCTCGTCTGACTACTATCAGCCAGAATGTGGAGCAGAAGGCGTCTCTTGCAGTGGAAATTCTAATGGAACGGATCAATGGAGTGGAAAAAGAGCGTGAAAATGAGATCATGCTTCCGGTCACGCTGATCCCCAGGAGATCTGTACAGCCGCAGCATGAGGAAAAGTAAGTCTGCAGAGAATGTACCTGATCTGATCAGGGGGTAGATACGAGAAGTCACTGCAGAACTGTGAAAAATAGAAAATCGGGACTTTCAATATAGTAAGAGTACAGAGAATCTGAGATATAAAGATATCAAAAGCCGAAATATACGGGAACTGTCAGTGTCTGACAGTCAGAGTATTTTCGGCTTTTTGTAAATTTACCTGAAATCGTAAAAGAGTTATCCTGTGTAGGTCCGTGCTGAAGATGTGGATAATAAGCATTTGCTGTTCTATGTGAAACCTGCACAAAACCATGATTTTGAACTTGTTGCAATAATAGGTTATGTACATAACCTATTTACACAGCCTAACTTTGATGCTATAGTGTGAACATAAAGGTTAGGTACATAACCAAAGGGAAAAAGTACAGAAGGAGTGAATACCAGATGAAACAGATTCTGATCGCCACACATGGAAAAATGGCCTCCGGCATTCGTTATACAGCAGAGCTGATCGTTGGAAAAATGGATGAGATCACAACCATCGACGCATATGTGACACCGGAAGACAATGTGGAGAAAAAGTTTGAAGAATATTTCGCACAGCATGAAAACGACAGGATTTTCGTTTTCACAGATCTGATGGGAGGAAGCGTAAATCAGAAGCTTCTGGGATACAGCCAGAAAGAAAATGTCACACTGATCACAGGAACCAACCTTCCGGTCCTGATGCAGGTCATGATGGCAGATGACGATGTGACAGAGGAGGAGATCCAGGAGTTCATCGATGATGCCAGAGAAGAGCTTCAGATGGTAGACCTTGGCGGTGGAAAGAAATCCACATCTGAAAAAAATGCTGAAGAAGATACTGCACAGGGTATCGAAAATACTGCGCAGATTTCAGAAGGTGCTGCATCGTATGCAAAAAAATCCGCACCGAAAAAAGCTCTGGCTCCCCAGTCCTATGACAATTCCACAGCAAAGATCACCGCACTTCGTGTAGATGACCGTCTGATCCACGGACAGGTTGCCATGACCTGGACCAAACAGCTGGCTGTACAGGGAATCGTGGTAGCTAACGACGAGGCAGCTAACGATAACACCCAGAAGATGGCATTGAAAATGGCCGTACCGGGCGGAATCAAATCGCTGATCAAACCGGTGGATGAAGCCATTCGTATTTTAAACAATCCGAAGGCATCCAGGATGCGTATTCTGGTTCTGACAAGAACGGTAAAGGATGCTCTGAAGATAAGACAAAGTGTTGGTGAGATCGGATTCCTCAATGTAGGAAATACGGGACGTTTTGATGGAATCGATGTTTCCGAGAAGCTTGTCCTGACCCCGACTATCATGCTGACAAAAGCAGAACAGCAGGCACTGAAAGAGCTGGTGGCTCTTGATCCGAAGGCCTGTATGCAGCAGGTACCCAATGATGAGCAGAAGCTTGTGAAGGATGTACTGGACAAGCTTGACTGACATCCACTGAATAAATAAAACGTAGCACAAAAAAGGGAGGAAAGAAAAAAATGTTAAATGCATTTCTTGTAGCACTTGCCGTATTTATCTGTGTCGGCGGTGCAGAGCTGATCGGATTTACCATGCTGAACCGTCCGATCGTCATCGGACCGCTGGTAGGTCTGTTGCTTGGAGATCTTCATACAGGAGTTATCATCGGAGCTTCATTGGAAGCTGTATTCATGGGAGTTGTAAATATCGGCGGTGCTTCTGCGGCAGAGCCCGGAATCGCCACAGCTGTAGGAACTGCTTTTGCCATCATGCTTGGCAAAGGCTCTGAGGTTGCCCTGACACTGGCACTTCCTATCGGTATCCTTGGTCTTCAGATCAAAACAGTTCTTTATATCTTTATTGTAGGTATGTTTGCAAAAACCTTTGACCGCCTGGCAGCAGAAGGAAAAGAAAAACAGATCGTTGCTCTTCACTATGGGCTCTGGGCTGTAAACTGGTTTTTATATTCTCTGTTTGCATTCTTCGGGATCCTGTTCGGATCTGACGCAGTCAGCGCACTTCTGGATGCCATCCCGGATGTTGTTATGAATGGTCTGACAGTTTGCGGCGGACTTCTTCCGGCAGTAGGTATGGCAATGCTGATGAAGATGCTCTGGGACAACAAGATCTGTATGTTTTATTTCCTGGGCTTTGTTCTTGCAGCATACTTAAAGCTTCCGCTGATCGCCCTTGCCGTGATCGGTGTGATCATTGCCATTTCCATTGGTATGAACGATTACAAGCTGAACCAGCTTGCGGCACAGAGAGTGGCAGCTTCACCAGCCGGTGGTTCTGACGAATATCTTGATGAAGAAGAGGAGGAATTTTTCTCATGAGTAATTTAACGAAATCCATTCCTGCAGATGAAAGAAAAATGCTGAGAAAAGCGTTCTGGCGTTCCTTCACTCTGTATGCGGCAGTAAGCCCGGCAAAACAGGGAGCTTCCGGTTTCTGTTATTCCCTGATGCCGTTTATCAACAAATTTTACAAAAACGATGAGGAGGGCAAAAAAGCAGCCCTCACAAGAAGTATGTCCTATTTCAATACAACCATCACCTGTTCCACTTTCATTATGGGTCTTGTAGCTTCCATGGAGAAGAAAAACAGCGAGCAGAAGGATTTTGATGCAAGCTCTATCAATGCAGTCAAATCCTCTCTGATGGGACCTCTGGCCGGCATCGGTGATTCCATTTTCTGGGGCGTTCTCCGTGTGATCGCGGCCGGGATCGCAGTAGGTCTTGGTGCATCCGGAAACGTTCTGGCACCGATCGTGTTCCTGCTTCTTTTCAATATTCCGTCTATTCTTGTGAAATATTACGGAACCTTCCTGGGATACAAGCTTGGTTCCGAATACATCCAGAAGGTTTATGCAAGCGGTCTTATGAACATCCTGACAAAGGCTGCCAGCATTGTAGGTCTGATCATGGTCGGCGGCATGACTGCCAGCATGGTAACCTTTAATTCCACTTATGAACTCACCATGAAGGGTGAATCTGTTCTGAATCTCCAGAACATGCTGGACCAGATCTTTGTCGGCATCGTTCCTCTTGGACTGACTCTTCTGTGCTACTATCTGCTGAAAAAGAAAAATATCAGCATCACAGTTCTGATCATTGGTGTTATCATCCTGAGCATCCTTCTCTCTCTTCTTGGAATTGCATAAGCCTTAAGGATAAGGAATAAAGATCAGAATTATGAAAAGGCGGGCCGTATAGGGTCCGCCTATAAAAAAGCCTAAAAAAAGTTATATCGAAATAACTGACCGCAAAAAGGGCAGTTGAAGAACACCTGACCGGATATAAATAAGCAGCAAATACGGATTATAAATATCTGCTCAATGCAAAATAAAGGAGACATAAGAAATGAAAGATTGGTGGAAGAATTCCGTTGTATATCAGATTTATCCAAGAAGCTTTAAGGACTCCAACGGAGATGGCTTCGGCGATCTCAGGGGTATTATTGAAAAGCTCCCCTACCTTCAGAACCTTGGGATCGATGTGATCTGGCTTAGTCCTGTTTTTGACTCCCCACAGGACGACAACGGTTACGATATCAGTGATTACCGGAAGATCTACGCAGGTTTCGGAAGTAACGAGGACATGGATGAGCTGATCCAAAAAGCTCATGAGCATGGTATCAAGATCGTTCTGGATCTTGTTGTCAACCATACTTCCGATGAGCATGCATGGTTTGTGGAAAGCCGGAAGTCAAAAGACAGCAAATACAGTGATTATTATATCTGGAAGGATCCGAAAGCAGACGGCAGTGAGCCGAACAACTGGGGTTCCAGCTTCTGTGGAAGTGCCTGGGAATATGATGAAGAGCGCGGCCAGTATTACCTTCATTTTTACAGCAGAAAACAGCCGGATCTCAATTGGGAAAATGAAACCGTCCGTAAGGAAATCTATGATCTGATGAAATTCTGGATGGACAAAGGTGCTGACGGATGGCGCATGGATGTGATCGCATCTATCTCCAAGGATCAGTCCTTCCCGGATTACCCGAAAACGGATGGCCGCAAGTATTATACAGGAAAATATCACAGCAACGGACCAAGACTTCATGAGTTTATCCATGAGATGAACCGGGAGGTGCTTTCAAAATATGACTGTATGACGGTAGGTGAGGCGCCGGGCTCCACACCGGAGGTTGCAAGACTGTTTACAGATCCGGAGCGTGAGGAACTGAATATGATCTTCACATTTGAGCATATGAACATCGACCGTATTCCGGGCTCTGTAAACCGCAAGTGGGAATTGAAGCCTTTTGATCTCCGTGATTTGAAACGTGTTATGAGTGAGTGGCAGAACAAGCTTTATAACAAGGGCTGGAATGCTCTGTATTTTGAAAATCATGACCAGCCACGTGTGATCTCCAGATGGGGAAATGACACTACTTACCGCGAGGAATGTGCAAAGGCTTATGCTACCGTTCTCCATGGTATGCAGGGAACTCCTTATGTATATCAGGGAGAGGAGATCGGTATGACAAACGTGCAGTTCCCGCTGGAGGAGTACGAGGATATAGAGGTTCGTAATGCATATCAGGATCTTGTCGTTAAGAACAAAACCATTTCTGAGGATGATTTCCGCAAGGCAGTATGGAACAAGAGTCGTGACAATGCCAGGGTTCCGATGCAGTGGGATGACAGCGAAAATGCAGGATTTACGACCGGTAAGCCATGGTTCCGCCTTTCTGATCGTTACCAGGAGATCAATGTAAAAAAAGCTCTGGAAAAAAATGATTCCGTGTTTTATTATTATAAGGATCTGATCTGTCTTCGTCATGAGGAAGAGCTTCTCACAGAAGGTGACTATCAGCTCCTTCTTCCGGAAGACGAGAAGATCTTTGCATATTTAAGAACTTCCGACAAAGAGCAGTGGATCGTGGTGGCAAACCTTTCTGAGGATACGGTAAGTACAGAAGGTCTTGTGAAATATGTGTCCGATAAAAAGGATATTAAGATTGCAAACTATAAGGACAGAACAGGAATCAAAGCGGACTTAAGACCGTACGAGGCGTTTATGATGAGGATCCGGTAATTCCTGAGCTGTTGTATATGTAGTAGTAAAGTGGAAGAAAAGTCTCCGCTTTACAGAGAGCAGGTATGAGTATTTGTGCGTATCTGTACTGCCAAAGGATATCCGGGTGCAGTGCAGATGCGCTTTTTGCCTGTGGGGAAAAGACAAACAGGAGGAATTTATGGAAAAATATATCATTGCAGTGGATATGGACGGAACTCTTCTGAACAGTGAGAATAAGATTTCTGAAAGGAATAGAAATGTTCTGCAGCGTCTGATCGATGACGGACATTATGTGGTGCCGGCAACCGGAAGGACCAGAGAGCTGATCCCTCAGGAGTTTTCTGTGCTCCGGGGTGTGAAATGGGGAATCGTGGAAAACGGCTGTGTTGTCTGGGATTACGATAAAAATGAGATGATCTGGCGAAAAACCATGCCCAAAGGAATGGTAAGCAAAATCCTGAAGGATGTGGAAAACAGCGGCGCAAAAGGCTGGATCGCAGAGGCTTATGCAAACGGAATCGCCTATTCTGATGCGGATGCCAGAGATTATGTGGCATCTGTAGCGGATAAAGATCTGCTGGAAAAAACTTTTGTGGATTATTTTCTCAGCAGACATGAATATGTTAAGGATTTTTATCATCAGAAAGATATTCTGGATCAGGCAGAGAAGATCAATATTTATTTTGATGATATGGAGACCAGCAGGGCACTTCGTGAAAAATGGAAGAATCTGGATGATGTGGCAGTGACTACTTCCATCAGCGGCAATGCGGAGTTTAATGCAGCAGGCGTGGACAAGGGTGTGGGTCTTGCCATGCTTCGCACAAAGCTTGGTATTGACCGGATGCATGTGATCGCTTTCGGAGATAATGAGAATGATCTGGAAATGCTGGAGGGTGCAGGTATCGGTGTTGCTATGGGCAATTCCAAACAGTATGTAAAGGATGCTGCTAATGAGGTGACCGGAGATAATGATCATGATGGTGTGGCGGAATTTCTGGAGAGGTTTTTCGGGCTGTAAGCTGTGGTTGATCGTGATCGTTGATATAAAGGACAGGGAAATGTATTTTTCTCTGTCTTTTTTATTTTCATTTTTGGTGATATAAGGTATGATAAACGAAGAGGATGCGGGGATTGCCGGTTTTGACCGGTAGCTGCCGATGAAAATTATTTGAGGAGATCAGGAGGATAATTTTTAATGAAAAATCTGATACCAAAGCGTGTGATGGAGTATATCATTATCACATTTGCTGTTGTTCTGATGGATGTGGGGATTTATGTATTTAAGTTTCCGAATAATTTTTCCTTTGGTGGTGTTTCGGGTATGGCGGTTGTGTTTTCACATTTTATTCCGATGACGTCTGCGCAGATCAATCTGGTGATCAATCTGATTTTGCTGGTGATCGGGTTTATTGTTCTTGGCCGGGATTTTGGAGTGAAGACGGCTTATGTTACGGTTGTTTCTTCTTTGCTTCTGAATGTGTTTGAGAAGGTTTTTCCTATGGACAGAGCACTGACGGGGAATATTATGCTGGAGCTTTGCTTTGCGATCATTTTGCCGGCGTTGGCTGCGGCGCTGCTGTTTTTTGAGAATGCTTCGGGTGGTGGCACGGATATTGTGGCGATGATCATTAAGAAGTATTCTACGATGAATATTTCGGGTGCGTTGTTTGCGGTGGATTGTGTGATCGTTGTTGTTTCGTTTATGGTGTTTGATCTTACTACGGGGCTTTGTTCTGTACTGGGGCTTATAGCTAAGACGTTGCTGATCGATAAGTCTATTGAGAGGATGAAGCTGAATAAGTATTTTACGATCATTTCCAGTAAACCGGATGAGATCTGTGAGTTTATTATGAATGGGTTGGATCGGAGTGCTACGGTTTATCATGGGGAGGGTGTTTATTCGCATAAGGATAAGAAGATTATTCTGACGGTTGTTGATGTGAGGCAGGCGGTGCTGCTGCAGAGGTTTATTGATGAGGTGGATCCGCAGGCGTTTTTGATGGTTACTAAGAGTAGTGAGGTTATTGGGAAGGGGTTTATGAGTTATATTTGATGCAATCGTATGGGATTGTATGCTGATCGCAGGCGATCGTGTATGATTGTAAGCTGATGGAAATTAGGAGAGCGTTCTTTGTGGGCTGGATGGGCTGCGGGAGCGCTCTTTTTTTGTGGTGAATGGTGGATGGCGGATGACGGACGCCTGGGAGACGGGTGCCGATTTGCTCCGGGCTTCGTCGGGGGCTGCTTCTAGGTTGCCGGAATTCTGCTAAAACCGTTTTTAAAAAGTCCGAACTCGCGGCTTGCTGCCGCTCAGACAGCGAACTTTTTAAAAACAACGCAGATTTCCGCCAGCCAAGAATCAGCTCCCCTCCTGCAGAGTCGTAGCAAACCGGCACCCGTCTCCCAGGCTGTTCGGTTCCGGGCGGGAGATAGTGGTGGGGGTGTGGGGCGACTGGCGTAAGTGGGGATTGATGAGGGCTGGAGGATTGAGTGGATTCCCGGGAGTTGGATGAGCCATCAGCGCTGCGCTGGATGGCTGGGAGGAAAGGCTGAGTTTCCTGTGGTCTGAAGGTGAGGGATGAGCCATCGTCGCTGCGCTGAATGGTTGGGAGGAAAGGCTGAGTTTCCTGTGGTCTGAAGGTGAGGGATGAGCCATCGTCGCTGCGCTGGATGGCTGATTGGTGTGTGAAGGTTTTGTGAAAGGGTTTGACAGGTGGGGGTTTTTATGGTAGGATACACACTTGCGTAACAAAATTAATAAAATTGTAACAAATTAGTGAGCGAGGAGCGTGGCGAAGTGGATTGTGAATGTCTGCCTGAATGGGTGGGTGCTGCTGCGTGGTTTTCTGAGAGGAGTTTTATTGTTTATGTTTTATAAGAAATTTGCTGCTGTTGTTCTGAGCGTTGTTCTTGTGGGTGTGGTTCCTTCTGTTGTTTTTGCGGATGTGGATGATGTCAGTGCTGTGTCTGATGGGGATGTGGAGGAGCTTTCTATTGAGGATGATTTCTCGGATGATGCGGATTCTATTTCTGCTTTTGCCAGCGCTCTGGCGGATAAGACGGTTTCTGAGGTTCAGGGGTATCAGGAGGCGAAGGCTGAGGCTGAGGTGATCGCACAGGAGAGGCTTGAGGCTGAAGCGGCTGCTGAGGCTGCGCGTAAGGCGGAAGAGGAGCGTAAGGCTGCTGAGGAGGCGCGTCTGACGAAGCGGCAGGGGATTGTGGATTTTGCGCTGCAGTTTGTGGGGAATCCTTATGTTTATGGTGGTACGAGTCTGACTAACGGGGCGGATTGTTCCGGATTTGTGATGTCTGTGTTTGCGGAGTTTGGGTATGAGCTTCCTCGTGTTGCTGCGGCTCAGTGTGCGGCTTCTGAGAAGAAGAGTGTTGCGGATATTGAGGCTGGCGATCTGGTTTTTTATGGTGATGGCGGCATTGATCATGTGGCTCTTTATATTGGTGATGGCAAGATCGTTCACGCCAGTACAGCGGCTACAGGGATCAAGGTTTCCGACTATGATTACCGGGCTCCGGCTGCTGTCGGTACGTTTGTGGCTTAGGATATAGATATAAATGATTTACTGATATGAAATATAAACTGTCTGAGGAGATTTTCTGGCCGGATAGGCTGAAAAATAGCTGCAGGCAGTTTTTTTGCAGAAAAATAGTGTATAATCTGGTACAGCGAATATTAAGTAACCGCCATATTGACTTGTCTGATTTTTCATCTGCTGCGTTGTCGTCAATCGTCGTAGCCACCGTTACGCCTCATTCCTCCGCCTTGCAGATGAAGAAATCATCTTGCGTCAATATAGCAGAAACTTAATTTTCGCTGTACTACTCAGAAAAATTCAGAAAGGTTGTGGGGTATGAATACAAAAGAGTTCAGCGGCAGGCGGCAGATGGAGTTTCTGGCCGGGTTTGATTTTGTCAGAGAAGCGGGTACTGCGGGGGAAGTGAAGGCGGCGAAGATGATCCGGGATACTTTGGACAGCTTCGGAGTGAAGAATTGGATGGAGGAGTTTGATTTCTGGGGCTTTCGGATCAACAGAGCAGTGCTTAAGGTTATGGAGCCTTATCAGAAGGAGTATGTGGTGACCGGGTATGGAAGATGTGGAAATACTGGAGAAGAAGGTCTGAAAGCCCCTTTTTTGTATGTAGAGAACGGGGATGCTGTCAGCCTTTCCCGTGCGAAGGGCAAGATCGTTATGGTGAACGGCCGGGTGAGTGGTGATGTGTATCAGAGACTGGTGAGCGCCGGAGCTGTTGGTTTTATCAGTGTGGAGGGTTCTCCGCTGGATGAAGGAGTGGACAGGGTTCCCTGTCAGCGCAGCCTGCCGACGATCTTTCCGGGGGATGCGGCAGAAGAGACAGAAGGATTGTCGGAGTCTGCAGAGGATATTCACAAGATGCAGGAAAAATATAGTGGCAGGATTCCGGGGGCGAATCTTCATTATAAGGATGCAGTGGAGCTGGTGACGGAGGGTGCAGCTGTGGTGTGCCTGACTGTAGAACAGGAAGTGACAGCATGTACATCCCGAAATGTAGTGTCAAGGATTGAGGGAACGGATAAAAAAGATGAGATCTTAACGATCACTGCGCATTATGATTCGGTGCCGGAGGGACCGGGGGCCTATGATAATATGTCCGGGGCAGCGATTATCATGGAGCTTTGCAGATATTTTCAGCAGTACAGACCGCGCAGGATTATGGAGTTTGTGTGGTTTGGTGCTGAGGAGAAGGGCTTGCTGGGCAGCCGGGATTACATCAGAGTTCATGAGAGCGAGCTTGGAGCGCATCGTTTTAATATGAATGTAGATCTGGCCGGGCAGCTGATCGGAGGAAATGTTCTGGGAGTGACGGGAGAGGCTTCTGTTTGTGATAAGCTTCTTGAGATCGCTGACGGAGCAGGGATCGGAGCGTCTGTCAAGAATCAGATCTGGGGAAGTGATTCCAATTCTTTTGCATGGAAGGGAATTCCGGCCATGACTCTGAACCGGGATGGTTTTGGCATGCATACCCGTTATGATACTATTGATCTGCTGTCTGCCTGGTCGCTGGAGAGAAGTGCGATCCTTCTGGGATGCATTGCGGATGCGCTTGGGAATGCGGAGGTTTTCCCGTTTGAGAGAAAGATGCCGGAGAAATTTATCAGAGAGCTGGATGAATATATGTGCAGATGATTTGATCAAAATACGCCAAAACAATAAAAAATAATACTAAATAATTGACAGTAAGATACCGAACTGTTATACTGAAATCACAGGCTTTCCAGGGATCAATGCGCCGGATATTGTTTTGCGGAGCATTGATTTCCGGAACTTTTATCACAGAAAAATCAAGAATGAGGAGATAGGATCATGTTTACAGAAGAACGACAGAATGCAATAGAGAAATGTCTCCGTGAAAAAGGAAAAGTCAGAGTCAAAGAATTAAGTGAGATGTTTCAGGTTACGGAGGACTGTATCCGCAAGGATCTCAAGATCCTTGAAAATGCAGGCAGATTAAAGAGGACTTACGGCGGAGCAATCCTGTCACAGGAGTATCCTCTGGAGAGAAACGTAGTAGACAGGCGTATGTACAATCTTGATAAGAAGAAAGTGATTGCTGCGAAAGCCTTCAAGCTGATCAAAAATAACGAAACGATCTTTCTGGATGTTTCCACTACAAATATAGAGCTGGCAAGACTTATCGCTTCGTCGGGCATGCATGTTGTGGTTATCAGCAATATGATCGATATCCTGCAGATCCTTGCTGCGAATCCGTCCATCACGGCCATAGGCACAGGGGGAACTATGTACCGTTCGGTGAATGGATTTATGGGAGCTGCGGCTATTGAGGTGATCAAGCAGTACAGCTTTGACCGGGCCTTTTTGGGAAGCTGTGGCGTGGATATGACAGATCTTGCAGTCACCACATCCGGAGTGGAGGATGGGCTGACCAAGAAGGCGGCAGTTCAGAGCAGCAGACATAAATATGTGGTTATGGAGAGAGAGAAGTTTTATTTTAACGAATCTTATAAATATACACATTTTGATGATATCAGCGGGATCATTACCGATGAATTTCCGGATGATACCATTGTGAATACATTGAGGAATGCCGGAGTGAAATTACTCTGAGCAGACAGTAACAAAGGGGGATTTTTACATGAAAGACTATATTCTGGAAACCTGTGTGGATTCTGTGGAATCCGCCATGGCAGCAGCCGAGGGTGGTGCGGATAGACTGGAGCTTTGCAGCAATCTGATCATCGGGGGGACAACTCCCGGCCCATGGCTTTTTGAGGAAATAAGGAAGCGTTCAGATATCAGGATCCATGCGTTGATCCGTCCGCGGTTTGGAGATTTCTGTTATACAGATGCGGAATTTTCCATGATAAGGAATGCGGTAAAGGATTTCCGCAAAATGGGAGCGGAGGGTGTTGTGGTAGGTATCCTGAAACCGGATGGCACCTTGAATATGGAACAGATGAAAGAACTGATGGATGCTGCGGGAGATATGTCTGTTACGCTGCACAGGGCTTTTGATGTGTGTGCAGATCCGATCGAGGCTATGGAACAGGCGATCTCGCTGGGAATCGATACTATCCTTACCTCCGGACAGAAGAATACCTGCCTTCAGGGCGCGGAGCTTCTGAAGGAACTGGAAACCAGGAGCCGGGGGCGTATTACCATCCAGGCGGGGAGTGGCGTCGGTGCGGAAGTGATCCGCCAGCTTTATCCCCTTACCGGGATCAAGGCTTATCATATGAGCGGCAAGGTTGTAACGGACAGTGCGATGCAGTTTCGCAAGGAAGGTGTCAATATGGGACTTCCGACATTCAGTGAATATGAGATATGGCGTACAGATATTGAAAATGTTCGCGCTGCAAAGAAAGTTCTGGAGGAATTATAATGGCTGAGGGGAAGATTTTTCTGAAAGAAAACCGTGATCGGATCGAAAAAAAATATCGGGAGCAGATGATGCGGTTACCGCAGGCTTTTGCGGATATTGATAAAAAGCTTGCAGAATGCACAGACGAAGTGGCTCTGGCGTGCAAATATTTATATGCGTTCATGCCGTACAGTGATATCGGAAATTACGCATTTGAAGTATTTCTGGATTATGCGGAAAATGGCGTACATTTATGGAAGGAAAACTCCGGGGTGGCAGAGCTGCCGGAAGAGATCTTTTTGAATTATGTGCTGTTTCACAGAGTGAATGAGGAGGAGATCGCACCCTGCCGTACATTTTTCCGCAGGGAGATCGGAGAGAGAACTGAGGGAATGAGCTTCAGAGAAGCTGCCCTGGAGGTGAACTACTGGTGTGCACAGGAGGCTACCTATCATTGTACAGATGATCGTACTCTGTCTGCACTTGCCGTATACCGCAGAGGAAACGGAAGATGCGGAGAGGAATCTGTATTTACCGTTAATGCACTGAGAAGTGTTGGTGTACCTGCCCGTCAGGTATATGCACCAAAGTGGTCTCATTGTGATGACAATCATGCCTGGGTGGAAATCTGGTGTGATGGAAGCTGGTATTTTCTGGGAGCCTGTGAGCCGGAAGAGATCCTGAATAAGGGATGGTTTACCAATGCCTCCTCAAGGGCCATGATGGTCCATTCAAGAGTTTTTGATACCATGATCCCGGAGGGAGAAGTGATCGGCAAAGATGGTATGGTGACTATGCTCAACGAGCTGAAACGATATGCGCTGACAAAAGAGATCACTGTGTCCGTAAAGGATTCACATGGAAAACCGGCAGAAGGTGCAGAAGTTTCTTTTGAGGTGCTGAATTATTCAGAATATGCCCCGATCGCAGAACTGAAAACCGACAGTCTGGGAAAAGTCTGCCTGACAACAGGGCTTGGAAGTATCCATATTTCTGCAAGGATGTATGCAGATGGAGAATGGCTGCATGCAGAAAACAGCATGGATACAAAAACAGAGGACTGCTGCGAGATTTGTCTGATGCCCGTGGGAAAGGAAAATGGTATTTTTTATGAGGAGTGGGCGGAGAACGATATGATCGCACCTCATGATGCGCCTGTAAATAAAGATATGCCGACACCGGAGCAGAAGGAAAGAGGCAGCAGACGTCTGGCAGAGGCAAACGCTTACAGGGAACAGAAGGTAAGAAACCTGAGTAATCCGGAGTGCCGGAAATTCCTGGAAAAAGAAACCGGAGATTCTTCAATGAGAAAAAAACTCCTTGAAGTCCTCACAGAGAAAGACAGAACAGACTGCATCAGCCAGGTTCTGGAGGAGCATCTGAAATTTGCATTACCGTATGAAAAAAACATGGATGCAGATATTTTTGTACCATATGTACTGAACCCGAGAGTTGACGATGAAGTTTTACAGAAATACAGAAAAGCGATCCTTGAGCAGCTGTCGGAAGAAGAGAAAAATATGCTGCAAAAGGAGCCGGCAAAGATATGGAAATGGATTGAGGATAAGATCATTTCCAGTCCGGAGAAAGAACGCAGCAGTGTGATCACCACGCCGTCCGGATGTTTGAAAACGGGAACAGGAAGCCTTCTGTCAAAGAAGATCCTTTTTGTGGCAATGGCGAGAACACTGGGAACTCCGGCACGCCTGAACCCTCATGACCGTTCCATGGAGTATATGAAAAACGGAAAATTCATCCCGGTATCTGCGGAAACGGAGAAAAACGCATCGATCCTTCTGAAGGCAAGTGAGGATACACAGTGGAAATATTTCCAGAACTGGAGCATCGCAAAACTGGAAGCCGGAAAATACAGCACACTAAAGCTGGAAGCCGAAAATTTCAGAGATCAGATGATGAAGCTGCCACTGGAAGCGGGAAATTACAGGATCCTTACCTCAAACAGACTGCCAAATGGAAATATATTTGCAGCGGAGTATTATTTTGAGGTTCAGATCGGAGAAATGAAGAGGGTGGAGCTGGCATTTCGGAATGCAAACCTGGAAGACATGCTGGAGAATATTTCCATACCGGAATTTACTCTCAGAAAAGAGGATGGAAGCACCGTGAAGGCGTCAGAACTGACGGCAGATGGGAAGCATATCCTGGCGTTTCTGGAAGAGGAGAAAGAACCGACGGAGCATATCTTAAATGAGATGATGGAGCAGGAAGAAGCTTTTTCCCGATATGCGACGAGAATCATTTTTGTAGTAAAAAGCAAAAAAGCGCTGGAGACACCTACCCTTTCGAGAGCACTGGGCAAGCTTGGAAATGTCCAGATCTTATATGATGATTTTTCAGAGATCATCAATACACTGGGAAGAAGAATGTACGTAGATCCGGATAAGCTTCCGCTGATCATTGTGACAAACAAAAGCCTGAATGGGATTTATGCAACCAGTGGATACAATGTGGGAACCGGAGATATGCTGTTGAGACTGATGTGACAGATATATCGGATATATATAGAAGGAACACAGGCCGTATCATCGACTGTGTCGGTGACGGTCTGTGCTCCTGTGAAAGCTGTGAAATTATTGCAGTGGTTCAGATGCTCAGAATATGAAAGCAGATCGGAATGAGAATGCCTGTTGTGCTTCCCGAAATTGCCGTAATAAAAGTTGTTTTGCATTACTTACCATCAGAATAGAGATTACGCACAGAATCCCGGTAAATGCATTCCGGCTTCAGGCGGATCGTCCTTGGAAAATCGCAGTAGTCTCCGTTCATTCTGCGAAGCAGCAGATCACAGGCCTGCTCTGCCAGACCGGCCAGCGGCTGACGGACAGCGGTCAGCTGAGGAGAAAGCAGCATGGACAGTTCAAAATCATCAAAGGAGACAACAGACAGGTCTTCCGGGATACGGATGCCAAGGCTGTAGATCGCTTCATAAATACCGAGGCATAGTGTGTAGTTCGCAGAAAATACGGCAGTCGGACGTTCCGGAAGATTCCATAATTTCTGCATTGCCTGATATCCAAAGTCGTTTGCATAATTTTCAGCGATGATATAATCGGGGTTAACAGGAATATTGTAGTCTTCCAGTGCCCGGAGATATCCTTTTTTTCGTTCGCATGCGGTATAGGATGCAGGAGGACCGGTGACAAGGGCGATCTTCTGATGCCCCATTTTTATCAGATGCTCCACAATCTCATAGGCCCCGGAGGTACAGCTGGTCTGTACACAGTCTGTACGGTGGAAATGACTATGCTCTTCCAGCTCCACAACAGGGATCTTGGTATGTTCCACGGCAGAACAGATGTCCTTGCTCAGACAGAAAGAAGAAATGATAAGACCGTCGATCCCTGAGTGGAGCATATGGGGGATAAATTTATTGACATGATCCTTATATTTGTCGCCGCTCATAAATGTGAGAGAATAACCGTGAGCACGCATGGTGTTTTCTATTTTGCTCAGAAGAAAAGCATTATGCGGATTATTGGGAGGAGCGGATATCAGACCGATACGGTATGTCTTGGAGGAACGAAGTCCCCGGGCCGTGTTTCGTGGAACGTAATTCAGTTTCCGGATCGCTTCGTCGATCTGCTTTTTGTTTTGCGGCCGTACAGTTCCGCCGTTGATATATTTTGAAATGGTGGCCAGTGCCAGACCGGTTTCTTTGGCAATGTCCTTGATGGTTGCACTCATAAATCAATCCTTTCCGGATGCTGTACTGTTGTGCCCGGACAGGTCTTTTACAGAGCGCCGCGGGTGGAATACAATATCCAGCATGTCTATTTTTGGAAAATCCGTATAGTCTCCATGGATTCTTTTTAAAAGTAATTCCACAGCATGTTTCCCCATGCTTGTCAGATCCTGTGAGACACAGGTCATAGTCGCACTCATGGTCTTGAAAAGCGGATCATCATCAAAGCACACAAAGGAAATATCCTGAGGAACGGAAATCCGTGCCTGGCTGGCAGCGCTTAAACCACCCATTGCGGAGAGATAGCAGTCAAAAAAAACAGCAGTAGGGGGATCGGAAGAATCAATAAGCTTCTGGAAATGCAGGTTGCTCTGGGTGATGGTTTCTGCAGTGGAACCAAAAGAAACAGGGGGAAAAGAATCCTGCTGTTTCAGAAGGTCAATGCCATTTTTCTGGTATACATCCACAAAGCCCTGAATCCGCTGCTCGATCGTGTAGGCGTCCAGATACTGTTCCATGATCCAGACCTTTGTGTGGCCTTTTTCCAAAAGGTGCTCTGCCAGCAGTGCACCGCCTTTGTAATTATCAGAAATAACACAGTCTACAGGAAAATGTCTCATGGAAGCAGGAATCTGATCGAGCATTACAACCGGTATGCTGGCATTCTGTAAAAGCTGGTACAGATCATCATGCCAGCAGGATGGGAGCATGATAACTCCGTCAAAGTGCTGGGAGATAATATCCTGTATCGTATCGATCTCCTTCTGATGTTCAAAAAAGAAAGAACAGACAATAACTGTATAACCATGATCCGTGAAATGCTTGATAATGGAATTGACAAGCTCGCCCCAGAAATAATTACCAAGATCTGAGATCAGGATACCGATGGTATGTGTGTTTTTGGCACGGAGAAGCTGGGCATTCCGGTTTGGGGTATATCCAAGCTCCTGAATTGCCTTTTCTATAATGATACGATTTTCTTCCCGTATTTTTTTGTGGTTTATATATTTTGAGATCGTTGCGGTGGACAGGCCTGTCGCACGGGCGATATCATTGATCGTAACGTTCATGTAAAACCTCCGGTTCTGATACATTTACAGATAATAGAGTATTCTCATATTATATCATGAAAAAGAAAACGCCTCAACACATAAGGCATTTTTTACACATAAACTATCAGAAAAAACGAGTGTATTGTACAGAAAATTGATAAAAATGAAACGTTTAACAAAACCTGATACGAAAAAATACACAAAAACAAGATGGAATAATTGTAAAAAATAGGAAAAATGATTTTTGACCCATGATTTTACTTGAAAAACTGCTTCGGATGCGGTAAGATAGTCTTAACAAAAAACGAAACGTTTTACGCAACAAGAAAATCAGCTATACGAAACAAGGAGAAGGTTATGGCAGACACAAAGCAGCAGTGGTATAAAGATGCCAAATACGGATTATTCATCCATTGGGGACTTTATTCCATCCTTGCAGGAGAATGGAAAGATCCGAAGACCGGCGAGGTCACCAAGACAGACCGTATTGCAGAGTGGATCGAGAACAATCTCAACATTGACAAGGAAGATTACAGAAAGCTGAAAGATGAGTTCCATCCGGACAAATTTGACGCGGACATGTTTGTGAAAAGAGCGAAAGAGCAGTGGGGTGTTAAATATATCGTTCTTACTTCCAAGCATCACGAGGGATTCGCAATGTACGATTCCAAGGTCAGTGATTTTAATGTAGTGAAGGCTGCAGGAAGAGATATCTTAAGAGAGCTTTCCGATGCTTGTAAGAAATATGACATGACTATGGGTATCTATTATTCACAGGCTCAGGACTGGGATGATGACAATGCCTATAAGAAGGATTACGAAGACAAGAACGAGTGGAAGCCGGAATTCCGTACATACTTCGATGAGAAATGCAAGCCGCAGTTAAAAGAGCTTCTTGAGAATTACGATAATATTTCCCTGATCTGGTTTGATACTCCGATGGGAATGACCGCAGACGAGGCTCAGGAATTAAGAGACTGGGTTAAGGGTATTAAGCCTGACTGCATCATCAGCGGACGTATCGGACACCAGAAGGGCGATTACATGACCACCGGTGATAACTTTATCCCACGTCTTCCATACGACGGTGACTGGGAAGTACCGGCAACTGTAAATGACACATGGGGTTACAATAAATACGATACAAACTGGAAGAATCCGGATGATATCCTGAACCTTCTTCTCAAGATCGTCGGCAGAGGCGGAAATTACCTGCTGAACGTAGGACCAATGGCAGACGGAACTGTTCCGGAAGCTTGTGTCGAGGTTATGAATGAGGTTGGTAAATACGTGACTGAGAATGCGGAAGCAATTTACGGAACCAAGAATGTTGGTATCTATCCGTATGAGATTCCGAGCATTGAATTTACCAAGAGACCACATAAACTTTATGTACATGTACTTGCACCGAGATATCGTGTAGAGCTGCTGAACATCGGCAACCAGTTAAAAGGTGCATATGTGGTAAGCACAGGAGAGAAACTTCCATGCCGCGCATTAAAGTGCTGCGAAGGAAACTCCATGGTAGAGGTTGAACTTCCGGAGAAACTTCAGGGAGCAAAGAACTACTGTGTATGCCTGGAGCTTGAGGAAGAGGAGCCGATCTTTGAGACGATCATCGATTAACTTAAGAGCATCAATGGGTAAACTATATAAATAAAATCATATTAAGGGAGGATTTATTCATGAAGAAACGAATGAAAAAAGTTGCAACACTGTGTCTCGCCGGTGTAACAGCAATGTCTACAGTAGGCGTAACAGGAAGCGCTGTATTTGCAAAGGGTGACACAAACTACGACGTAGAGAGTATGGATTTTGAAAACGTTGAGCTTCGTGTAGCATTCAGATTTAACAACGGATCTGACACAGACGGACAGGCTAAATGGTATTACAAAGCACTTGAAGAGTTCAATAAAGAGAACGAAGGAAAGATCCATGTAACAGATGAGAGTATTTCTACAGAGTCTGATTACGAAGAGAAGCTTACAACAGATTTTGCTTCCGGTAATGTACCGAACGCATTCCTTCAGTATGGCGGAAGCCGTACAAGAGAGTATGTAGATGCAGGATATATACTGGATCTGACACCATACTTCGAGCAGTATCCGGAATGGAAAGAGGGAGTTCAGGATTTTGCATGGGAGACAACACAGTTTGACGGCATTGAAGGAACCTATGGTATTCCGTGGTCCGCTTATCAGCTCTGCCTCTACTACAACAAAGATTACCTTGATCAGGTTGGCGTAGATGTTCCGGAGTCCTGGGATGATCTTGTTGATGCCTGCGCAAAATTAAAAGAAGCAGGAATCCAGCCATTCAACTACTCTGACAAAGATAACTATCACTTCGAGCATCTGATGAGTGCTCTTGCTCTGAAAGCTTACGGAACAAGCATCGCAGATGATCTTGCAAGCGACAAAGAAGCTTACAACGGCGAGAAGATGGTTGCAATCTATCAGAAGATGAAAGATATGATCGATGCAGGATACTGGGGAGACGGAATCCTCAGCACAGACTTCAACACAGAGAGAAATATGTTCGAGGCAGGAAAAGCTGCATTCACAGTTGACGGAACATGGAACTGCGGTAACTTCCAGAATGACTCCGATACAACTCTCTTCGATGCTCAGAAGATCGGTGTTACAAGAATTCCTTATATCGACGAAGCAAACAAGACTGTAGAGATGGGTGGCGGTTCTGATACATACTACATCACTACATTAAACAAGAGTGATGAGGAAATCGCAGCAACTGTTAAATTCATCAAATACCTTACAAGTGTAGATTCCATCAACGAAATGTGCAAATCCAGCCCGACAACATATGCTGAGAAGGTTACAATCGATACAGGTAACTATCTGCTTGACGATGTAAATGCGATCATGGCTGAGAATACAGAGTCTAAACTTGAGATTCCTACATATGACAGCAACACAGCAGCTATGGACACAATCCGTAATTCTCTTCAGGCATTAGCGACAGGCGCAAGTGCACAGGAAGTTGGAGACGATATCGTTGACAAAATGTCTGCTTACGAATAAAGAGAATTTTGACTGAACGCATGATGTGTGGATAAGAGAAACAGGGGGAAGCATCATCTGCTTCCCCTTGTTTATTACGGAGGTATACATATGGCAGGTAAATCTGTACCAAAGGTAAAACAGAAGCTGGACAAAAAAGATCTTACGCTTTCTTTAGCGTTCCTTCTTCCGGCAATTTTAATAACTGTTATTTTTGTTATCTACCCTGTTTTTGACACCGTAGGCTTATCATTCCGCAAATGGAACGGTATGTTTGGTGCAGCAAAGCAGTGGGTAGGACTTGAGAACTATCAGAAGATCTTTTCAGATAAGCTGTTCTGGAATGCAATGCTCAACAGCGTGTACTTTATGATCGGTGGTTTCGTTATCCTGATGCCACTTTCATTTGGTCTCGCAATGCTGGTAACTGCAAAGATCAAGGGAACCGGATTCTTCAGAACCTGTTACTTCCTTCCGAATATGTTAGGAACAACAGCAGTAGCCCTGATGTGGACATTTATGTTAAATCCGAACTTTGGTATCTTTAATACCATTGAAAATATTTTCGGCCTTCATGGTACGATCCCTGATGTGCTGACGATAAAGACTGTAAACGTTTGGATCGTTATCCTGGTAAATGAGTGGATGTATGCCGGATATAACATGCTGATATTTGCAGCGGGTCTGGTGGCGATCCCGGATGAGTTAAATGAGGCAGCAGCACTGGATGGAGCTACCGGATGGCAGAGAGTTCGTTACATTACCCTGCCTCTGATGAAAAACTCCTTCAAGGTATTCTCTATTTTGTGTATCACAGGATGTCTGAAAGTATTCGATATTATCTGGGCGATGACAAGAGGAGGCCCGAACGATATCAGCTCCACACCTTCAATCATGCTTTATACACAGGGATTCTCCTATAAGCTGTTTGGACGAAGCAGTGCATACGGCGTTATTCTGTTAGTACTGGGTGTTGCACTGAGTCTTATAACTAATCATTTGTTCCGTGAAGATAAAGATCTTGCAATGTAGGCGGAAGGAGAAGAGACAATATGGAAAAAACAGCTAATAAACAGAAAATGCACGGAGGAAAGATAGCACTGTACGTTATCGCGATCCTGTGGACAGTTGTTACACTGTTTCCGGTAGTAGTGACCGTAATGGCTTCCTTCAAAACAAACTCAGAGATCTACCTGAACCTGCTGAGCTTACCTAAGAAGCTTATGTTCCAGAACTATATCAGCGCAAACAAAACAGCGGATGCATTGAATACCATCAAGAACTCCCTGGTTGTAGCAACTCTGACAACTGTATTTAATACTGTAGTCGGAATGATGGCAGCATACATCTTATCAAGAAAAGATTACAAATTCCTGAAATGGGTATATGTATTCTTTATGATCGGAGTAATGGTTCCGGTTCACTGTACACTGATCCCGATCAACAACATTGCAACAGCATTAAATGCAAAGAACAACCTGTTCTTCCTGATCCTGATCTATGTTGCGTTTGGCATGTCCCAGGCGATATTCCTTTATACAGGATTCATGGATGGAATCTCCAGGAACCTGGATGAGGCGGCGATCATTGATGGATGTAACAACTGGCAGCTGCTGTGGAAGATCCTTTTCCCTGTCTGCAAGCCGATCATCGCAACAGAGGCGATCTTCGTATTCATCTATGGATACAGTGAACTTGTATTCTCCATGATCCTGATGACAGATACCAAATATTTCACAGTTTCACGTGCGATGCTGAACTTCTCTTCCGCGCATACACAGGAGATCGGAAGCCAGTTTGCATATGTAGTAATGTCTGTAATTCCGATGATTATCATTTACATCGTGTTCCATAAACAGATTGAAAAAGGTATGCTTTCCGGAGCTATCAAAGGCTGATGCTTTTAATCTAAACAGGAGGAAAAAATCATGTATCAGTTTGACAGAAAAGAATATGAAAAACGTATGGAGTGGTACCAGGATGCCCGCTTTGGAATGTTTATCCACTGGGGATTATATTCTATCCCTGCAAGAGGCGAGTGGGTACGAAGTGTAGAGGAAATACCTGAGGAAGAATATCTTCCGTTTATGAAAGAGTTTGATGCAAGAGACTACAACCCGAAGCAGTGGGCAAAAGAGGCCAAGGCTGCAGGTATGAAATATGTAGTCCTGACAGCAAAACATCACGACGGATTCTGCCTCTTTGACAGCAAATACACAGACTACAAGGTAACAAACACACCGGCAGGAAGAGACCTGATCAAGGAGTATGTAGAGGCACTTCGTGAGGAAGGCCTTAAGGTTGGAATCTATTTCACACTGCTTGACTGGCATCATCCGGATTATCCGCATTACGGAGACCGTATCCATCCGATGAGAAACCACAAAGAGTGCGGAAATGAGAACCGTGATTTCTCACGTTATACAGAATATCTGTATAATCAGGTAGAAGAGATCTGTACAAACTACGGACAGATCGATATCATCTGGTTTGATTTCTCCTACGACGATATGAGAGGGGAAAAATGGGGCGCAACCAAGCTGATCAACATGGTGCGCAGCTTACAGCCGCAGGTTATCATCGATAACCGTCTGGAAGCCAGTGGAGAGGGAAGAGGATCCCTGTATGAGTGTGATCCGACACCGTACCATGGCGATTTCGTAAGCCCTGAGCAGATCATCCCGCCGGAAGGAATCTGTGATAAGGAAGGCAACCCGATGGTCTGGGAAGCATGCTTCACCATGAACAACAACTGGGGATACTGTGCAAACGACCATTATTACAAACCGGCTTCCATGCTGATCAAGAAGCTGGTAGAGTGTGTTTCCAAGGGCGGAAATATGATCCTGAACGTAGGACCGGATGCAAAAGGTAAATTCCCGAAGGAATCTTCTGCGATCCTGGCTGAGATCGGCCGCTGGATGGATAAGAATCATGACAGTATCTACGGCTGTGTACCGGCTGAAAACATTCCGAAGCCGGATTACGGACGTATCACCAGAAACGGAAACAAATACTATGTGCATATTTATGAGAATACACTGGGACCACTTCCGCTTCTGGGATTTGATAAGGATAAGATCGTGAAGGTGCGTGCACTGGATGACGGACATGAGGTGCCGATCTCCAATGCATGGATGCACAGCGATTACCCGGATATCGCATTCGTTGATCTGGGACCTGACCCGGTACTTCCTGACCCGGTAGACTATGTTCTCGAAGTAGAGATGGCTGAGTAAAAAACTAATCAATAATAAAAAAAGAACAACAGGAAAAGCAGGAGATATGCGAATCTCAGTTATCCGGTTGTTCTTTTTTACCATAAGGAGAAGGGAAAAGATTATGATCATTTATACAGGAAAAGATTACTATGACGTAAGCAGAAAAGCGGCAAACATCATGTCTGCACAGATCATCATGAAGCCAAATGCTGTTCTCGGACTTGCTACAGGCTCCACACCGGTGGGAATGTACAAGCAGCTGATCGAGTGGTATAAAAAAGGAGATCTGGACTTTTCGCAGATCACATCCGTAAATCTTGATGAATACAAAGGACTTTCCGGAGATAACGATCAGAGCTATCGCTATTTTATGAACACAAATCTGTTTGATCATGTAAATATCGATAAGACAAGAACCTATGTGCCAAACGGACTGGAAGAGGACAGTGAGAAAGCCTGTGCGGATTACAATGAGATTATCCGCAGCGTAGGCGGTATCGACATGCAGCTGCTTGGAATCGGCGGAAACGGTCATATCGGATTCAATGAGCCAGGAGCAGCTTTTGAAAAGGAGACTCACTGCGTAGACCTTACAGAGAGCACCATCAAGGCAAATGCAAGATTCTTTGAAACTATGGATGATGTGCCGAAGCAGGCGTATACCATGGGTATCAAAAACATCATGGCTGCAAAGAAGATCCTTCTGGTCGCTACCGGAGAGGCAAAGGCAGATGCCCTTTACAAATCTCTCTACGGACCGATCACGCCCAACGTGCCGGCATCTATCCTGCAGCTCCACCCGGATGTGACGGTAGTGGCAGATGAAGGCGCTTTAAAGCTGATCCGTGAGAAGGGGCTGCTGTAAGAGATACAGAGGAAATTTCCGCGAATTAAATGAACGCAGATCATGGATATCCGTTTGAAGCAGGCGGATATCAGCGATCACTCATGGGATTTTCCGGATTTGGTTAAAAAAGAAAGCTTCGATTCAACTCTCATCGATGAGCGATGTGCTCAGAGAGTGGATCGAAGCTTTTTGTGCTTTTGGGACGTAAACCTGCAGGCGGCTGCAAGCAGGTCGGTGGGATGGGCATTTGCATTCTCAGGCTTTTTTCAACGTGTTGTGATAAACCATGACAGAAACGATGGCAGTAAACACTTCTGTGATCCAGAATGCGTTCCATACGCCATCAGGACCCATAAAACGGGACAGAAGATATGCGGTGGGCATGATAACGACCACGTAGCGGAAAAGAGAAATAACAAGGGACTGGGTACCTTTTCCAAGGCCTTCCATGGCACCGGAGGTGGTGACGGATACTGCGGAAATCAGGAAGCCGGCGCTGATGCTCTTCAGTGCTCTGGAACCTGCGGCAATGGTTTCCGGGGTAGTTGTGAAAAGTCCCATAAGCTGTCCGGATGCCAGGAGACAGATAACGGTTCCAAAGAGCATGATCACACAGCTGGACTCCAGGGTCAGCCGGAAGATTTTTTTCACACGCTTCATTTCACGGGCACCGAAGTTATAACCGATCAGCGGGCGCATTCCCTGGATGATTCCGTTGGCCGGGAGATACAGGAAGGTCTGCAATTTATAATAAATGCCAAGGATCACCACATAGCTGTCTGAGTAAGCGGCCAGCACGGAGTTCAGAAAAGAGATCAGGAACGATGGCAGTGCCAGGTTCAGGATCGCTGGAACACCGATGGCATACAGGCTCAGATCCGTTTCTTTGCTTGTTTTCAGGGCTTTGGGCGTTACATGTACAGGAATAGTTTTCAGGATATAAAAGACCATATAGACCGCAATGGTGAGCATCTGGCCGATGCCAGTAGCCAGAGCTGCGCCCCGGATACCCAACTTCGGAAAAAAACCGATTCCCCAGATCAGGAACGGGTCCAGGATGATGTTGCTGGTACATCCCACCAGCAGGGCGATCATAGATACTTTCATCCGTCCTACAGCCTGGAAAAGTTTTTCGAAGAAAAGGCTGATGGAAATTACTGTGGAAAACAGGAAAACGATGGTAGAATACTCCAGTCCCATCCGGATCACGGTTTCATCCTGGGTATACATCTGAAGGAATACGGGCATAACAGCGATGCTGATCACAGTCATCAGGATTCCATGGATCACAGACAGAAAAAATCCGTGGGTTGCGGCGGTGTCTGCCATTTTTTTGTCCCCTGCGCCAAGGTGATAGGAAACTCTGGCGTTGATTCCGATCCCGAAGCCGATGGCAACGGCGTTGATCATGTTCTGGACCGGATAGACAAGGGACAGGGCGGTCATGGCCTGCTCGCTGATCTGTGCCACGAAGAAGCTGTCCACAATGTTGTATAGTGAGTTTACAAGCATGGAAAAGACCATAGGCAGCGCCATGGACGCCAGCAGCGGGCCGACAGGCTTCTCCTTCATAAATGTGTCGTTCATGAAAAATCCTCCTTTATATCAGAATTCACAATGTAGATCATGGGAAAAAAGGTGTGCTTTTTGTGCATAATAAAAGCCACACAATCTGTCTTACTGGTGAAGGCAGATTGTGTGGCGAAAAAAGTCGGAACTGAAAAATCCACACGTTGTTTTAGCGTTTTCACCTTAACAAAAAACAGTGCTGATGTCAAGACTGCACGCAGGAGAAACACCATAAAAAGCTGCAAAAAGAAAGGCTTGATATAAACATCGGAGAGGATTGGCAACGTTAGGCAGGTGCGTGCGGATACGGGCAATATCAGCCTTGAAAAGGTCGTTCTGGCAATATGCACAAAACCTGTCGAACTATGGTGGATAAGTGAAAAACTTTCCAAAAAGTTTTCCACATGACAAAAATCCGCAAATCCGCTAATAATCAAGTTATGCACAAATTTATCCACATTATCCACAAGGATAACCATGTGGATGAGCTGATTTACATAAATAAATTTAAACATATGTTTTGTGTAAAATGATAAAATTGTAAAAAGTGGGAAAAAAGTTCTTAAAACTATTGACATTTTTAAATTCTAAATATCATAAAATTTATTGCAAAAAAGACATAATATAAAAGAATAAAAACAAATAATCAGATAATAGTGAGCAAATTCTTGAAAAACTAATCTATTTAAAAGGGGGATTATCGGATGTATGGAAAAGAGGATAAAAAAGAACAGTGCCCGGTTAAAACGGTCACTGCAAGGTGTTGAAAAGTTATTTTCAGGTGTGGATAAGTGTGGATAACCCAAAAATCCTCCGCAGAACCGGAAAGATCTGCGGAGGATTTTTTTAACTGTTTTGTTTCATACGCTTGATCACCTTCAGACGTGTAAACTCTTCGCGCTCTTTTTCCTCCAGAGCATTAGTGATATCTCTGGTGAGGGTTTCATATCTGGGGATGGTGATGTTTTTCAGCGCATTGGCACGCTTCTGGGTTTTCTTGATGTTGGTAGCAAGACGGATGGCGGCGTTTTCGATCATGGAGAGCTGGATGGACAGCTCCTTTACACGCTCGAAGGCTGCCTTGGCCTCGTCCAGGGACAGCTTGGTGCTGTAGTAGGCGTAGGTCGGCGTGTTGCCTGCTTTTTTGTCATATTCCACAAGAGGGATCTCAGTTCCCATAACGCTTCTGATTTTGATCCGGATGGAATCTTCCACAGGAACGGTATGAGAGATCTGGTCTACGAAAGCGATTCCGATTTCCATATTTGCCTTCTGAAGAGCCGCGTAAGCGGTACGGAAGGTCTCATCGATCTGGGACTGGATGTCCTTTGCCTGATCGATCAGCTCCATCATTTCACGGATCAGGATATTACGCTTTTTGTCCATAAGCTCATAGCCCTGTTTGGAAAGAGCCAGAGAGTTTTTTGCAAGTATAAGATTTCCTTTGGTAGGAAAGGTATTCGGATCCATAAAATCACCTCACTAACGGACGGTTTCTCTGTAATACTGATCCAGAACTTTGGTATCGATACGGTCGAGCTCTTCTCTTGGAAGAAGACCAAGAAGCTCCCAGCCCTTATCCAGAGTTTCGATGATGCTTCGATTCTCTGTTTCTGACTGTCCTACAAACTCTGCCTCGAAGGCTTTTCCGAATACAAGGTATTGCTTATCCAGCGGAGAAAGCTCATCCTCACCGATAACGGATGCCAGAGCTCTTGCGTCGCCTACCTTTGCGTAGCAGGAGAAGAGCTGGTTGGCAACATCCTGATGATCGGCACGTGTGAAGCCTTCACCGATACCGTCCTTCATCAGACGGGACAGGGATGGCAGAACATTGATCGGCGGATAGATCGCCTGACCGTGAAGCTGGCGGTCCAGTACGATCTGGCCTTCTGTGATATATCCGGTAAGGTCTGGGATCGGGTGTGTGATGTCGTCGTTTGGCATGGTCAGGATCGGGATCTGGGTTACAGAACCGGTGCCGCCACGGACGATTCCCGCACGCTCGTAAAGAGTTGCAAGCTCACTGTACAGATATCCGGGATAACCTTTTCGGGAAGGAATTTCACCTTTGGAGGAGGAAACCTCTCGCATGGCCTCGCAGAAGGAGGTGATATCTGTAAGGATTACCAGGATGTGCATGCCTTTTTCAAAAGCAAGATACTCAGCGGCAGTGAGGGCGATCTTCGGTGTCAGAAGACGCTCTACAACCGGATCGTTTGCAAGGTTCAAAAACATCACAACGTGATCGGAGGCACCGCTTTCCTCAAAGGTTCTGCGGAAGAATTCGGCTACGTCATATTTGACGCCCATTGCCGCAAAAACAATGGCGAATTTTTCATCGGAATCTGCTCCCAGGGAAGCCTGCTGAACGATCTGTGCAGCCAGCTTATCATGTGGAAGACCGTTACCGGAAAAGATCGGCAGCTTCTGGCCGCGGATCAGTGTGGTCAGTCCGTCGATAGCGGAGATACCGGTGTTGATATAGTTTCGTGGATATTCACGGGTTACCGGATTCAGCGGAAGCCCGTTAATGTTCAGGCTGACTTCCGGTGTGATCTCGCCAAGCCCGTCAATGGGCTGGCCGATACCGTTAAAGGTACGTCCCAGGATCTCAGGGGAAAGCCCGATCTCCATAGGATGTCCGGTAAGACGTGTGTGTGTATTGCCGAGGGACATATTGTCAGTTCCCTCAAAAACCTGGATAACGGCCTTGTCCTCATAGATTTCCACGATACGGCCGATCTTCTGAGTGCCGTCCTCCATGTGGAATTCCACGATCTCCTCGTAAGATGCATTTTTTACACCCTCAAGGACAACAAGAGGGCCGTTTATTTCACTCAGGCCAAGATATTCGATTGCCATAAACTGATCCCTCCTTTAACCGTTTCTTTCCAGTACATTGTCGTAGAAGCGGTCGATATCTTTATGATATTCATCAAAACGCTCCGGCTCTTTATTTGGAACCTCGTATTTGATGGCGATGATACGTTCAAAGATCTTATCCTCCTTCAGCACGGAAACCGGCATGCCACGGTTTACAAGGGCACGGCATTTTTCGTAGAGATAGAGGATGGTTTCCATCATCAGGAACTGCTTTTCCATAGGAACACTGGTGTCCTCCTGGTGAAAAGCGTTCTGCTGCAGGAAGCCCAGACGGATAACCCTGGCGATCTCCAGCGTCAGCTTCTGATCATCCGGAAGAACATCGCTTCCGATCAGCTTGACGATCTCCATAAGAGAGCTTTCCTGGTTGAGGATAGCCATGATCTGGTTTCTGTCATAAACGAATTTCGGGGAGACATGCTCTCTGTACCAGGGAGTCAGGTCCTCCAGATATTCGCTGTAGCTGGTCAGCCATTGGATGGCAGGAAAGTGACGGGCATAGGCAAGAGCCTTGTCCAGTCCCCAGAAACAGCGGACAAAACGTTTGGTATTCTGTGTGACCGGCTCGGAGAAATCACCGCCCTGAGGGGAAACTGCACCGATAATGGATACGGAACCTTCTGTTCCGTTCAGGTTCTGCATCATTCCCGCGCGCTCATAGAAGGCGGAAAGCTTACTTGCCAGATACGCAGGGAAGCCTTCCTCTGCAGGCATCTCCTCCAGACGTCCGGAAAGCTCACGGAGAGCCTCGGCCCATCGGGATGTGGAGTCTGCCATGATTGCTACGTCATAACCCATATCACGGTAATATTCCGCAAGTGTAACACCTGTGTAGATGGAAGCCTCACGGGCTGCAACCGGCATGTTGGAAGTGTTGGCGATCAGTGTGGTACGGTCCATCATCAGGTTTCCGGATTTCGGGTCGATCAGCTTGCTGAAGTCCTCAAGAACCTGTGTCATTTCGTTTCCGCGCTCGCCACAGCCGATGTAGATGATGATATCTGCGTCAGACCACTTGGCGATCTGGTGCTGTGTCATGGTTTTTCCTGTTCCGAATCCGCCTGGAACTGCAGCAGTGCCTCCCTTGGCAATAGGGAAAAGAGTATCCAGGATTCGCTGTCCAGTAAGGAGCGGAACGCTGGCCGGGAAACGCTTGTAGGTCGGACGTGGAACACGGATCGGCCATTTCTGGGCAAGTGCCAGTTCTTTTTCGGTTCCGTCATCAAGACGGACGGTAACGATGGGCTCCAGAACGTTATAAGCACCGTCAGGAACCGCATGGATAACGGTTCCGTGTGTGATCGTGGGCGGAACCATGGATTTGTGAAGGATGGAGGCGGTTTCCTGTGTTTCAGCGATAACCGTGCCTGCACCGATGACGTCACCTTCCTTTACGGTAATGTGGGTTTCCCATTTTTTTTCTGTGTCAAGAGAGTCAACGCTGACACCACGGGAAATATATTTTCCAGAGGCCTGGGCAATCTCTGCCAGAGGTCTCTGGATACCATCAAAAATATTGTGGATGATTCCCGGACCAAGGAGAACGGAAATGGCGTCTCCTGTTCCGATAACAGTTTCTCCGGGTTTCAGTCCTGTAGTTTCCTCAAAAACCTGTATGGTCGTCATATGTTTCTTGAGACCGATAACTTCTCCAACCAGTTTTTCGGGGCCTACATAGACCATCTCGGAGATCTTGAAGCCGGTGTCGCCCTTGAGGTAGATAACAGGACCGTTAACACCGTAGATAATACCTGTTTTACTCATGTGCTGGACCTCCGTCAAATTTGAATTCTCTGTAAGCTGCCTGATAGCCTTCCTCAAAGGAATTGTCGATGAGGATATTTTTTTCAGGGATTATCGCCTTGATTCCGCCGATAAAGGATTCATCGGAAAGCTTCAGCGGGAAACCGGTCTTTACAGTGAGAGACTTCAGACGGGGTTCATCTTCTTTTGAAAGATAGATCTGGATCTCATCGTGTTCCGCGAAGCAGACAGCTTCCTCGATCTTTGTACAAAGATATTCTTCATAGCGGGGAGATTCCATGAATTTTAGGATCTGTACCCGAACATCTGCAAAAAGTTTTTCTTTTAAGCGGCTCTGCCTGGCAGTCCAGTTTCGCCGGATGTGAAGCTGCTCTGCGGAAAGTGCCTTGTTGATCTCGCGCTTTGCGTTTGCAATCTCGGCTTTGCGGGAACTGGCAGCATTTCCCAGAGACATTTTTTTATGTTCCTCCAGTGCGGCATCCAGGGCTTCCTTGTGTTCCCGGACATCTTTTTCCGCCTGACGGCGTGCTTCGTCCACGGAGGTGTCATAGAAGTGTTTAAGCTTCTCTTCAATTGTCATAATATCACCTGCCTATAATTTTAATCCGATAGCCTCGTTTACATAAGATGTAATGAAATCAGGCCTGCGGCCGGTACCATGTCTGTCAGGAATTTCAATGATGAGAGGTGTTTTGTGATGAAGCTTGACATCATCAATGATCTCAGGAAACTCCCGGCCGAATTTTTCGGTCAGGAGTATGATTCCGATCTCTTTGTCTGCGATGGTGCGCTCCAGAGCTTCCTTCAGTTCGTCGTGCTCATGAACGATCACACCCTCTACACCAGCCAGTCTCATTCCTGTCAGAGTATCAATATTGTCACTGATCAGATACATTTTCATATCAAAGTTTACCAAGGATCATGAAGGAGATGATCAGTCCATAAAGAGCAACACCTTCGGCAAGACCTACGAAGATAAGAGATTTACCAAGGATGCTCTGATCCTCACTGATCGCTCCAAGTGCTGCGCTTGCCGCACTGGCAACGGCAATACCACCACCGATACAGGAAAGTCCGGTAACAAGTGCTGCTGCGATGTACCCCATACCTGTTGCAAGGCCTGCGTCAGCGCCTGTAGCAGCCTGTACGGAAGCTCCGCCTGCAAATGTTACTGCAATGGCAACAAGCATGATCCCGAAGAAGAAAAAGGCGTTGACACCAAGAGCTGTTTTGTAGCGGCCACGGTTTTTTTCGCCGAGAAGATAGTAACCAAATGGAAGAATGATGCTGAGTATAAGTGCAACTGCGATTGTGATCTGTGTAATGACTGTCATGATGATGACCTCCTTAATATTCGTTTAATTGAATGCCCGGATCAGAATGCGTTCCGACTCTGGCATTTTATTTGTTTTTAGAGCAGAACGGCTCGAATTTCCGTCCGCTGCCCTTGTAAAAACGGCTGAACATTTCGTAATATTCCAGACGGAGTACCTGGATACCTACGATCAGGCCCTCCATAGCGCATACAAACAGGTTTCCGAGAATGATGACGATCCAGTTCGGACTGCCGTTCTCTGCGCCTGCAAGCATAAGTACAACCTCCATCATAGCTGCGTGGCTGACTGCAAAAGCACCGATACGCACGAAGGAGAGTGTATTGGAAAAGTAGCTCAGGATAACCTCGAACAGTTCAAAGATACCCTGTACGATAAACATGCCTTTTTCTTTTGGCATAACCTCGGCTTTTTTTTCTACCAGGTTTGTAAGAGGCTCCTTGAAGAAAATAAGAAGCAGCGGTAAACCAAACATAATGGCGAGGACTGCACCACCCGGAACAGCATGCCCGGATACAAAAAGTCCGATGCAGAGAACTGCGGAGCCATAAAATACAAGTCCTGCCACAGCGTTGGTGTCAAACCAGGTTTTTTCAACGTCATGCATCTTAAAGGAATTGATGATGTTGAAAACCATACACAGGAGGATGATTCCCATGCCGAAGCCGATGGCAACGATAAATACGGTATTCAGTTTTCCGATAAAAGGTATGGTCGTCATACTGTTCACAGGCCGCAGCCACAGAGCAGGTATGACATCCTCAAATCCAAAGATGCTTCCGAACATCAGACCGAAAAATGTGGAAAAGACTCCGGCGCAGCTGATGATTCCGGCAAGATCGATATGCTTTAGTTTGTACAGGAGCAATCCTCCGATAAAAAGCAGGAGTCCCTGTCCTGCATCACCGAACATGGCTCCGAAAATAAAGGAGTAGGTGATGGCGACAAACCAGGTGGGGTCCATCTCACCATAGGCGGGAAGTCCGTACATTTTTACATACATTTCAAAGGGCTTGAAAAGCTTTGGGTTTTTCAGCTTGGTCGGTGGCTGATGGTTCTGGTCGTGCTCCGGCGTATTGGTATCTTCTCCGTCTACCAGGCAGAAGATTTTTTCGTCGGATGAGATTTCGGCTTGAAAGGCTCTGGTGTCGGCTTCTGTCATCCAGCCGCAGAGAATATAGAAATTTTCATGCTTTCCGGTGCAGGCAGCCGCTTTACGGACATCGAAATTTCTGGAAAACTGAAGAAGGGTGTTTCTGGCGGTAACGATGGCTTCTGCCTGATCCGCAAGAAATCTCTGGTATTTCTGTTTCTGTGCTTCCAGATGCTTCAGGGCATCCTCGTATTGTTTGCTTACGCTTGAAAATGCCTGCTGGGCAGTTCCGGTATAATTATCCGGCACAAAGATCTTCTCAAAGTGCATAGAAGAGTAGGCGGCATCGATTTTGTGCGCTTCATGCTTCGGTACGAAGTAAACGCCCCAGACGTATTGGTCATCTTCATCACATTTAAGGAAGATCGTGTTCAGATTGTCGTAAATATATTTCTTGAATTTCTCATAATACTGTTTCTCGATACGTCCGAAATGAAAATGGATATACTTCAGATGAAGTATGGATGAAATATCATAATCAATATTTCGGAAGGGACGTATGATCCGCAGTGACTCTTCCAGAGAGGAACATTTTTCTTCCAGTTCGGACTGTTCCTTCTGGAGCTGATCCGCCTGGGAGCGGATCTCCTTTACTGTGGAAAGTGCTGTTTCAATACCCGGGCTTCTGTTGGAAGTGGACGGAGGAGTTTTCAGCTCCTCATAAATGGTATTGATGGAATTTAAGGCATCTCTGTAAGGGTTGACATCCAGGAAAGGCGTCAGACTTTCTACTGTGGTCAGCTCTGAGAGAGCGTTTTCCAGATGGATCTCGTACTTGCACAGGTAGGTGTTTACAACCCGGTCGATATCTGCCTTGGGACCGGTGATGCTCAGAAAATTCATTTTTTCAATCACGTTGCTACCTCCTGGTTATTAACCGTTGCGTATATAACGCAGGGATTGTTCTGGGTCCACGCCATAGCGCACGCATTCAAGGGCAATGGTCAGACGGTTGACTTCATGTTCTTTGTGATATAAATAGGAATAGATGACTGCTACGGAATAGGGATCCTTGCGTGCTTCCTGTTCCAGTATGCTGCGAAGAATATAGTTATAAAATTCTTCCAGACTGGCGACGGTCAGCTGTTCGTATTTTTTACCATAATAAGTCCCATTGAAGATACGACGGAACTCTTCTGGTGTAGGGGCTTCCACAAGGGTGGTGATCTCCTCTTTGCGGAGCTTGTAGTTCATGGGGACCAGCAGTGCGTAAATAGCAGCCGGTTCCATCTGAAAGCAGCGTTTGGAGCGCTGGATGAACTGCAGGTTCAGCATATCGAATTTTTCACCGTAAGCCCTGGTGATCTGTTTCAGATCGTTACCTTTGAAAAGCTTCTTCCGCACATTCCAGATCTGTGAAAAATACGAAAGGTCAAGTGCCATGCCGAAGTCAAAAAGCGTGGCATTTCCACGTTCATTGACCTGAGACAGCGGAATAAAAAAATCATTTCCCTTCAGTGCCGCAATGAATTCATCCATATTGGTGCAGGCGGCAAGCCTGTCAATGTCCAGCTTGGAATGATGTCTGAAAAAATCGCGGTAGGGAGAAATATCCACGGGATCGGTGTCCCGGTGGTCAAAGAGATTCGTCATGATTTCTTTCAGGACGCGGATCTCATAACGCCTCGAGTAAAGCGACAGGAACGTTCGCTGTTCCTGATTTGCAAAGTGGTAAAGCCTTGAAAAATTCAGGAAGATGGATTTCTTCAGGAGTTTTTCTATCTGTCCGCGGTGAAGATCATTTTCATCGAGACCGGACCAGACATTCTGATATTCAGGAGTCCGTTTCAGGTAGGCTGTTACCTGGGGGACATTGGGAAGCTGAACGATTTCTTCCAGCTGCTCATCTGTCACAAGCCTGCTCTGCATGGCGCGGATCTTGGTGGAGAGTCCGCTGTATGAGAGGACAGAGCCCATTGAATCACTTCCTTTCCCTTCAGGTTTCGGTGATGCCTGTTATTTTCTGAAACAGCTCACTGCAAAGACTTTCGTGATGGGCTTCGTAATAGGCGTCCAGCCTGGAAAGCTGGTTTTCGGTTTCTGCACGAAGCTCATTGATCCGGGCGTCTTTCTCACGGGCCAGATCTTCACGGATCTTCTGGATCTCGTCGCTGGTTTCTTTTTCAAGTGAAGCGTCGAATTCCTTCGTCTGTTTTTCTGCTTCTTCCGAGAGAGCCTGTTTCTGTCGCGCAGCGTCCTGCATGATGGCATTGGCTGTAGCTTCGATTTCCGAAAGCTTATTTAGGATTTGTTCCATAGCGCCCTCCTTGTTTATTTATTGTTTATAATTGATTTTTATATGATACACCTTTTTTATGGTAAAAACAACTAAAAAATTGTTAAATTTTTTGCAATTATTGAATAAATATGTTCAAAAAGAGACGAAAAAAAGAAATTTGTTTATTAGACGATAATTGAGTTTTGGGAAAAAATGAAAACCGCAAAGGGGCCGTAAAGCCACGGCCCCTCTGCACACCCCTCGGGCTTTTTTTAGGAGTTCTTGGTTGTGGCGGTGTGAGGTTGTTGACTTGTGTATGTATGCTGCGGTGTTGGATGTGTGAGGTTGAGCCGATGTATGTGGATGCGGATGGTGTTGGATGCGGACGGCGAGGCGCGTTGCTGTCGCCTGGTTGAGAGGGTTTGAGTGGATGCGGATGGTGTTGGAAGTGGACGGCGAGGCGCGTTGCTGTCGCCTGGTTGAGAGGGTTTGAGTGGATGCGGATGGTGTTGGAAGTGGACGGCGAGGCGCGTTGCTGTCGCCTGGTTG
>OOCW01000099.1_pt1 | contig 96963 bp, 84 predicted proteins | sample 1671201 | NCBI WGS metagenome assembly OOCW01 (sample SAMN06348132, study PRJEB24527) | human gut metagenome | biome: human gut; feature: ankylosing spondylitis patient; material: feces | host: Homo sapiens | place: China | collected 2015-10
TAGATGGACAAGATTACATGAATTCTTTCAAAAGTGTAGTTACTGATTTAGGAAACTTATTTGATAAACAAGATGAAGCTAAAAAAGCTATAGATGAGATAGAAGCTAAAATAGAAAAAGTAAACAAAACTGTAAAAGAAAAAGGATTAACTGCTAGTGTTGTTATGGCTAACGAAGGAAACATAAGTGCTTTTTCTGCTAAATCAAGATATGGATTAATATACAATGGTTTAGGATTTGCTGAAGTTGATAAAAATATAGATGATTCAACTCATGGACAACAAGTATCATTTGAATATTTCTTAGAAAACAAAGCTGATTATGTATTTGTTGTAGATAGAGGTGCTATAACTGGAAAAGGTGATTCTGCATCTAAATTATTTGACAACGAAGTTATGAATAAAACAGAAGTTGCTAAAAATGGAAATATAGTTTACTTAAACTCTGTTATATGGTATACAATGACTGGTGGAATCGAGTCTACTAACCAAATGATAGATGAAATAGCAGATGCTATAAAATAATAAGAAATAAGTTCAATAATAAAATAAAAACTTAGGGTAAAGTTTAAATACTGTGCTCTAAGTTTTTTTATTTTAAATAAAAAAATTAGAGAAAAAATAAATATGTTTTAGAGATTTTTAGTGTGTACAAATTTGGTTTATCATGATAAACTTATAATTAACAAAGTGGTTTACTATGATAAACCAAAAAGGAGAGGTATTATGGAAAAATATAAATTATTCGATGCAGAACTTAAATTTATGAATATTATTTGGGATGAGGAGCCGATAAAGTCAGGGGATTTAGTAAAAGTATGTAATGAAAAACTTGGATGGAAAAAGTCAACTACATACACTGTTTTAAGGAAATTAGCTCAAAGAGGTATATTAAAAAATGAAAATACAGTAGTTACAGCTATAGTAAAAAGAGAGGACACTCAGATTTATGAGAGCCATGAAGTTGTTGAAAAGTCATTTGGTGGTTCACTACCTAAGTTTTTGACAGCATTCTTTGGAAATAAAAAAATATCAAAATATGAAGCTGAAGAGTTAAAAAAATTAATAGATTCTTATAAAGAAGATTAAACTATTTAGAGATAAGGGGGAGAATCTATGAATATTTTATCAACAATGTTTAATACAGTTTTTAATATGACTAGAGTGGGAGTAGTATTATTTTTAGTTATATTAATAGGAAGATATATGTTATATAAGTTTCCAAAGATATACTCATATTTATTGTGGGCATGTTTATTTCTACGATTGATTATACCTATAAATATATATAGTGATTTATCGCTTATTAAACTAAAATATTTTAATAAACCTATAAATACAGATATAGTTAAACATTTAGAAAATAATAAAATTAGGGAGTATATATCAAACAATCTAAATATAGAAGCATTTAATTTAAATCGAAGTAAAATAGAATATATATTGTGGATAGCTATAATATTATGGATTGCAGGAATAATACTTTTAAGTCTACACACAATAATATCTTATATAAAAATGAGGAAAAAAATATGCACAGCAACACTTATAAAAGATAATATATATGAGACTGATCGTATAGATTCGCCATTTGTATTTGGTATAATAAAACCTAAAATATATCTTCCACTTGGAATTTGCGAAAGAGAACAAGAATATCTAATACATCACGAAGAAGTACATATAAAGAGATTCGATTATATAGTAAAACAAGTTTACTTCTTAGCTGTAATAATACATTGGTTTAATCCGATTGTTTGGAAGGCATTTGAACTTATGACACAAGATATGGAGATGTCTTGTGATGAAAGAGTTATGAAAGATTTTAAAATAGATATAAAAGTAGATTATAGTAATTCATTATTAGAGTTTGCAACTACATCAACTTTAGACTTGCTTTGTCCATTGGCTTTTGGTGAAAATTATGCTAAAAAAAGAATAGAAAATATCTTAAAATATAAAAAAATGGTGTATAAAACACCTAAAATACTTTTTATAGCATTTGTATTTTGGGGAGTATTCTTTATATCAAATCCTAGTGCTAGTCAAATATACGATAAAGACCCAATTTTATATGGTCAACTAGGGGTAGATTATATAGCAAAAGACAGTGAAATAGATTATATGTATGATAAGGAGCTATTTTATATAAGAGAAAGTATATCGAATTTTAAATCTACAGGTGAAATAGAAAATATATATGTTTTTAGTATAAAATCAATAGAAAATAACATAATTGTTGGATTTGTCGACCACTCTAATAAAGAAAAATTGGGAGTATGTGTGTTTGAAAAAGATAACGATAAACTAAAACCACTATATATCGAGCTTGGAGAGAGATATATAACACATCAGGACTACGATATAATGGGTGGAAGTTTTGTAATAGATTATGGGAAAAATCTAGATAAAAAAGCATTAGTAACACTATCTAATGGAATAACATCTATAAAATCAAATGTATATTCAGATAAAAAATTAGTAGAAACTAAAGAAACTACATTAAATGAACCTGATATGACAATTATTGATTTAAGTAAATATAATTATAAAGATTTAAGTTTTGGATATTTTGATTATAATAACAATAAGATAAATATGTAAAATTATAAATAACAATTATAAATATAAAAAGTATATAAAAAGTAAAATATATAAAAAATGGCTATGGCAAAAAAAGTTTAATTTTTATTGCTATAGCCTTTAATTTTTTAAAATATACTTTTTTATAACATATAGGAAATTATGTTCCTTTAAAATTGTGGATAATTATAATTTTCGTACATGTGTTACAAAGAAATCTATCTTATAAAAGGTCTTTAAAATAAAGATTTCTTTATAAAGTTAGAATAAAAGCTTTTATTGAGGTCTAGCTTTTAAATCAATTTTTTTTTCATAAAATAGATCTATAATTTTCTTTTGGTGAATTCTCATATTATTTTTCATATCGATAAAACAAGATATAATTGCAAAAATATAAACTGAAATTCTAAAGTCTATTAAAAATAAAACCAAGCATATCCACATAAATAATCTGAGATAGAGAACCTTTTTAGTATGAGTAATTATAAAATCTTTTATAATAATTAATGAATCTCTAATCACATAATAATAAGCTATGTATTGAACTGATATTAAAATAATTCTAAGGTAAATAAATTTTATATCGAAGTTAAAAAGATTCAACATATCTATAAATACTATATAAAGGCAACATAAATAAAAGGTATTTCTTTTAAAACATAAAAATCTATTGAATAATTTTAAATTCCTGAATATATAATATTTTTTCTGTGCATTTGGTGTTAAAAGTTTTAGTTTTTTACCTAAGAATAAAGATAGATAGTATATAGAAAAACACATTCCAGAACAATAAAATGCTATTAAACAATAAAAAACAATATTGACATATTCTTTATATGGAAACCAAGCAATCATTTCTTGGAATTCAGTAATGATACTAGTCCCACTTAAAGCCTTAGTGTATATGTCGATTACCATTATAAGAATTGTGCTAAAGATTGAAGAGAAAAATATATCTTCCATTAAAATACTATCTTTGTCCATAAAATAAGCACATACTATCCCAAGTAAAAAGCTTTGACTCATAAATAGTGCACCAGTGAGGTCGCCCATTACAATAAACACAAGTAAAACGGAAACTATTCCACTTAATATGCTATATTTACCACCACATTTTAAATAAACTATAGCAAAAAATATTGGTATGGCAAAATCGAGATAAAGTCCATAACCAATACCTGTCGACAATGCAAAAATAGTTATTACTACACATAGTGAAGTAAGTATAGATGCAAGTGTCAAATTCTTTGTCGTACTATTCATTATTTCATCTCCTGTTATAAATTTGTTAAACATTCTCTTATCTATTATACAAATTAATATGAACTATTTAATAAATAATTCTGACGCTTAATATAAAAAATATACATAAAAAGAGCAGTTATATATAAATTTAGAAAAAAATAAAGAATTATGTAAAGTTTATAAAAAATTATTTAAATATTGCTGAAATCTAACTATAATGCTACTATTTAAGTATGGCTGACCTAAAAGTATATAACCAATAGGGAAGAAAATTTAAATTGTATCAATCTAATTACAAGAGAATCTTCTTAGGTAAAAAGATGGTGATATACAAAATGTATAGTATGATTATGCCTTTGTATATACAGGGGTATTTTTGTTTTATGCAGAAATTCATACCATTTTACCTTTATTCAGTCTAAAAAATTCAATAAATTGGGGGAAATAAAAATGGGATATGATCCAAAATCATGTAAGGCAGAAGAATTTATAAATAATGAGGAAATTTTAGAATCATTAGAGTATGCTAAAAAGAACAAGGGGAACAAAGAATTAATTGAAGGAATATTAGACAAGGCTAATAGAGCAAAGGGGTTAACTCATAGAGAGGCAGCAGTTCTTTTAGAATGTGATGATGAAGAATTGACAAACAGAATGTTCAAATTAGCTGAAGACCTTAAAAAAAGATTTTATGGTAATCGTATAGTAATGTTCGCACCACTATATCTTTCAAATTACTGTGTGAATGGATGTGTATATTGTCCATATCATGCTAAAAATAAAACTATAGCGAGAAAGAAATTAACACAAGATGAAATAAGAAGAGAAGTAATAGCACTTCAAGATATGGGACATAAAAGACTAGCACTAGAGGCAGGAGAAGACCCAGTAAACAATCCAATCGAGTATATACTAGAATGTATAAATACTATCTACAGCATAAAACATAAAAATGGGGCAATCCGTAGAGTAAATGTAAATATAGCAGCGACAACAGTTGAAAATTATAGAAAACTAAAAGAAGCTGGAATAGGTACATATATATTATTCCAAGAAACTTACAACAAAGATTCATATGAAAAACTACATCCAACAGGACCAAAACACGACTACGCATACCATACAGAGGCAATGGATAGAGCGATGGAAGGTGGAATAGATGATGTAGGACTAGGCGTTTTATATGGTCTTAGCACATATAAATATGAATTAGTAGGAATATTAATGCATGCAGAACATCTAGAAGCAAGATTTGGTGTTGGACCACATACAATATCAGTGCCAAGACTTAGACCAGCAGATGATATAGACCCAGCAGATTTCCCAGATGCACTATCAGATGAAATATTCCAAAAAATCGTAGCAATAATACGTCTAGCAGTTCCTTATACAGGTATGATAGTATCTACTAGAGAATCACAAAAAACTAGAGAAAAAGTATTACATCTAGGTATATCTCAAATAAGTGGAGCATCTTCAACAAGTGTTGGAGGATATGCAGATAGAGAGCTAGGAGTAAAAGAAGAAGTAACAAGTGCGCAATTTGATGTAGATGATGATAGAACATTAGATGAAGTTGTAAACTGGTTATTAAAAATGGGATATATTCCAAGTTTCTGCACTGCCTGTTATAGAGAAGGTAGAACAGGAGATAGATTTATGTCACTATGTAAGAGTGGCCAAATCGCCAACTGTTGTCAACCAAACGCACTTATGACATTAAAAGAATATCTAGAAGATTATGCAAGTGATGATACTACAAAAGCTGGTGAAGATTTAATACAAAAAGAAGTTAAGAAAATACCAAGAGATAGAACTAGAGAAATTGTTGGAGAAAGATTAGTAAAAATAGCACAAGGAGAACGTGACTTTAGATTCTAATTTATATAAATTATTGAGTGATAGAGAGAAAACGGATTAAATCTGTTTTCTCTTTTTGTATAAATAAGAAGAAAAATGTATAAATATCAAGAAATGTTGCTGTATTTTGTAAACAGTGCTACCATTTAGTTAGACTGACTCAGAAGAGAATCTGCAGAAGCTAGAAAAATGGCACTACATTTAGGCGTATCTCAAATTGGTGCTGGTTCAAAAACTAGTGTCGGTGGATATGATGAACACAATAAAGACAAAGAAGGAACTACATTAATAAAAGAAGAACTTAATAAATTACCAAGCGAAAAAGTAAGAGAAATAGTAGAAGAAAAATTAGTAAAAATAGAAGAGGGGGAACGTGATTTTAGATTTTAGTCTAAATTACAAATGATATGGAACAAACTTTAACAAAAAGGGACAGTTTTACTTCTAATATAGGATTTATCTTAGCATGTGTAGGTTCTGCAGTTGGAATGGGAAACATATGGTTATTTCCATACAGAATAGGTCAATATGGTGGAGCTGCATTTTTAATACCTTATATAATATTTATAGTTCTTTTAGGCTCAACAGGATTGATGGGCGAATTTGCATTTGGTAGAATGATGCAATCAGGTCCAATCGGTGCATTTGACAAAGCCTTACAAACTAAGGGGAAAAAAGGTGGAAAAGTATTAGGAGTAATTCCTGTAGTAGGAACATTTATAATAGCAGTTGGATATGCAATAGTAGTAGGCTGGTTTATAAGATTTTTAGTTGGATATATAACAGGAAGTGCATTAACTGCAACAGATTCTGGAGCATATTTTGGACAAATATCAGGTTCATTTGGAAGCGTACCATGGCACTTTATAGCATTACTAATAGTGTTAATAGTATCATTATTTGGAATATCTTCAGGAATTGAAAAGATAAACAAAGTAATGATGCCAGCATTTTATGTATTATTTTTAATACTTTTAGTCAGAGTTTGCACACTAGATGGTGCTATGGATGGATTTAAATATCTATTTATACCTAAATGGGAGTTTTTATCTCAACCAAAAACATGGATATATGCATTAGGACAAGCATTTTTCTCACTATCTTTATCAGGTTCTGGGATGCTTGTATATGGAAGTTATTTAGGTAGAGATATGGATATAATAGATGGTGCTAGAAAAACAGTATTATTTGATACAATTGCAGCATTAACAGCAGCACTTGTTATAATACCTTCAGTATTTGCGTTTGGTCTAGATCCAGCATCAGGACCACCACTATTATTTATAACATTGCCATCAGTATTTAAATTAATGCCTTTTGGTAGAGTATTTGCGATATTATTCTTTATATCACTAATATTTGCATCAATAACTACACTTGTATGCTTATTGGAAGTTCCAATAGAAGCTATACAAAACAACTTAAAAATAGATAGAAAAGTAGCCGTTATAGGAGTATGTATAGTGACATTTGCTATAGGCTTATTTGTTGAAGATGGAAATGTTTTAGGTACATTACTAGATTTCTCATCTATATATATAGCACCACTTGGCGCATTTATAGCAGGTATAATGTTCTTCTGGATAATTGGAGTAAATAAGGCAAAATCCGAAATAGAAACAGGTTCAAATAAAAAACTAGGCCAATGGTTTAATTTTGCTGCTAAATACCTTTATGTATTTATAGCTATATTTGTATTTATAGCAGGCATACTATTAGGCGGTATTGGTTAAGATTAATTATAAAGAAAATGCTGGTACTTATAACTCCATATAATAGATAATATCAATTGAAATTATTTTTAAAATTTATTATAATACATTTAAGATTAAAAATATGGAGAGAAAATAAAATGGAAAACAGAGCGGAACGATTAAATTCACTTTTAGTGCAATTGTTTAACGATATTCTACATATAGAAGAAAAGGTTTTAAAAAGTTCTGAAATAAAAGATTTATCTATAACAGAGATGCACACAATTGATGCAATAGGAACTCAAGGCAATAGAACTATGGGAGAAATTGCCCATGACTTAAGAATAACAGTTGGAACGCTAACTTCTGCAATTAATAGACTTATAAAAAAGGGCTATGCTGAAAGATCGAGAACGGAAGAAGACAGAAGAGTTGTATTAGTGAGTCTAACTGAAAAAGGAAAATACGCTTATGAGATACATGAAAATTTTCACAAGGAAATGGTACAAGCAACTTTAGATTCTTATAATGATGAAGAACAAGAAGTATTATGTGACGTAATAGAAAAAATAAATACATTTTTTGAAGATAAATATGAAGGTCTCCAATAGGAGACTTTTATTTTTTTGAAGTAAGAAAAAATTAAGGAAATAGAAATAAAAACAACATTTTTTTTAGATATTATTGATATAAAACAAATAAAGTCTAAATTTGATATACAATATAATATATGGGGGATTTTTAATATGAGTAAAAGAAAACTAAAATCTATAGATATAGATTTTTTTAAGAAGAATAAAAAACTAACGTTTTATCTTATGATGATAATGCTACTAATAGCATTATTAATAAGCAAATTAAATTTTAGTTATGGTTCTTCTAAAACTTTTATAAGTGATAATGTATTAATACATGGAGAGAAGATTGGGTCAGCAACAGTTATATCAGATAATTTACTGGATACAGGTTCTTGTATATCTGGACAAATTATAAAGCCAACAGATGTAGTAATACATCAAACAGGATGTATTGATGTTGATGCGGATAGAATGTATGAATCATTAAAAAATGCGAATAATGACCCATATGCAGGAACGAGTTATTCACAATATAGAAAAGCATCGTGGACAATAACAGTAGGATACGATAAAATAATACAAAATGTTCCTTTAAATTGGCAGGCATATGCACAAGGAACAGAATACGGAAATTTAACTGGTATATCTATTGAAATCTGTATGTACAACAATATGTATAAACAGAGACAAGCTTATTTAAATGCTATAGAACTGTACAAGATTTTAAAAAATTATCAAGACGGATTAGGTTTAAAAAAGCATCAAGATTATAACGGCAAACAATGCCCAGAATGGTTACTTGAAGGACGATATGATATGACTTGGGATTGGTTTGAAGAAAAATGTAAGGAATAAACGTATAGTTTTATAATGCATTAGTTCTTATGAGAATGGAGGAATTTTTATGATTGATATAGTCAATTCATATGAGCAAAGAGCTAAGGAATTATACGAAAACTGTGATATATACTATAATAAAAATATATTTATAGCAAAGTCTAAATCTTTAGATGAATCTATAACAAAATCAAGAGTACATAGTCACAATGAATATGAATTTTTTATTCCAAATAGTCCAATACCTTTTTTAATAAATGAAGACAGTATATTTTTTGGAGAGATAGGATATATATACACAATCAAAAGTCAACAAAATCATGGAATAAAGTACGGACTTTCTAATGTAGAATATACAGATATTCTTGTAAAGAAAGATTATCTACAAAATATAATGGATGAATTAAATTGTGAGGATAACATATTTAGTCATCCTATATACTTATCGAGAGAATTAAAATTTTATTTGCATATATTTGCAGAAGAATTTAAAAAATATGATAAAAAAGATTCAACTAAACTAGATATGATAGCAAATCTTTTATGTAGAGAGATAATTACAGGAAAGACAAATAAAACAATAGATATTTTTAAGGAAAAGCAAAGCTACCAAAAAGGTATATATTTAGTTGCAGATTTTATAAATCATAATTATAATAAAGAAATAAAAATAGAAGAGATGGCACAGTTAGCAGGGTTATCTAAAAATTACTTTGGCTCTGCTTTTAAAAAGGCGCTCGGAGAAACGCCACATTCTTACTTAATAAAGATAAGAATATCAAAGGCCAAAGTACTACTAGAAACAACAGACTATTCTTTAAGTGATATAGCTAAAGAAATTGGATTTAGAAAAGCTAGCTCATTTACATCTCAATTTAAAGCATCAACAGGTATAATACCTTCTAAATATAGAGAAAAAAGCAAAAAACACTATTAAATTCTATTCACTTGACAGAAGTTTAAATAAGCAAAATTAGTTAGGGAGGTAAGTATGGCATATGGACAGAAATTATTTTTTAGATATGTACGGTTTGGATGCACAAGATTTAATAGATTTAAATATAAATTGGGTTGATTTATATAACATACTACAAGATTATAAAAAATCTATTGATATTTGTGATGCTAGATTAACTTATGTTGCAAATGTGTTGAGGCAACATCCAAAGGTGCATTCTGTAAAAACGAGGGTTAAAGATCCAAAAAGGTTATTACAAAAATTAGTCAGAAAAACTCCTGACAGAAGAGAAAAATACGGTGATAATTTTAATTTTAGTATCCAAAACTATAAAGATGAAATTACCGATTTAATGGGAATACGTGTTATACATCTTTTTAAAGAAGACTGGGAAGAAATCCATAAATTTATAACAGAAAGATGGGAAGTAATAGAGATAGTAGCGAATATAAGAGAGGGTGACAATGTAGCCCCATTTGAAGAAAAATCTATTCCTGTAAGGTCTAGAATATCAGGATATAGGTCAGTTCACTATTTAATTAAATACGGTACAAAATACGATTCATCTATAATCGAAATACAAGTAAGAACTATTTTTGAAGAAGGATATGGAGAAATAGATCATCAACTCAGATATAGCCATGACTATGATATTCCCGACCTTTTAGCACAAAACTTAATGTTGCTCAACAGGATAGCCGGGAGTTCAGACGAGATGGCATCTCTTATAAATAAGTTGAATCAAAGTTTTAGTGAAATAGAAGCTAAATACAATAAAAAACTAAAGCATAAAAATGATATGCTCAGAGATTTGCGTAAAAAAATATATGAAAATGACTCTTTAAAACAAGAAGAAAGAGAAACAATAGTAAATGATATAGATAATGTAATTTTAGGGGACAGAGGAAAACACTTAAGGAGGAAATAAATGAGTAATAGAAAAATATTGTTCTTTGATATTGATGGAACATTAATTTCAGAGTCTAGTGGGGAGATACCAGAAAGTACAAAAACTGCTCTAAAGAGAGCTCAAGAAAATGGCCATATAACAATTATAAATACAGGGAGAACAAGAGCCTTAATTGAGCCAAGACTTCAAGATATGGGCTTTGATGGATATATTTGTGGATGTGGAACTTATATAGAAATCGGTGGAAAAGTTTTATATTATAAAACTATCGATAAAAATAAATACACTGATATTTTAAATATGTTAAAAGATAATGAAGCAGATGTCATTATTGAAGGAACAGAAAATATATATATGGATTTGGAAACAGAAAATCCAGAAAAACAAAATAAAATTAAATTATTTATGGATAGAGGATTTCCAATAAAATCTTTAAAAAGTGAAGATATGTCTTTTGATAAATTTTGCTTTACATTAGAAAATGAAGACAAGAGAGATAATATTGTAGAATACTTAGAAAATGAGGACTTCGACTATATAGATAGAGGAGCCAATTTCTTTGAAGTTGTTCCAAAAGGTCATTCAAAAGCAAGTGGAATGCAGTTTTTATTAGATTATTTTAATTTAGAAAAAGAAGATAGCTATGCTTTTGGAGATAGCTATAACGATACTGCTATGTTTGAATATTGTCCAAATGGAGTTTTGATGGCAAATGGAAAACAGGATTTATCAAAAATCGTGAGCTTTATAACAAAAGATGTGGATGAAGATGGAATAGAATATGCTCTACAACATTTTAATATAGTTTAGATGAAGATACCGCAAATACAAGGTTTGGTTTTGCGGTATTTTTTAATTTAAATAAAAAATTAGATATAAAAGTTAGAAAATAAGATTAATATATAAATACTTATTTATATTAAGGATAAAAATATGTCATATGATACAATTTAAATTAAGAGGTTTTCTGCAAAGGAGGGGTTTTTGTGGATAATATTAGTACAGGGATAAAAGGTTTTGACAATATAATGGGAGGATTGTATCCTGGAGATAATGTTGTATGGCAAGTCGAGGATATAAATAACTATAAATATGTCGCAAATGCTTTTGCTAAAAAGGCAATAGATGACGGTAAAAAAGTAAACTATATAAAGTTTGGAAAGATGGAGCCGATAATAGACGATATAGATTCTATAAATTTATTTGAACTTGATTTAGATAAGGGGTTTGAAGAATTTACAATGTCGGTTAGAAATATAATAAAAACTCAAAGTGAAAATGCAGTATATGTATTTGACAGTCTTACATATATTCAAAGAGGATGGTATTCCGATTTGATGACAGTTAACTTTTTTAAAGTTACATGTCCATATTTATATAAAATAGGAGCAGTTGCATATTTTTCTATAAAAAGAAATTCATATACTTATGACACAATAGCTAAAATAAGAGAGACAACGCAAGTTTTAATGGATATATACAATGTAGAAGGAAATTTCTATATACATCCTTTAAAAGTAGAAGATAGATATACTCCAATTTTATTCTTTCCACATAAGGTGGAAGGAGACAAGGTTACAACAATAACATCAAGCGGTGAAGCATCAAAATTATTTTCTCATTTTGACTGGAGAAATAAAAGATTAGGTTATTGGAGAATAAACTTCAACAAAGCAAAAGCAGCTCTAACACAAGATAAATTAACTCAAGATAAAATGAAACAAAATTTAATAGATATATTAGTAGGAAAAGATGCAAAGATAAATAAAATGTGCAATCAATATTTTACTTTAGCCGATATGGTCCAAATTGCATCTAGAGAAATAGGTACGGGATTTATAGGTGGAAAGAGTATAGGGATGCTTATGGCAACTGCTATTATATCTAAATCAGAAGAAACAAAAGACGAATTTAAAGATATATTAGAGCCACATGATTCATTTTATATTGGAACAGATGTATTTTATTCTTATATAGTTGAAAATGGATTATGGGATTTGAGAATGAAACAAAAGACAGATGAAGGGTATTTTAAATACGCAAAAGAATTACAAGATGGAATGAAAAGTGGAAAGTTTTCAGAGATGATAAGAGAACAATTTATGCATTTATTAGAATATTACGGTCAATGTCCTATAATTGTAAGATCAAGTTCTCTATTAGAAGACAATTTTGGAAATGCATTTGCAGGAAAATACGATAGCGTATTTTGCATAAACCAAGGAAATCCAAGTGAGAGATTAAAAGCATTTGAAGATGCTATAAGAACTGTATATGCGAGCACTATGAATGATGATGCACTTAATTATAGAAAAAATCGAGGTTTAGATAAACGAGATGAACAGATGGCTATACTTGTTCAGAGGGTTTCTGGAGATTATTATGGAGAGTACTTCTTCCCTCATATAGCAGGTGTTGCAAATTCATCAAATTTATATGTTTGGAACAAGAAAATTGATATGGATGCAGGAATGTTAAGATTAGTATTCGGTCTTGGGACTAGAGCAGTAGATAGAGTAAACAACGACTATGTAAGAATAGTTGCCCTAGATGACCCTACAAGACTTCCTGCTATGACTATGAAAGACCCACGAAAATTTTCACAACATTATGTAGATGTCTTAAATTTAAATAAAAATAAATTAGAGACAATAAAGATAAATGATGCAGTAAAAAGCAATTTAAAAACACAAAGCAATTTATTTGGTTCAAAAGACAAAGAAACAGAAGAAAGACTTCAAAGAGTTGGAGTAGATACATCTAACATACCATTTATATTGAATTTTGAAAGATTATTGAGAAGTACAAAGTTTCCAGAAGCTATGAAAAAAATATTAAAAGTTGTATCTTCAAAATACAATTATCCAGTCGATATTGAATATACAGCCAACTTTGACAGACAAGGTAATTTTAAAATTAATATTGTTCAATGTAGACCGCTCCAAACAAGAGGACTTGGAAAGACTGTCGAATTGCCTAAATTGGAAGATAAAAATTCTTGTTTATTTTCATCAAAAGGAAACTTTATGGGTGGAAATGTGAGACTTGCAATAGATTATATAGTATTTATATCATCTGAAGAATATATAAAATTGCCAGAAGTAGAGAAATATAATATTGCTAGACAAGTCGGTATAATAAACAAAAAGCTAAAAGGAAAAAATGCAATGCTTATGGGACCAGGTAGATGGGGAAGTAGCAATCCAGCACTTGGCGTTCCTGTTAAATTCACAGAATTATGTAATATGTCTGTTATGTGTGAAATAGCGTACAGCAATAAAGATTTAATGCCAGAGTTGTCGTATGGAAGTCACTTTTTCCAAGACTTAGTTGAGACAGGTATATTTTATGTTGCGTTATTTGATAATAAGAGTGATGTAGTATTTAATGAAAGTAAACTTAAAAATAAAGAAAATATAGTAAAACAAATAGTACAAGATTCAAATATAAATCAAGAAGTGATAAAAGTATATGACACGAAAGGTCTTCAAATCTATTCAGATATAAAAGAGCAAATCGTGACTTGTTCATAAATATTAAACACAAAGGACCCCCTAAGTTACACAAAACTTAGGGGGTGAAACTTTATTATAAGGATATGGTATTTTATTTAATACTAGTTTATGCACATAAACTAAATATAAGTTAAATTAATCAATAGTATGACTTATCTATAATTATATACTAATAAATAATATAAATATGTTGTTGTGCCAACGATGTATAAATTAAATATCAATATGGAGTAATTTATACTAATATTTATATATTCATAGAAAGTATTTCAAATTTATTTTTATTGTATTTTATAAGACCTTCTTTTTGCATATTGCTGAGTTCGTGAGAAAGAGCACTTCTATTTACACATAAAAATTTTGCAAGCTCTTCGCGATTATAAGGTATGGTAAATCTATCACTATTGTGTTTTTGCTTTTCTAATAATAAATATGCAATAATTTTTTGTCTTAGTTTATAATGAGATATTATCTTTATCTTATGATATTTTCTCATATTTTCATTAGCAATAAACTTAAGTACATCTTCTAATATTAAAAATCGATATTCCTCTGATATAAACCCCTTTTGAAAAATTACATCTTGATTAAATATAAATACTTCAGAATCAGTCAATGCATAGATTGAAAATGGGCTAATTTTTTCATATGTACAAGTAATTTCGAGTCCAAAAGAATAAGATGGTTCAAGTTTATTTACTAAACTTTCATCTCCAGTAGAGTAGAAATTAGATACTGCTAATTTTCCACTTAGAATTATCCCGATATAATCTATGTATTCGCCTTCATCTATCAATAAAGCACCTTTCTCAAAAAACTTTACACTACCTCTTAGTAAAGGTATTATTTCTCTTAAAGTCTCTTCACTTAAATTGTGAAAAGGTCTTGACTGAGCTAAAGCCTTTACAATCTTATCCATAAAAAATCCCCCCAAATTTAAATAGATATTTATATGTATTAAATAAATTATAATTTAAATACATATAGAAAATCAATTGAAGTAAATAACAATAATAAGTTTAATTAAGTAGTATTTTGATATAATATGTAGATGAAAAAGAATTAGTTTAAGGAGAATAAAATGAAAAAATTTGATGAATTTAATTTAGATAAGGAGATTTTAAAATCATTAAATATCTTAAATTACAATACACCTACAGAAGTGCAAGATAAAGTAATACCTAAATTAATAGATAAAAATAATATTTTAGTTAAATCTAAAACAGGAACAGGAAAGAGTGCATCATTTGCAATACCTATATGTAATCAAATAAAATCACTAGAAAAAGATTTAAAAGCATTAGTAATTGTACCTACTAGAGAATTAGCTCTACAAGTAAAAGAAGAAATTGAAAATATAGGACGAATAAAAAGAATAAAATGCAGTGCAATTTTAGGAAAAGACTCATTTAATAATCAAGTATTAGAATTAAAACAAGGTGTTAATGTTATAGTAGCGACACCCGGGAGAATGATAGATCATATAACAAAGGGCAGTGTAGACTTAAGTAAATTAGAGTATTTTGTTATAGATGAAGTAGATAAAATGTTTACAAAAGGATTCAAAACAGATATAGATACAATTATGAAAAATATAGACAAAAATGTATGTAAAGCATTTTTCTCAGCAACAGTAGAAGATGACTTAAAAAATATATGTGATGAATATATGAAAGAATATGATTATATCGAAATAAAAGAATCTATAAATAAACTACAAAATAAAATACTTCAACAATATATACAAGTTGATATAAAAAACAGCTCAAAATATAAATATTTAGAATCGTTATTATATAAATTTAAGCCAGATACTGCGATTATATTTACAAATACAAAAAAACAAGCCCAAAATCTATATGAAAAAATGAAAGAAAGTGGATTTTTAGTAGAACATATTAGTGGAGATATATCACAAGAGAGAAGATTTTACATAATAGATTCTTTCAAAAAACATGAATTTAATATATTAATAAGTAGTGATATTATATCTAGAGGTATTCATATAGATGATGTATCTTTAGTTGTAAATTACGATATTCCAGTAGATAAAGAAGTTTATGTCCATAGAATTGGAAGAACAGGAAGGGCTGGAAAAGACGGAGTAGCAGTTAGTTTAGTATCAGAGCAAGATTATAAATACTTCGAAGAAATTAAAGATTATATAAAACAAGAAATTGACTTAATAGAAGTTGAGCATGATGAAAAAGATAAAGCAGATTATAAAATAAAAGTAAACGAATTAAAAGAAGGTAGTAGTTTAAGTACTAATTCTGATGAAGATAAGTTTGGTGGAGAAATTACAAAAATTCATATAAACATAGGAAAGAAGAAAAAAATAAGAATTGGCGATATAGTAGGAGCTTTAAACAATATAGAAAATATAGAAAATAGCGACTTAGGCGTTATAAAAATATATGATAATTACTCAACAGTAGATATATTAAATAAAAAAGGCAAAGATTTCTTAAATAACAATAGTGAAATAATAGTTAAAAATAAAAAAGCTAAAATAAGAGAAGAAAAATAATAAAAAGGTGTTTTAAATAACACCTTTTTATGCTAAAAGAGAACCTTTAATATAAGCATATTTTAATGTTTTTTGTTTTGGAGTATCATAAAGAGCCATAATTTTTACTTGGCTTTGAGGAAAATCATCTTCAAAAATTGTAAATAATGAATTTAAGTTATTATACATTTTATAGATATCATTTTTGTTTATTTTCATTTTTATAGATGAAATCATATCTTCGGTAGATATTTTAGTAGAGGACTCAAGTTTGCTTTTTATTTTATAAATTGAATCTTCGTATTCGATATAATAAGTATTATCTATAAATAAATATGGGAAAATAGATTTTTCAAATTCATCAAATTTATTTTCTTTTATATTTGTTATCTTATATAAGATAGTTAGTTTATTTGGATCTAAATTAAATTTTTTAGTCAATGAATTTATTAGTATAGGGTTTATTTCTTGAAAATTTATATACATAAAAACCTCCAAAGTAATTAATATAGTGAAATATATTTATTATTTTTTACAAGTAGAGGTAAGTTATTCATAAATTTATTTAAATTAAAAAGAGCTGGTATGGTTTCTCATATCAGCTCTTATAATTTAGGTATTTGGTATTTATTATTAAATAATTATTTATTAGTATTAGAGCATTTTTCTTCCCAGAAAGTAGCACCTTTTATTCCTAAATTTATAGGATCAAATGTTATCTCTGTAGTTGGAATTCCTGCTTTAAGTTGTCGTTCATAATCTTTGAAGCATTTCATAACTGGGTTAGATAGTATTAATATAGCTATTATATTTAACCAAGCCATCATACCAACTCCAATATCACCCATTGTCCAAGCTAATTCGGCAGATTTAACAGCACCAAATGCTATCATACCTAAGAAAACAAAGACCAATAAATATTGAGCGATTTTAGAACTTTTACCGCCAGTAATCTTCTTAATTATATAAGTTAAATTAACTTCTGCAATATAATAATAAGCCATTAATGTAGTGAATACAAAGAAGAATAGGGCTATAGTTACAAATGCACCACCGAATCCAGGAATTAAAGTATTTATACCAGCGATAGTATATTGAGGTCCTATTTGCTCTGTTGTAAATGATTGACCTGCATTATATACAACTTGTTTTGTAGTTTCATTAAAAGTTGTATAACAGTTTGTCATAAGAATCATAAAGCCAGTTGCTGAGCAAACAAATAATGTATCTACATATACTGAAAATGCTTGTACAAATCCTTGGACTGCTGGATGGTTGACTTCAGCTGCGGAAGATGCTTGTGGACCAGTACCTTGACCAGCTTCATTTGAATAAACTCCACGTTTAACTCCCCAAGCTACAGTAGAACCTACTATAGCTCCAAAAGGCGCTTGTAAACCAAATGCCCCCTTAAATATTTGAGCTAAAACATGTGGTAGTTGATTGATATTAACTATTATAATTATCAATGCCATCAAAATATATAGACCTCCCATAAAAGGAACTATAAATTCAGCAGCAGAACCGATTCTTTTTATACCACCAAGGACAACTATTCCTGTTAAAACAACTAATATAACTGCAGTAACAGTTGTATTTATATTAAATGAGCTTTTGACTGCATCAGCTATAGAGTTTGATTGAACTCCTGGCAATAATACACCTATCGCTATTACTGTAACTATAGCAAATAATAGACCATATGCCTTTGCAAATGTTGTTTCACCAAAGCCTTTTTCTATGTAATATGCGGGACCTCCACGGTATTGCCCTTCGTGTTGTTCTTTATAAAGTTGTCCTAGTGTAGACTCTGCAAATGCTGAACCTGCACCTAAAAATGCAATTGCCCACATCCAAAATAGAGCACCGGGACCACCCCAAGCTATTGCAGTTGCAACACCGGCAATATTACCAGTACCTATACGACCTGCTAATGCAGTACAAAAACCTTGAAAAGAAGAAATCCCTTCATCAGATTTTTCTCCACTAAGAAGCAATTTTACCATAACCTTGATATTTCTAACCTGAGAGAATCTTGTTCTTAGAGAAAAATATATTCCTGATAGCAAACATAAATATACTAACCACTGACTCCAGACAACATTGTAAATAGATGTTACTAAGTCTTTCATAAAAACCCCTCCTAAATATAATTTTTGAAATTAGAAAAAAGAAAATAAGTAAACTTACCATTTAAAACTAAAAAATAAATACCTTCTAATATACCTAAATTTAAAAATATATAAGAAGAGAAAAAGAGATATACTATTTTAAATAAAATAGAAAACATGGTGTACAAACTTATATACTTTTGAAGAAAAATTCGTTTTGAAATGATAAATAAACTTGAAAAATAATATACCTATAAATAAATAGTAGCTAAAATTATATAATATGTCTAAATATAAAAGTTTTTTGATATAAAAAATAATTTATATTAAAGACGTAAAAAAGAAATAATTTTTGTTAAACATATTAAGTGTGATTAGGAAAGCGCTATGTATATAATTTTGAATTACATTTAATTAAAAATTATAAATTGTATTATTTTAAGTAAATGATATAATAATAATCTAGTAACTTAATATGGAGAATTAAAAATAAATACATAAAATGAATGTAAAATAGGAGGAACAAATGGAAGATTTAATAAAATCTATAGATAAAATAGTAGAAGGACAAGTTTTTAAAATAGTTATAAGTAATAAGAAAAATAAGGAAGAAAAGTATAATAAAATAAATATAAATCTAAAAGAAAATAAAACGAAACAATATTATCAAGTTGAAAAATACACTGATAAACAGGTTTTTCATGAAAATATAGAAATCGAAGACTTAAACGACTATCTTTTAGATTATATGGAAAATAGCTACAAACAATTGACTGCTTGGAGTGAAAATAATACTTTTGATTTAAAGATATCTAAAAAGGGTAAAGTATTCTTAGGCAAGAAAAACGCCAACAATTCTAACTTAGTAAATAAAGATCACAACAAAAAGAAAAATTATATATTAGAAGAAGGTATGATAATAGAACCTTTAATAGATTTAGGTGTCTTTACAAAAGAAGGTAAAGTTGTTAAATCTAAATATGATAAATATAAACAAATAAATAGATTTGTAGAAATTATAGATGATGAAATAAAGAAAAATGACTATAAAGAACTTACTATATTAGATTTTGGATGTGGTAAATCTTACTTAACATTTATACTTTACTATTATTTTGTTGAAATTAAAAAAATAAATGTTAAAATGATAGGTCTAGACTTAAAAGAAGATGTAATTAAAAAATGTAATGAAGTAGCTAAACGTTATAAATACGATAATTTACATTTTGAATTAGGTGATATAAACGGATACAAATATAACAATAAAGTGGACATGGTTATAACTTTACATGCATGTGATACAGCTACAGATTATGCACTTTACAACGCAATAAAATGGAATGCTAAAATGATATTCTCAGTACCATGTTGTCAACATGAATTAAATCATCAAATGAAACCAGAAAATTTAAATATACTTACTAGATATGGAATAGTTCAAGAAAGAGTAGCAGCATTAATGACAGATGCAGTTAGAGGAAATTTACTTGAGGCAGTAGGATATAAAACACAGCTTTTAGAATTTATAGATATATCTCATTCGCCCAAAAATATCTTAATAAGAGCAAGTAAAGGAAATGTTTCAAAACAAAAAATAGAGAAATCTTTAGATGAAGTAAATAAATTGATGAATGAATTTAATTTTAATCCAACTTTATACAATTTATTAAAAAATGATGAACTTATATAGAACTGATAGTCAATTACTTAATATCTTATAAATTTGTAATAATTTAAGTGTTATAATGAATCAATATATCGTAAAAACTAACTGAAATTAGATAAGTTTTAACGAAAAGCTTATTGAAAGGGGGAACATAATGAAGTATTTAAAACTAATATTCAATAGAGTTTTTGTATTTGGTCTTATGATTTTAATACAGGTCGTATATATGTTGCTTATGTTAAATAAATTTAGCCACTATTCACAAGTGTGGAGCGTTATATGTATGATACTTAGTATATTAGTAGTTCTTTTTATAGTAAATAAAGAAGATAACCCAGCATACAAAATAGCATGGATTATTCCGATTTTATTGTTTCCTATCTTTGGAGGATTATTATATCTATTTTTAGGTAATAAAAAACCTACAAGAAAGATGAGAGGAAAATTAGAAAAAGAACATGATAGAAATCATTGTATAAGAGTTCAAGATAAAAATGTAATAAAAGAAATTGAAGAACAAGATTTAAGAGTAGCTGGTCAAGTAAGGTATTTATCAAATCATATGGGATTTCCTATATATGAAAATACCAGTGCAGTTTACTATAAAAGTGGAGAAGAAAACTTTAAAGATATAGTAAAAGAATTAAAAGCTGCAAAACACTACATCTTCATGGAATACTTTATAATCGATGAAGGCGAAATGTGGAATACAATATTAGATATTTTAGAAGAAAAGGCAAAGGAAGGCTTAGATGTAAGATTAATTTACGATGATATGGGATGTGTATCTAACCTACCTTATAAATACGATAAAATACTAGAAGCTAGAGGGATTAAATGTATGGCCTTTAATCCATTTATTCCGTTTATTTCTCTTGCTATGAATAACAGAGACCATAGAAAGATAATGGTTATCGATGGTCATACTGGATTTACAGGAGGAATAAATTTAGCAGATGAATATATAAATAAAAAAGAGAGATTTGGTTATTGGAAAGACACTGGAATAATGTTAAAAGGTGAAGGTGTTTGGAATTTAACTACAATGTTCTTATATATGTGGAATTCATTTAGACCTACTGATGACGATTATAATAAATTTAGACCACATGTTCATCTAAATCAATTAGTAAAACATGATGGATATATTCAGCCATATGGTGATTCACCATTAGATGAAGAAGTCGTAGGAGAAAATGTATATTTAAACCTTATAAATAATGCGAAAAAATACGTATATATATTTACTCCATACCTTATAATCGACAACGAGATGATGACGGCACTTTGCTTAGCATCTAAAAGAGGAATTGATGTTAAGATTGTGACACCTGGTATACCGGACAAAAAGACAGTATTTAAACTTACTAGATCTTATTATCATCAACTAATCGAAAATGGAGTAGAGATTTACGAATATACACCAGGATTTTTACATGCAAAAGTAGTAGTATCTGATGATGAAGTAGCGACTGTCGGTACTATAAACTTCGACTATAGAAGTTTATATCTTCATTTTGAATGTGGAGTATTTTTATATAAATCAAAATGTATTCAAGATATAAAAGAAGATGCATTAGAAACAATTGCAAAAAGTAGAAAAATAGAAAATACAAATGTATTTGCAAGTGGAAAAATAGATACTTTATTTAGAGCTGTTCTTAGAGTATTTGCACCATTATTATAAATATTATAAAAATTTTAATTACCATCACATTTATCTGTGGTGGTAATTTTTTTGTGATAATGCTATTATTTTCATATATCATAAATTTATTGTGGACAAATAGTAGGGGGATTTGTTGCATAAAAAACTCAAGGGGTGAAATATATGAATGAAAAATTAGTTCAAATATTAAAAGAAGCTAGACATGACCCAAAATTAAAGCAAAAATTAATTGATACTAAATCTGCTAAAGACCCAATGCAGGCATTTTGTGAAGTTGCGACAGAAGCTGGATATGAAATGACAGTTGGAGAGTTGTTTCAAATAGGAGAAGAGTATGCATCAAATTTATTAAAAAGTTGCAATGGGGGAGCTGTTTACCCAATTGACGATTGGGGAGATTGGTATGAAGATTTTTTTGCATCATTGAAATAAATTTAAGAATAAACCGCCTTGTTCAAGGTGGTTTATTTAGTTTATATATCTGATATAATAAATGTAAAATATAGGGGATGTAATTTAAAAATATTTAATATAAAGGGGTATATATTATGTATGGAAAAAATAAATACAGTATAGTACTAGCTAATCCAGCAAATAATATAACAGTTTTTGTCTTAGATAATATAAAGTCAAAAGACTATAAAAACGTTGCAAAAGATATATTGGAAAATACTGATTATAAAGCAGAACAAGTTGGATTTGTAAAACAACCTACAATAGGCGGAGATATAAAACTCGAGATGATGGGGGGAGAGTTTTGTGGAAATGCGTCTAGAAGTATAGGGATGATATTTGCAAGAAATAATAAAATAAAAATGGGTAATGTTCTTGTTGAAATAAATAGCGACAAAATACTAAATGTATATGTTGATTTAGATAAAGAAACAGCAGAAATAGAGATGCCTATACCCAAGAATATAGAAAAAATATATGTAGACGAAATGGGCGAATTTCCTATAGTGATAATTGAAGGAATAAACCATATCATAGCAGAGGACATAGAGGCGACAGAAGAAAATTTTTTAAAATTTAAAAATGCTGTCTATAATAATTATGATGTTGAGGCATTTGGGGTTATGTTTTTAGACAAATTAAAAAATTATATAACTCCAGTTGTATATGTAAAAGCTACAGAAACGACTTTTTTTGAAAGTAGTTGTGGAAGTGGGACATTGGCGACAGTAGCTTATTTAGAACAAAATTTACAAAATGGAAGTCGTAAATACAGTATAAATCAACCAGGTGGGATAATAGAATCTGAGATAAATAAAGAAAATGGAATTATAAAAAAGATAACAATAGGTGGAGTTGTAAAATTAAGTCAAGTAATAAATCTAGAACTATAGCCCAAATGACCATTAATGTATATAATAAAAATACTATGATATACTTAAAATAAATAGTAAATAAATTTAAGGAGGTTTACAATGGCTGGAATTTTAAATAGATTTAAAGATATAATGTCTTCAAATATTAATGCATTATTAGATAAGGTTGAAGACCCAAATAAAATGATAGATCAATACCTTAGAAATTTAGAAAGTGACTTAGGAAAAGTAAAAGCAGAAACAGCAGCAGTAATGGCTGAAGAAACTAGAGCAAAAAGAGAATTAAATGAATGTAATGAATCTATAGATAAAATGCAAAATTATGCACAAAAGGCTTTATTAGCAGGTAATGAAGCTGATGCAAGAACATTTTTAGAAAAGAAAGAAGAATTAAATACAAAATTGACTTCACTTCAACAAACTTATGATATAGCTAGAGAAAATGCGACAAAAATGAGAGAGATGCATGATAAACTAGTAAAAGATATAGCATCATTAAATGCAAAAAGAGATGAGTTAAAAGCCAAAATGGCAATAGCACAGACACAAGAAAAATTAAATAAATTGGGTTCAAGTGTAAATGGAGCTATGGGGAATATGTCTAAATTTGATGAGATGGAAGCTAAGATAAATAAAAAATTAGATACTGCAAATGCAATGGCAGAACTAAATTCATCTAAAAAAGAAGAAAATATAGACGATTTAATGGCTAAGTATGATGAGCCAACAAGTAGCTCAAATTCAGCAATAGATGACGAGCTTGCTAAATTAAAAACTAAATTAGGATTAGATAAATAATAAAAGTTAATTAACTATACTGGAAAGGGAATATGATGGATACTGCAAAAACATATTATTGCCAAAACTGTGGGGCAGTTATGGAATTTGATGCATCTTCGCAAAATTTGAAATGCCCAAGTTGTGGCAATGAAGTTAAAATAGAACATGATGACAGTAAAATTGTAGAGCATAAACTAACTCGACATGCGATGGATTCAATAAAAGCAGAGGAAAAACAATCTACTAGTATGCAGTGTGAAGGATGTGGAGCCCTTGTAGAAGTTGATGCAACAAGTACAGCGACGACATGTCCTTATTGCGGTGCTAATTATGTTTTGGCAAAAAAACAACTGGATGCACTAATTCCAGATGGAGTTGTACCGTTTAGAATCAATAAATTACAGACGGGAGAGATATACCACAAGTGGATAAAAAGTAGGTGGCTTGCTCCAAATACATTAAAAACTCTATATCAATCAGATAAAGTTCAAGGTATATATATACCATTTTGGACATTTGATGCAGATGTAAAAGCACATTATCACGCTATGGGTGGAAAAAACTATGAAGTTACATACAAAGACGATAATGGAGAAACACATACAGAAATTAGAACGAGATGGTATCCTACTTCGGGTTATGTGCATAATTTTTTTGATGATGTACTTGTAAAAGCATCAGATAAATTAAAACCGAGCTTAGTAAACTCACTTGTATATAATACTCAAAATATATCTTCATTTTCTCCAGATTATATGTCTGGATATTGTTCAGAAATATATACAATAGATTTAGAAGATGCACATATACAAGCAAAGAAAAAAATGCAAAATGAAATGCGACATTTGTGTGAGAGAGACGTACTTAGAAAATTTGATAGAGTAAGTAGTTTGAATATGAGTTCAAACTATGATAGAGAAACGTATAAACATATTTTAGTACCGATATATTCATCTGCATATTACTATAAAGGAAAAGAATATCATATTTTAATAAATGGTCAATCTGGGGTAATATCAGGGGAATATCCAAAGAGTGTATTTAAAATAGCTGCAATAGTTGTAGTAATAATTATTATATTAATATTAGCTTTATATTATGTAAATTCATAAAAAATAGGAGGAACGATATGGGTTTTTTCAGCAATCAACTGTCAAACGTAGTAGAGTGGGAACAGTTTAGAGATGATATGATTTTTTGGAAATGGGATAATAAAGAAATCAAAAAAGGAAGTAAATTAATTATTAGACCAGGCCAAGATGCAATATTTATGTTTAATGGGAAAATAGAAGGTATATTCAAAGACGAAGGAAGCTTTGATATTGAATCACAAATAGTACCTTTTTTATCTACATTAAAAGGATTTAAATTTGGATTTAATAGTGGGATGAGAGCAGAAGTATTATTTGTAAATACTAAAGAATTAACTGTTAAATGGGGAACAAAAAATGCAATAAATATACCAGCTCCAAATCTACCAGGTGGTATGCCTATTAAATCATTTGGTACGTTTTGCTGTAAAGTAGAAGATTATGGACTGCTTATAGATAAAATAGCAGGAATTAAAAAACAATTTACAATAGATGACGTAAAAGAGCGTATAATGTCTATGTTAGATCAAACTCTTATGAGATGGATAGTAAGAGAAGGAAAAGATATATTCAATCTTCAAGCTAATGCTTATGAAATATCAAAAGGAATACAAAGTGACTTAGATATGGAAATGCAAAAGATAGGAATTGGAATAACTAATTTTGCAATATCTAGCGTATCTTATCCAAAAGAAATACAAGAAATGGCTACAAAAGCAGCATCACAAAGTATGGTAAACGATATAGATAAATACACTAAGATTGCAATGGCAGATTCAATTGGTAAAAACTCAGGAGGGCATGGCTCAAATATAGCATCAGATATGGCTGGTATGCAAGTTGGAATGATGATGGGACAACAAATGGCTAATCAAATGGCGCAAAATCAACAACAAAACAATCAACAATCATATAATCAGCCACAACAGCCATCTCAACCACAACAAAATGCAAATCCTCAAGGAGGCAATGTAGCTAAATTCTGTCCAAACTGTGGAACTCCAAATAGTGCTGGGTCTAATTTCTGTCCAAATTGTGGAACAAAGTTAATATTATAAATTATATAACTTTGGACCGTATAAATAAAATAAATTAAGGGGCTGTCGCACTTTTTCTTAATGTGACATCCCCTTCTTTATAAAAAAAAATCCTATTTATCTTTCAGTAACATTGATAGCGCCTATAGCAACAGCACCATCTCTTACAACAATAATATTGTTAGGGTATTGTTTTGCAAATATTTCTATCAATCTATCGACCCTTTTTTCTGTGTGGACACATTGTAATAATACGCTTTTTCTGCCTATATCTACTATATCCATTTATCAACGCCTTCTTCGATTAAAGAATTAATTATTAATTGTGATCCTGTAATTTCCATATTGCCCCCCTATGATTTAAATGTATTAAAAAATTATATTTAAAAAGCCCCAAGCTAATAAATTAGCTTAGGGCGAATTAGTTAATCCGTGTTACCACCTAAATTCAAAGAAATTTCTTTGCACTTACTCGATACAAAATATATCGTTTCATTTTAACGGTTGAAAACCGGTGAAGCCTACTTAAAAAGTTGTTCAGTTCACAGCTCAAAGGCTACTTCAATTTTAGACGCATGAAAGTTTACACCAGCCACTTTCTCTCTGTGTTTTATCTAAAATCTACTACTCCTTATCACAGCTTTTTATATTGTTTTATGTAAGTTATATGATATAGTACAATTATTTTACTATTTATTTACATAAAATATCAATTAAGCTCTTGCCAAAAATTACAAGTGTTCAAAAAACACAGAAAAATAACGTTTCATACATAATATTTATCCACTAATTGTTAAAATTTCTAAATATTATATAAATATATATTAAAAAGATATAAACAAAATATAAATATGTATTATAATAGAGGTTGAAATTATTTTTTTAGGTTTAAAATTTTAACAGGAGGAAGGAAATGGAAATAGTTGTAGTAGGATGTGGTAAGGTTGGTAAAACTTTAGTCGAACATCTAGCTATGGAAGGTCATAACGTCGTCGTTATAGATACGAATCAAAAAAATGTTGAGGAAATAGTAAACAGTTATGACGTTATGGGAATATGCGGAAATGGGGCTATTCATGATATCCAAATGGAAGCTGGTGTAAATAAGGCAGATCTATTTATATCGGTTACATCATCTGATGAAGTTAACTTAATTTCATGTTTAATTGCAAGAAAAATAGGAGCGAAGAATCTAATTGCAAGGGTTAGAAATCCTGATTATGCTTCACAAATATCATTTATGAGAGATGGATTAGGAATTAGTTTAATGATTAATCCAGAAAAAGCAGCAGCAGATGAAATTGCTCGTATATTAAGATTCCCATCTGCACTTAAAGTTGATACTTTTGCGAAAGGTCTTGTCGATTTGGCAGAAATAAAAGTAAGACCAGGTAGTAAATTAGTAGGAGTATCTTTAAGTGATTTAAATAGAAAATTTAAGACAAGCGTCTTAGTTTGTGCGCTTCAAAGACAACAAAATGTCTATATACCAGATGGTAGATTTTCTTTAGAAGAAGGAGATAAGATACACATAACAGCATCTCATAAAGATTTAGAAAAATTTATGATTTCAGCTGGTATTTATGAAAGAAAAATTAAATCTGCAATGATAATCGGTGGTAGTAGAATAGCATTTTACCTTGCTAAACAATTAGCCGAGATAGGTATAAAAGTAAAAATCATAGATAATGATGAAAAAATCTGTGAAAAATTAAGTGCACTTTTACCGAAAGCAGAAGTTGTATATGCAGATGGTACAGACCAAGATATTTTATTAGAAGAAGGAATTCAACATATGGATGCATGTGTATCTATGACTGGTATAGATGAAGAGAATGTAATAATATCTCTATATGCATCAAAATGTAACGTGCCAAAAGTAATTACTAAGGTAAATAGATTATCTATAATAAATATGTTGGAATCAATCGGTATAGAAAGTGTTATTTCTCCAAAAGATATAACAGCCAATCAAATTGTTAGATATGTTAGAGCAAAGGCTAATAAAGGCGATTGTGGAATAGAGACACTTTACAAAATCGTAGACAAAAAGGTCGAAGCTATAGAATTTATAGCAAAAGAAGGAGTTAGTTTCTTAGGTGTACCGCTTAAAAACTTAAAAACAAAAGATAATCTACTTGTTGCAGGTATAATGAGAGGAAATAAACTTATTGTGCCAAGTGGTGATGATTTTATTCAAGCCGGAGATAGCGTAATAATAGTAACAACAAAATCTTTCTTAACTAGCCTTGAAGATATATTGGCATAGGAGGTTGTAGTTTATGAATAGAAAGATGATTTGTAGGATTTTAGGAAATATACTTATATTTGAAGCAATTATATTATTATTGCCTTTTTTAGTATCTATTATTTATAAAGAAAATGATACAGCAATTTATTTTGTTATAACTAGTATGATCTCATTAGCAATTGGATATATTTTAGCCAATTTAAAAACTGATAATAAACATATATATGCTAAAGAAGGATTTATAATAGTAGCACTTAGTTGGATTATTGTTTCATTAATAGGTGCATTACCTTTTTATATAAGTGGTGAAATACCAAATTATGTTGATGCATTTTTTGAAACTGTTTCAGGATTTACAACAACAGGTTCGAGTATACTAAATAATATTGAAGGATTATCAAAAGGTATGCTATTTTGGAGATGTTTCACACACTGGATAGGTGGAATGGGAGTACTTGTATTTGTATTAGCATTTTTACCAAAGTCAGAAGGACAAAATATGTTCCTTATGAAAGCTGAGGTACCAGGTCCAGTAGTAGGTAAATTAGTTTCTAAAGTACAGATGACAGCCAGAATACTATACGGTATATATGCATTTTTAACATTATTAGAAGTTATATTCTTATTATTAGGACATATGCCTTTATTTGATAGTATAGTTCATGCATTTTCGACAGCAGGGACAGGTGGATATGCTATAAAAAATACGAGTATAGCTTATTACAATAGTTATTATATCGATATGGTAATAACAGTATTTATGCTGTTATTTGGTATAAACTTTAACTTATATTATTTATTAATATTAAAAAATATAAAACAAGCATTTAAAAGTGAAGAACTTAGATGGTATATATTAATAATAGTAGTATTTACAGGAATAATTACAATCAATACATTAGGTGTGTATGGAAGTGTAGCTCAATCATTTAGATACTCCATATTCCAAGTTGCATCTATAATAACTACTACTGGTTTTGCAACTACTGATTTTGGAATGTGGCCTATGTTATCACAAATTTTAATATTACTTCTAATGGTAGTTGGAGCTTGTGCAGGTTCTACAGGTGGAGGTATGAAGATATCTCGTATTATGATACTTATAAAATCTGCGAAGTCGAGCGTTAAAAAGATGGTCAGCCTAAGAAGTGTAAGTACAATAAATGTTGAAGGAAAACCAGTAGATAAGCAAGTACTTGACTTTGCTTACTCATACTTTGTTGTATATGCATTGATATTCTTTGCATCAGTATTATTATTATCATTTGAAAACTTAGATATAGTTACGACACTTACTGCACCGCTTACTTGTCTAGGTAATGTTGGACCAGGATTTGGTGATTTGATAGGGCCTGTTGGAAACTTTGCATTACTATCTAATTTTTCTAAGATAGTATTGAGCTTTGACATGTTAGCGGGACGTTTAGAATTATTCCCAATGATATTACTTTGCTATAGTATAAAAGATTTTATAAGCAACTCAATTAAAGAAACTGTAAAAAGATAATATAAATTTTAAAATGCTATTCTCTAAATTATAGATGATAAAACAGAGAATAGCATTTTTATTATAAAAAATAATGAAAAATTTCTTATAAAATGTGCAAAAAAGTAAGAATTAATACAAAGTTTTACATAAAATGAAAAAAAATAAAAAAATAATACAATAAATAAATGATATATATGACAAAAAATATTATAATTAAAGTAGTATAAACTTTATGAAACATAATTATTGTTTCGTGTTATCTATGAGGGGAGTAATTAGTATGAAAAATGAAAATAATGTTGAACTTGTTTCACCTATAGGGGAAACTTGTAAAAGGGTTGATTTAAGAAAGGCTATGGTGCCTATTTGTGATGAGAAATTATCACCATTTGCATCATATGTAGGGGATACACATAAATTAAATAAACCTAAAAAAAATACAACAAAGGTGGAGGCAGACTTTTTACTAGAGAAAGGACATATTGGGGAAATTGAAAAGGCAATTTTATTTACAATAAATCGTCTAGTATTTGCAACATCATTACAGATTACTTATTATCTGAAAAAAAGTGGTTATCAAATAGAGTCAAAAACAGTGGCTAGAAAGCTGACAAGGCTAAAAGAAAAGAGCTTTGTAAGACAGATAGAGTTTGTGTCTGAAAATAGTATTAGTTCGTATAAAGCGTATTATTTAGGATATCATGGGACTGGTCTATTAAGAGCGTTAGACGTAAAAACGTATTCTCAAGGATATGTAAGTGAAATAAAGACATTTAAAATTAAATCTATATTGGCATCTAATCAATTATTGACTCAAGTTATGAATGATGATTTAGAGTTTGAAGTATCTAAGGTTATAGTAAATGATAATATTAGAGGATGCATAGTTAGACCTCAGTCAATTTTAAAATTTAAGGATCATACTTTTTTAGTTGAAGTAGTTAGAAAGACTCCAGATTGGAAGGAGAAACTAAATCAAAAACTATCGAGATATGATGTAGTCTTAGAAAACTACCAAAATCTAAATGTAGAATTTAAAACAAAACCAACACTTATAATACAAGGTGAGTCTTATGAGCATATGTTTGAAATAATGAAACTATATGAAGAAAATAATTATGAACATATAGATATAATATTTACTTTTGATAGAATATTATTATATCAATTGGAAAATGCATTCTTTGTTATAAGTAAAGACACACATAAAAAAGGTATTTTATCGTTTTTATTTAGAGGGAGAAAGAAGTAGAAAAAAGTAGAAATAGGTAGAAATAAGTAAAAAAATGAATTTTTTTATCTAAAAATCGGGGAAATTGTTATAAATACAAAAATTCAAATATAGTTCATGTAAAATTTACATTAAATTCATATTGGAACTGTATTATTTAAGTATAGAAAGACTAGCTTAATAATTTACTTAAATACCCAGATAATGATAGATTCCCTCACACTCTTTTATCTATCATTATCAATTTGAGCCCTGTACCCTCGTTAATCAGGGCTTTTTTTTTTACAGATTTTTAATTAAATAAATTTCTCATTTTTTTCAAATAACTTTAAAAAGGTAAAAAATTCTTATATAATATAAGTATTAATGAGAATTTTATATTTTTTTGTAGATTCATGTATATTTTTAGTATATATTAAAATAATTTGATTTGGAGAGGTGAGATTGTGGAAAGAACATTGATATGTGGAATTTTACTATTTGGAGTATTATTTTTATTAAATACAAAACTTGCTAAAATTTCAAGTAAAAAAATGCCTTTTAAGCTAGGTGTTTTCTTTTCTATTTTAACTCTGCTGTTCTTGGCAGTTGGGGGGATAAATGACCAATTTGGAACTATGTCATTTGTAACTTTTGTTCTTACAATAGGATGCTTTTTCTTAAGTTTTATTCAAGGTATGATAAAAATGTTTAATGGAAAAGGCGATGTAGTTTTAATGTTTTGTCTTTTAGTAATAATATTATGTGAATGCTATATTAAAGTGGATCCATATGGTTCTATTTTATATACAATATTTAAAAAGAACATAGATATACAACAGATAGAAATATACGCTATTATAGGATTTATAATATTTTTATCAACAAAAATATTCGCTGGTATTTTCTTTAAAAAGGACTTAGCTTTTTTAAATAAAAAGAAATTCCAAGTGAAAGATGGAAAAGGGAAATAACTTTATTAAAAGTTTTATACATAAACTAAAAAAGCACTAGTCTAAAAAAGACAGTGCTTTTTATATATTACAATATATTTTATTTAAGAGAAAATACAATAATTATACTTTTTACGTTAATTTAAGCGATATTAAGAATATCATACTTGAATATTATTGGTTTACAAGTATTATATATCTTGTTATTCCAGCCAAATTGAAGAAAAAAGTTAACTTCTAAATCCTTTTCTGTTTTTGATGAATCTATTGCAATTAATGCTTTTGTTATGGTTTTATTAGTATATCCTAGATTCTTTAATGCTTCTGTAATCTCGTTGTCCATATTTTGCATTATAGCCAAAGTATCATCATAATTCTCATCAAATAATGATTTTAAATTAGATATTAAGTGTATAGAACATTGGGTTTGTTCATATAAGAAGTTTATTGAATGAAGGTAGCCCTTATCTCTACTTATTATATAATACTCAATATTTTTTTTAGTATTAGATCCGATTAATAGTCCTAAACAACTTACCAATTGAAAATCAAGACAATTTTTGCCGCCAGATTCTATATGTATATTTTTTATAGTGGCTTTTGTTTCTATAGTTTTTATTAAATTGTTATGAAAATTGTGGACAATAGTCTTATCTGTTGTAAAAAGTATTATTAAATCATTTTCATCTAAATAATTAGCTCCTTTTAGTGAACGTATATTTACGTTCTCTGTATCTACTAAAAAAATCTTTTGCATTTTTAATCTCCCTTATTAATTTTTAAAATAATGAGCTCATCTATTTAGAATTATTTACAAAAAAAATTTTTATATACCATATTTTAAAATCTATAGAAAAATTTATTTCTTAAATTTAGAATAATATTAAGAAATAATTTTTATTAAGATGAAGGGGGCAAAGGGTCAAAATTAAAAGTAATTTTGACTTTATAGAATTATGAATGAAAATAAAGATAAGGCGATAGATTTTGATAAAAAATTAAAAGAAAAATTAGGGAGAGACTTAAAACAAGAAATAGATAATGGTGAGTATGATAAACTAATAGACTATATTCTAAAGACTTATAATGAAGGGCTAAATGTGTTTTATGAGGAGGGTATTAAAGAATTTTTTGATAAATTTGCTAAAACAAATGATAAAAATTTAAGCTCTATAATAGGAATACTAGATTCACAAAGAGAAACAATAACAAATTTAAATAAAAAAATACAAAATCAAGAAAAGCGAATTGCTAAATTAGAAAAAGAAATAGAATTAATTAAAAAGAAATAAAATTAATTTTGAAAAAAATAGATAATAAATTGCAAATTATTTCAAAATGTGCTACATTACAGATATAAGTTAATAAAGATGAATTTAAAATATTCTTCAGGGCAGGGTGCAATTCCCGACCGGCGGTATAGCCCGCGAGCTACGATTGTAGTTGATTTGGTGAGATTCCAAAGCCGACAGTAAAGTCTGGATGAGAGAAGATAAAAAATGATAAAAACAAATTTAAGTTAGTTTTAGTATCATTTTAATTATTGAACGTATAGCCCTGATTATATCAGGGCTTTTTTGATTGTAAAAAAATGGTTATAAAATATGCTGATGTAAATTCATTATAGAGAAAGAAGGAATTCTTATGAAATTTGACTCAAAATCTCAAGAAGATAATTACTATATGAAAAAGGCTTTAGAGCTTGCGAAATTGGGAATTGGTGCAGTAAATCCAAATCCATTAGTAGGATGCATTATAGTTAAAAATAATAAAATAATTGGACAAGGATATCATATGGAATATGGTCAAGCACATGCGGAAGTAAATGCAATAAATAGTGCTAAGGAAGATATAAAAGATTCTACAGTGTATGTTACATTAGAACCTTGTTCACATTTTGGCAAAACACCTCCATGTGCAGATAATTTAATAAGGCATAAGGTTAAAAGAGTTGTAATTTGTAATACAGATCCCAATCCACTAGTAGCAGGAGGCGGAATAAAAAAATTACGAGAATCTGGAATTGAAGTTACAACAGGGATTTTAAAAGAAGAAGGTCTAAAGTTAAATGAGGTATTTTTTCACTACATAAAAAACAATAAACCATTAGTTATTTCAAAAACTGCTGTTAGTATGGATGGAAAAATAGCGACTAAACATATGGAATCTAAGTGGATTTCAAACGAAAAATCTAGACAAATGACGCATGAATTTAGAAATAAATATATGGCTATTATGGTAGGTATAAATACCGTTTTAAAAGATAACCCGAGTTTGACAACTAGGATAGAAAATCAAAAAACTAGAAATCCGATAAGAATAGTAATCGATACTAATTTAAAAATTCCTATGGACTTAAACTTAGTAAAAGATAAAAAAGCAAAAACAATAATTTTTACATGCAAAAACGACTTAAGCAAGATAAACTTACTCAAAGAAAACAATGTAGATGTATATATTTCACCAAAAGATGAATCAGGAGTAGATTTAAATTTTGTAATAAAAAAATTGGGTGAATTAAAAATAGATTCAGTATTAGTCGAAGGTGGAGCGACTTTAAATGACAGTTTATTTAGAAAAAATTTAGTTGATAAAGTTAAAATATTTATGGCTCCGAAGATAATAGGAGGAAAGGATGCACCTAGTTTTGTATCTGGAATGGGAATTGAGAGTTTGAGTGATGCAACAAACTTACATATTACAAATACAACAATGATAGATAATGATATTTTGATAGAGGCAGATGTAATTAAATAAATTTGATTACAGAGAGGAGGTATTATGTTTACTGGAATTGTCGAAGAAGTCGGAATAGTTAAAAATATTACGGCGAGTGGTAAAAGTGGGAAGATAAGAATTTGTGCAAATAAAGTTTTAGAAGATGTAAATCTAGGTGATTCTATAGCGGTTAATGGAGTATGCTTAACAGTTTGTGAAGTATTTCAAAATGAATTTGTAGCAGATGTGATGATGGAAACTGTAAGAGCGACAAATTTAAGCACATTAACAAGAAATTCAAAAGTAAATCTGGAAAGAGCTATGAGCTTATCATCGAGATTTGGAGGACATATAGTTACAGGTCACGTGGATACAACAGGAACAATAATAGATTTTAAAAAAGAAGAAAATGCAGTTTGGATTAGTATAAAATCTGATGAAAGCTTTTTAGATTATGTCGTTTATAAAGGCTCAATAACTATAGATGGCGTAAGTCTTACGGTAGCTTTTGTAGATAAAAAAATCCTAAAAGTATCAATAATACCTCACACAAAAGAAAGTACAACGCTTTTAGAAAAAAAGGTAGGAGACTTAGTAAATTTAGAAAGTGATATTATTGGTAAGTATGTAAAGAGATTTATGGGAAATTTTAATGAAGGTGAAAAAGAAAAAAATAAAAGTAATATAGATTTAGATTTTCTAATGAAAAATGGATTTTAATAATATAGGGGTGATTTTATGAGAAGATTTAATACAGTATTAGAAGCGATAGAAGATTTAAAGCAAGGAAAAATGATAATTGTTGTAGATGATGAAGACAGAGAAAATGAGGGCGATTTACTTATGGCCGCTGATAAAGTTACACCAGAAGCGATAAACTTTATGACTAAATACGGTAGAGGGCTTATATGTATGCCTGCTTTAAAAGAAAAATTTGATCAAATAAATCTACCACTTATGGTCAGAAATAACACAGATTCTTTTAAAACAGCATTTACTATTTCTATAGATGGAACAAATACAACAACAGGAATATCAGCATTTGATAGATGCGAGACAATAAGACAGTTTGTAAATAAAGATGCAAAAGAATCAGATTTTAATACACCTGGTCATATGTTTCCATTAGTAGCAAAAGACGGTGGTGTTCTTGTTAGAAATGGACATACAGAGGCTGCAGTAGACTTAGCAAAAATTGCAGGATTTTCACCAGTAGGCGTTATATGTGAAATTTTAAAAGAAGATGGAACAATGGCTAGAGTAGATGATTTAATGAAATTTAAAGAGGAGCATGATTTAAAAATAATAACTATAGCTGATTTAATCAAATATAGAAAAATTACAGAGATAACAGCAGAGAGAGTTAGTAGCGCAAAATTACCGACAAGTTACGGAATATTTGAAATAATCGGATATAGAGATAAATACAACGGTGAAGAACATGTAGCCCTTAAATATGGAGATTTAGACAGTGAAGATGTATTAGTTAGAGTACATTCAGAGTGTTTAACTGGGGATGCTTTTCACTCAATAAAATGTGATTGTGGAAAACAACTAAACTCTGCTATGGAGGCAATTGCTAAAAATGGAAGCGGACTTGTAATCTACCTTAGACAAGAGGGACGAGGAATCGGTCTTATAAATAAAATTAGAGCTTATCATATGCAAGATAAGGGATACGATACAATAGAGGCAAATTTAGTTTTAGGATTTGAAAATGATTTGAGAGATTTTAATATGGCTGCTCAAATATTAAAAGATTTAAGAATACATAGTATAAGACTTTTAAGTAATAACCCAGATAAACTAGGTCAACTAGAGGAATATGGAATAAAAATAAATGAAAGAGTCTCAACAGAAGAAGAAATAACAAAATACAATATAGATTATTTAAGAACAAAACGAGATAAAATGGGGCATATGCTAGATATAGGATAAGAATATATGCTTATTATTAATATAAATTCAATTTAAATATCTCAGAATATGAAATATAGATTTAGATTAAATAGAGTATGTAATTATAAAGTAAAAATAATTTTAAAATATATAAATCAGTAAAATTGGGAGGAAAATAATATGATATATGAAGGAAAATTAAATGGAAGTGGATTAAAAATAGGTATAGTAGCAGCTCGTTTCAATGAGTTTATAGTATCTAAATTAGTATCAGGAGCACAAGATTGCCTATATCGCCACAATGTAGCAAAAGAAGATATCGAATTAGCATGGGTTCCAGGTGCATTTGAAATACCACTTGTTGCACAAGCAATGGCGAGAACTAAAAAATACGATGCAATCATATGCTTAGGTTGTGTTATAAGAGGGGCAACTTCTCACTATGATTATGTTTGTAATGAAGTATCAAAAGGAATAGCAAAGGTGTCTTTAGATGAAAATATGCCAGTAATGTTTGGTGTAGTTACAACAGAAAACATAGAACAAGCTATTGAAAGAGCAGGAACAAAAGCAGGAAACAAGGGATATGATTGCGCTATGGGAGCATTAGAAATGGTATCTCTATTAAAAGGAATAAAATAAACAAATTTTTATAATATATTATAAAATTTATAAATTAAAACTAGCCTAATGAGATTAATAAAATTTCTCGTTAGGTTATTTTTTTAAAAATAAGAATATTGTTCTTTTCATATATTAGTATTAAAATATAATTATAAAATGGGGGAAAAACATTAATATGAGAGGCGAATAATATATGGATTCAAAAAAAATAAATTGTTTAAAGGGTGATGATGAAATAGATAATATAGAATTTATTGTTGCTACAGATTTGCACTATATCTCTCCAAAGGCAGACCCTGAAGGAGAATTAATAGAAATCTGTAAAACAAAAGGCGATTTAAAGCAAATGAGATATGCCTCTGAAATAATAGATGTACTTATAGACGAAGTTATCAAGTATAAGCCAAATGGGGGGCTAATTATATGTGGAGATTTAACATATAATGGCGAAATGGTAAGTCATATCGATCTTATGAAAAAATTACAAAAAATAATAGATAACAAAATAAACATATATGTTATACCTGGTAATCACGACATAAAAAATTATAATGCATATAAATATAAAGCATCACAAAAAGTACCGATAAAATCTGTTTTTCCAGAAATGTTTAAACAAATATATTTTAACTGTGGTTATGAAAACGCAAAAGATTTAGATGAAAATTCTCTTAGTTATGTAACTGAAATATCAGAAGATTTATGGCTTGTAATGCTTGATACTAATTTCTATCAAAATAACAATTGGAAAAACCCAGTTGCGATAAAAGGTATATTGAGTGATAGTACATATGAGTGGCTAGAGAAAAATTTAAAAGAAGCTAAAGAAAAGAATAAAAAAGTAATAGCAGTTACACATCACAGCTTAGTAGACCATAATGATTTAATGAATAAAGGATATACATTAGAAAATAATCAGAGGCTTATAGAATTATATGCTAAATATGATGTTATCTTAAATTTAAGTGGACATCTTCATATACAACATATAAAACCAGGTTATAGCAAAACTACTAAGAAGAGAAAAATATACGATGTAGCTACAAGTTCATTAGTTGTATGTAGAAATCAATATGCCACTTTAAAATACAAGCCCAAAAAAGAAATATATTATAAAACAAGAGTAGTTGATGTTTCTAGATGGGCATTTAAAAAAGGTATCTTAGATAATAATCTGCTTCATTTCAATTATTATTCCTATAATTACGCATATACTCAAACGTATAAAAAAATATATTTTGAATTATTGAGAAGAAATTTAAGTGAATATGAAGCTAAAATGATGTCTAGCACATTGTCAAAACTAAATCCAGCCTTTTTCAGCGGTACAGTAGTTGAAATTTATAGAATAATTGAAGTAAGCGATAATTATAAAATCTGGTCTTTAGTCAGTGATATTTTTTATCATAAATATATAGATAGTATTATGAAAGAGAAAAAATATGACCATAATACACTTAGGCTATCTCTTAGAGAAGATGATGGGTCTTTTGGAGAAGTTATTTGGAATAAAGATAAAGGATGAGGATATGGATAATAGCTTAATACTTACGATTATTGATTTAATAGGAAAAAGTAAAACAAATACACTAATAGAAAAGGGATTTTTGAATGAATCACTAAATTTATCACAAGAAGATATACAAAAATGTATATCTAAATATAAAGAAATAGATGAAAACTTTGAAGTACCTAGCTTAGACAAAATAAAAACAACAATCGAAAATTCTATAAATACTTTATCTGAATCGTATAAGCTTGGTATAAAGTCGACTAATATTTTTAATGATGATTTTCCAACCAAATTAAAAAATATAAAAGATAGATCACTATTGATTTTTTATAAAGGAAATTTAGAATGTCTTTATGAAAAAAACTCAATAGCCATAATAGGCACGAGAAATCCAACAGAACAGGGAAAACAAGTAGCAGAAGATTTAGCAAAGTCTTATGCTAAAGAAGGTTTTGTAATTGTATCTGGGCTTGCAAGTGGATGTGATACTTTTGCACATATAGGCTGCTTAAAGTCAAAAGGCAAGACTATTGCTACATTGCCATGTGGACTAGATAAATGCTATCCAAATGAAAATAAAGATTTAGCAGATGAAATAATAAAAACAGGTGGATGTTTAATTAGTGAATACAAGATAAACACAAATCCTTCAAAAAATAAATTTATACAGAGAGATAGGCTACAAGCTGCACTTAGTTTAGGGATTGTAGTTGTAGAGTGTGCTGTAGAATGTGGAACTATGCATACTGTCAATTTTGCTAAAAAATACAACAAACAAATTGCTGTTTCAACTCACAAAGAGATAAAAAACGATATCGAAACAGTTAAGGGAAACTTATATCTTCTAGAAAATAAAGATGTAATTGACCTTAAAAATAAAAAAGACTATAAAAAATATAAAGATATATTATTAAAATAAAAGATAGATATAAAGAGAGACAGAAAAGTTTTCTAAATGCTTTTCTGTCTCTTTTAATAAGTAAGTTTAATAATATATCTAGTTATATTAATGTATTTTACTGCGCTAAAATTGATTTTATAAAGTTGCCTATATATATTCCTGGAAGGCTTAAAAAGAACCAAGTAATAGATGCTTTTAAGCAAATTTGTCCTAAAAAATTAAATTTCTCTAATGAATAGTCCCAAACATTTAAATGAAGAAAAATATTTACTATTATTCCAGTGATTAATTCAATTCCGGTAATTAATAAACAAGATATGATCATTTGTAATACTAAAGATATTTTAAATGGAAATTCATTTAGAGAAGATATTAAAACAAAGCAAAGTCCACCAACTAAAAACATTGATATATGAGAATAACCTCTATATGATATTTCAATCAAGACATATACAATTCCACCGATTAAAAATAAAACTAGATATTCACGCCAGATATTTAAATTTAACAAGTTTTCCACCACCTAATTCAAATTACTAAAAATACTTAAACTTATAGATATTAACAGTGTATATTTTTCGCATAAAGGTAAGTTTATATTCTTAGAAAAAATTTCAAAAGTAATAATTGGTATAAAGTTTTATATCAATTGAAAAATGGAAAACGATATCGAATATTCATAAGTTACATTAAAGATTGTTAAAATGATGACTATGGATAACGTCGATAAATATAATTAAAAATAAAGTTACTGTATAAAATTAAATCAAAATTAGAAAATATATAAGAAAAATTACAATAAGCATATATTTAAAGTAAAAAATAGATTTAAATTAATTAGAAAATAAAATACCAATATACAATATATGGTAATAAATGGCTTGACATCTAATAATCCAAGATAATATAATTAACCTAATGAACTAATATATGGAAAAATGTTAAAAAAATATCATTATAAATATATTTTTAATAAAATTGGGGTATATTTTAAAAATATATTTTACAAATCAATAATAAGCTTTATGAAAATGTTTTTATGGGTGAAATGTATACAACATACATCAAAAATTTAATAAGAAATGGAGTGAAACGAAATGTCGACTTGTAAATGCAAGAATAATCAAACTGATGATCTAAAAGAGTTAAATAAAATCTTAGAGGCATATGGTAAAAAAGAGGGGTATTTAATAACAATTTTACAAAAGGCTCAAGATGCATATGGTTACATATCAATAGATGTGATGAATAGAATCTCAGAATTTACAGGAATTAAGGTGGCTAAGATATATGGAGTTGCAACATTTTATGCTCAATTTAGATTACAACCTATAGGAAAATATTTAATTATGCTTTGTCAAGGAACTGCATGTCATGTAAATGGTTCTGAAATGATATCTCAAGTAATAAGCGAACAATTAAATATAAAAGATGGAGAAACAACAGAAGATGGTTTATTTACTTTAAATCAAGTTTCATGTTTAGGATGTTGTTCACTTGCTCCTGTTATGATGATTAAAACTGAAGATAATGATGAAACATATGGAAATTTAACAAAAGATTCAGTTATAGAAATATTAAATCAAATCAAAGAAAAAGAAGAAAAATCTGAAGGGGAAATAATAGCTTAATAATCAAAAGGAGAAGTATCGATGAGGATAGTAGTAGGTCAAGGGAGCTGCGGGATAGCAACAGGTGCAAAAAAAGTAGCTAACAGGTTTGAAGAAATATTAGGGGAAAAGAATATAGATATAAATGTAGATATTACAGGATGTATAGGGACATGCTTTTTAGAGCCGATAGTAGATATTTATGAAGATGCAAAAGATGAACCAACAAGATATGTAAAAGTTAAGCCAGAAGATGTAGTTGAAATTATTGAAAGTCATATTGAAGGTGGAAAAGCTGTAGAGTCTAAGGAGATTTCTGAGGAAAATAAAAAGCTAATGGAAAAACAAAAGAGAATAGTACTTAGAAATTGTGGATGTATAAATCCTGAAGAAATCGATGAATACATAGCAAGAGATGGATATAAAGCAACTAAAAAAGTTTTGACTAGTATGACAGATGAAGAAGTTATAGATGTGATTAAGATATCTGGGCTTCGTGGACGTGGAGGGGCAGGTTTTCCAACATGGTTTAAGTGGAATGCAGCAAGACAAAACAAAGCAGAACAAAAATACATTGTATGTAATGCTGATGAGGGAGACCCAGGAGCATTCATGGATAGGGCAGTTCTTGAGGGAGACCCACATTCACTTCTTGAAGGGATGACAATCGGTGGATATGCAATGGGTGCAAATGAAGGTGTAATTTATGTTCGTGCTGAATATCCTCTAGCAATAAAGAGATTAAAAATAGCCATAGCACAAGCAAAAGAAAGAGGGTATTTAGGAAAAAATATATTTGGAAGTGGATTTGACTTTGATATTAGGATTAAAGAAGGTGCAGGAGCATTTGTATGTGGTGAAGAAACTGCACTTATAGCATCATTAGAAGGCGAAAGAGGAATGCCAAGACTTAAACCGCCATTTCCAGCACAAAAAGGGTATTGGCAAAAACCTACTAATATAAATAATGTTGAAACTTATGCTAATGTGGCATGGATAATACTAAATGGAGGGGAAACTTTTGGCTCACTGGGAACAAAAACGAGCAACGGGACAAAAGTATTTGCACTAGCAGGTAAAATCAAAAAAGGCGGTCTTATTGAAGTACCAATGGGATTATCATTAAGAGAAGTAATATATGATATCGGTGGTGGTATCAAAGAAGACAAAGAATTTAAAGCTGTTCAAATGGGTGGACCATCAGGCGGATGTATTCCAGCTAGCTTAATAGATACGCCGGTAGATTATGAAAATATAAATAAAACAGGAGCTATAGTAGGTTCTGGTGGAATGATAGTTATGGATGAAACGACTTGCATGGTCGATATGGCTAGATATTTCTTAGATTTCACAAGAAAAGAATCTTGTGGTAAATGTAACTATTGCAGAATAGGCACAAAGAGAATGCTTGAAATATTAGAAAGAATAACAAATGGCCAAGGCAAAGATGGGGATATAGAATTATTAGAAGAATTAGCATATAAGGTTAAAGATGGTGCTATGTGTGGTTTAGGACAGACAGCTCCAAATCCAGTTATAACAACATTAAAATACTTCAGACATGAATATGAAGATCATATATACAACAAGAGATGTACTGCTAAAGCATGTAAATCATTAATAAGCTATGACATAGTTGAAGATAGTTGTAGAGGATGTGGGGCATGTAAGAGAAAATGTCCAGTATCAGCTATTAGCGGGAACAAAAAAGAAGCTCATATAATAGATAAAAATATCTGTATTAAATGTGGTAAATGTATGGAAACATGTAAATTTGATGCAATTGAAATAAATTAGAAAGGTTAGAAATATGAATAAAATAAGATTAAATATAGATGACAGAGAAGTTTTAGGTCTTCCAGGACAGACTATTTTGGAAGTTGCAAAAGAAAATAACATATTTATTCCTACACTTTGTTATGATGAGAGAGCTGAGATATATGGTTCATGTGGAATTTGTGTAGTTGAAGTAGAAGGTAGCCCAAAATTATTTAAAGCATGTGCAACTGAAATAGCACAAAATATGATAATAAAAACTGATACAGAGAGAGTCAGAGAATCTAGAAAAACAAATTTAGAATTATTACTATCAAATCACAATGGAGATTGTAAGGCTCCTTGTTCTCTAGGATGTCCAGCAAATACTGATTGCCAAGGATATGTAGGGCTAATTGCTAATGGACTTCACAAGGCAGCTTTAAAATTAGTAAAAGATAAGATACCTCTACCAGCATCAATAGGAAGAGTCTGTCCACACCCTTGTGAATCAGACTGTAGAAGGGGATTAGTTGAAGAATCAATATCAATAAAAGAATTAAAGAGATTTGTTGGAGATAGAGATTTAAACTCAGATGATCCATATATACCAGAAATATCAAAACCAACAGGTAAGAGCGTTGCAATAATAGGTGGCGGACCTGCAGGTTTATCAGCGAGTTATTTCCTTGCACAAAAAGGGCATGATGTTACTATAATAGATGCAATGCCTAAATTAGGGGGGATGCTTCGTTATGGAATACCTGAATACAGATTGCCAAAAGAAATACTACAAAAGGAAATAGATTTAATAGCTAAAATGGGTGTTAAGATGCAAACTAACACAAAAGTTGGTGTAGATTTATCATTTGAAGCTATAAAAAATAAATATGATGCAGTACTTATAACAATTGGTGCATGGTCATCAATAGGACTAAACTGCAAAGGTTCTGACATACCTGGTGTTATGGGTGGTATAGACTTCCTTGAAAAAATCGCGAAAAGCAAAACTATAAATTTAGGTGAAAGTGTTGCTGTAGTCGGCGGTGGTAATGTTGCAATGGATGCATGTAGAACTGCTGTCAGAATGGGTGCAAAAAAAGTCTACAACATATATAGAAGAACAATAAAAGAAATGCCAGCAGATGAGATGGAAATAAGAGAAGCACAAGAAGAAGGGGTTAGATTTGAAAATTTAACTAATCCAATCGGCATAATTCCTGGTGAAGATGGCAGAGTAAGTAAAATAGAACTTCAAGTTATGAAACTTGGCGAACCTGACGAGAGAGGCAGAAGAAGACCAGTTCCTGTTGAAGGTCAAACAAAAGTTTTAGATGTAGATACAGTTATAATAGCAATAGGTCAACAAGTAGATTCTAAGTTATTTGATGGAATTGAGAAAACAAGAAAAAATTCATTAGTATATGACCCATCTACTTATATGACTGCAACTAAAGGTGTATTTGCATGTGGGGATTGTGGTAATGATAAAGTTTCTATAGCAGTAGAATCAATAGCAGATGCAAAAAAAGCGGCAGAGTCTATAGATGCATATTTATATGGTAAAGAATTAAAATATAAAAAGCCTTATGTCCATGAAAGACATGATTTAACAGAATTATCTTTTGAAGATAGAGAAAGAAAATATAGACCTAAAATTAAAGAATATGGTCCAAAAGAAAGAAAAGAGCACTTCCTTGAGATAACTGAAGGTCTTACAGAAGAACAAGCTAAAGATGAAGCTAGAAGATGTTTAGAATGTGGATGTCAAAAATTCCATGAATGTAAATTAATAGATTACGCTAATATTTACAAAGTTGAGCCAGAAAGATTTGAAGGTGAAAAAGTAATTTTACCAATAGAAGATAGTCATCCATACATATTAAGGGATATGAATAAATGTATCTTATGCGGATTATGTGTAAGAACATGTGATGAGGTTATGGGTGTTGGTGCATTAGGTCTTGTTTCAAGAGGTTTTGATACAGAGGTTAAGCCAGCTTTAGAACAAGGTCTAGAAGAAACATCTTGTATATCTTGTGGTCAATGTGTGTCAGTTTGTCCAACAGGTGCACTACAAGAAAAAACTAACTTAAAGAAAAATGTACCTCTTCAAAAAGAAACTACTGTCACTACATGTTCATATTGCTCAGTTGGATGCAAAATAGAATTAAAGACATATGGAAATCTTCTTATAAAATCAGAACCAAATAAAGAAGGTCATGTAAATGAAGGATTGATATGCGGTAGAGGGAAGTGGGCATTTGACAGTGCAATAGATGACGACAGACTTAAAAAACCATATATTAAAATAAACGGAAAATTAGAAGAATGTAAATATAGAGATGCACTTACTATAATAGCTAAAAAAGTAGAAGTTATAAGAAGTAAATTTGGCAAAGATGCAGTAGCTATATCTATATCTGATAGATATACCAATGAAGAAGCTTATGCGATTAAAAAATTAGCAGATCAATTAAATGTAAAAACACTGTGCTTTAATCATAGAAAAAGCGGACTTGAAAAAGTATTGGGAGTTAATGCATCTCCAAACAGCATGGATGAATTACTGGCAACAGATGTTATATTAGCTATAGGATTTAAACCAGAAAACAATCCTATACTTGGTATAAAATTAAAGAAAGCTGCTAAAAATGGAGCAAAATTACTATTTATAAATCCAAGTGAATATAAAATATCAAACTATGGATTTGATGCAAAAACTGTATATACAAGTAACGAAATATCAAAAATAAAAGAAATAGCAAAAGCTTTAATAGATATGGGTAAAACTTCTGATATAGAAGGCTTTGATGCATTTAAATCATCACTTGAAAATATAGAAGTATCGGATGAAATAAGAGAAATTGCACAGATATATGCAGATGCCAAAAAAGCTATGATAGTATTCCAACAAAATATGGTTAGTACAGATATAGCTAGTTTAATAGGGGAAATAGCTATTCTTTCAGGTCATATAGGCTCTCCAAGAGATGGTATATTACAAGTTAAACCTAAGTGTAACTCTCAAGGATTAATAGATCTTGGAGTAACAGATGGCAGAGAAGCATTAAATGGTGTAAAAGGTCTATTATGTTTTGGAGAAGACCCAGATGTCGATTTATCATCACTAGAATTCTTGATGGTATCTGATACTCATATGACAAAAACTGCATTAAGTGCAGATGTTGTCCTTCCTGCGACAAGTTTTGCTAGTACATTTGGTACATTTACTAATACAGAAAGAAGACTACAGAGAGTAAGCCCAGCTATGAGAGAAAATGTAGAAGTTCCTAACTGGAAGATACCAACAATACTTTCAAAAATATATGAAAAAGATTTTGGATTTAAATGTATAGATGATATAAGATTAGAATTAAATGATGTCAATGAATTGTATAGAGAGGGAAATGTCGGACAATTACTAGGTGGTATATTAAAACCAAATAAACCAAAATTTGTATACATACCAGATGGATTGATGGTAACACCTTTAAAATCAACAGATAATTTAATGAATAAAATCAATGAAGAAATATTTAAAGGCTTGATATAGCAAACAAATATTGACTTTATGGAAATTATGTACAATAATAAATATGTGAGTTGATTTTTTAGGAGAATTTGAAAGCCTAGGAAAATCTTCCTTGAAACATATCAAATTTATTATTAGTTTGATGTGGTGTAAAAAAGCCCTAAAATGCAATATCTTTATATAAAATAACATTACTTAGATTTTTTATCTAAGTAATGTTATTTTTTTTCAGAAAAATACTTGACCTTGACGTTACGTAAATTTATATAATCTAACTATAATCAATAAATCAAAATTTTAAGGAGGAAAATATATGGAGTATTCTATAAAGGATTTAAGTGAAATAGCAGGTATAACTACTAGAACTTTGAGATACTATGATGAAATAGATATTTTAAAACCAGCGAAAATATCAGATTCAGGATATAGAATTTATAGTGATAATGAAGTTGATTTACTTCAACAAATACTTTTTTATAAAGAATTGGGATTAGACCTAAAAACTATAAAAGATATTTTATCATCACCATCATTTGATATATTAGAAGCCTTATATAATCATAAAGAAAATCTGCTTAAAAAAAGACAGATGATCGATTTATTGATAAATAATGTAGAAAAGACAATTAAAAGTAAAGAGAGGGGTTATAAAATGGAAAATAAAGATAAGTTTGAAGGATTTAAAAAAGAATTAATTGATAAAAATGAAGAAATATACGGAAGTGAAATAAGAAAAAAATATGGAGAAAATACAATAGATAAATCTAATGCAAAAATAATGGGTATGACTCAAGAAGACTATAATAACTTTAAACAACTAGAAAAAGAAATAATAGATACATTGAATTTAGCTATGGATGAAGGAGATTCTAAAGGAAAATTGGCTATGAAGGCATGTGAACTTCACAAAAAATGGCTTAGTTATACATGGAACTTTTACTCTAAAGAAGCACATAGAAATTTAGGTGAAATGTATACTCAAGATGAAAGATTTAAAAAGTATTATGACGATAATAGAAAAGGAATGGCAGAGTTTTTAAGAGATGCCTTAATTGAATTTACAAATAAATAAACTTTACAAATAAATATTACTAATCAAAAAATAGCACCCTACAATTTAGGGTGTTTTTTTAATTCTAAGGAAATTATACATTATTGGATTTGTAGATAATGTATAATTTCCAACCTATTAACTAAAGCAACGGACGAAGTCGTTGGCGCCATGAACATAGTAAATTTTTACATTTTTTACAATTTATGGTCTAATGTATACAATGTATATGTTATAATATAAACTAGATTAAGTTTCAGCATTGTGTAAGGGGGCACATAATTTAATATGGAGATATCAGTATTATTAATTTCAATTTTAGTTTTAACAATTATAAATATATTTTTTGTACAGTGTAGATATTCTCTATCTAAAATAAATAATAATGATCTACAAGAAATTGAGAATAAAAGTAATTTAGCATTAAACAGATGTAAAAAAATTAAAGCAAAAGAAAAAGAATTTTTATCAGTATGCCAATTTTCAATAATAGTTTGTATTATGAGCATAGGATTAATTCTATATAAAATATGTCAATTTATACTTATAGAATACAAAATTACAAATTATATTTTAGAAGACATTGTATTTATATTAATTTTATTAGGAGCAAGTGTGTTAGAAGCTATAATAGGCTTTTATATTCCAAGAGGGTTATCAATAAAAAATCCTAAAAAGATACTTCTTAGAAATTCGATATTTTTAACAATTATTTATGCATTTATAAGACCATTTTCAGTAATTATAGATTTTATATCATACAAAATATGCAGAATTTTTAAGGGAGACGATTTTGATATTTTACAAGAAAATTCATCTAAGCAAGATAGTTTTTCAGTAATTACAAAAGATAACGAAAATTATAAATATGGTATATATAAAAAAGGATTTGTGGATAATATATTTAGTTTTGAGGAAAAACAAATAAGAGAAGTTTTAGTTCCGAGAACAGATATGATATGCATAAATTTAGATGATGATGAGGACTATATATTTAATTTAATAAGAGAAGAAGGATACACTAGATATCCTGTTTGTGGAAAAGATAAAGATGATTTATTAGGTTTTATACATATTAGAGATTTGTATAATCAAAAATTAATTGAAAATAAAATTGATTTAACTAAAATATTGAGAAAAATAACTTATGTATCTGAAAGTGAGCTGACAAGTAGAGTACTAGAAAAGCTTAGAAAAGATAGAGTTCAAATGGCTGTTGTAGTAGATGAATATGGTGGAACATCTGGCATTATAACGGTAGAAGATATACTAGAAGAAATTGTCGGTGAAATACAAGATGAATTTGATGAAAATGAAGAACTAGATATTGATAAATTAGATGATGGATCTTATATTGTACAGGGAACAGCTACTATTACTGAGATTAATAAAGAATTAGGAATAGAAATCGAAAAAAATGGATTTGACAGTATTGGCGGTTGGATGTTTTTTATGCTAGGAATGGATATCAAAGTCGACCAAAGTGTAAATTTTTCGGGATATAAATTTAAAGTATTAGAGTTAGATAAATTTAGAGTTGTTAGTGTAAAAATAGATAAAATTGATAAAACTAATAAAAATGATACAGAAAATAGTGAACGAAATTAAAATAAAATAAAATTTTTAATAAAATTATAGAAAACTATAATTAAATTATTCGGGGGTATCGTTTTTTTGAGGGTGTATAAAATAAAATAACCATATATAAAATATAAGATAGGATATGTACAATAAAAAAATTAAAAGAATAGACTGAAAATACTCAATATTACAAAATTAAAAAATGCCATTGCACAAAAAATAAAATATTATATAATGATATTGAAAATGTTTTCTGAATAGGAAAACCTTTATATAAAAAATATTTTATATGGAACTTAAAATAAAAATTAATTTAAGAGGATATTATTTGAGAATTATATAAGAATGATTTATAAGGGCTTATATAATAAATATTTAAAGATAACAGTAAGTGGGGAAAAGCTTATTATGTTATTATAGTCAAATATTTTAGAGAAAGACGGTGCAAGAAATGTTAAAAGTAAATCTTGAAGATGTAAAAAAAGCAGAAAAAGTATTAGAATCTATAGTTAAGGAAACACCATTACAAGAAAGCAAAGAACTTAGTGTTAAGCTTAATGCAAACGTTTATTATAAATGTGAAAATCTACAAAAAACAGGTTCATTCAAAATAAGAGGGGCTTGCAATAAAATAGCAAATTTAACAGATGAAGAAAAAGCTAAAGGCGTAATAGCTTCTAGTGCAGGAAATCACGCTCAAGGTGTTGCATTAGGTGCAAAAATGACTGGAATAAAATCTACTATAGTTATGCCAGAAACAGCTCCACTTGCAAAAGTAACAGCAACTAAATCATATGGTGCAGAAGTTGTATTAAATGGATTAGTTTATGATGATGCATATGCAAAAGCTGTTGAAATACAAAAAGAAACAGGAGCTACTTTCCTTCATCCATTCGATGATGAATATGTAATAGCAGGACAAGGAACAATAGGTCTTGAAATATTTAAACAATTAGATGGAAATGTTGATACAATATTATGTCCAATTGGTGGAGGTGGAATAATATCTGGTGTAGCTGTAGCTGCAAAAGGATTAAACCCAAATGTAAAAATAATAGGTGTTCAAACAGATAATATACCATCAATGAAAGTATCAAAAGAAAATGGAAAAGTAACTACTGCATTTAATGGAGCTACTATAGCTGATGGTATAGCAGTAAAAACTCCAGGAAGTTTAACTTTCGATATAATAAATGAACTAGTAGATGAAATAATAACAGTATCAGAAGAAGAAATAGCACAAGGAATATTATTCTTAATGGAACATCAAAAAGTTGTTGCAGAAGGAGCAGGGGCAGTAACTACAGCAGCTTTATTATCAGGAAAATATCAACCAAAACAAGATGAAAACGTAGTATGCGTAATATCTGGGGGAAATGTAGACGTAAATACTTTATATAGAGTAATAGGAGTAGGACTTGCATCACAAGGTAGACGTTATTCATTTAGCGCTACTATGACTGATAAACCAGGAGGATTCTTAGAATTAATAAGTATAATAAGCAAATCTAATGCTAATATACTTAGTGCTAACCAAACAAGATTATCTTCAGGTGGAGTAATCGGTAAGCAAGTTGCAGAATTTATACTTGAAACATTTGACCATGAACATATAGCAAAATTAAAAGCTGAGATGAATGCAGCTGGATTTGAAATACAAGATTTATAAAAAGCATTAACTATAAATAAAAAGCAGTCATAAAATATTTTATGACTGCTTTTTATTGTGAAAAAATTATTTTTGTAAGTAGAAAAAAATATATATATTTAAGAACATTTAAAATAAAGATTTGTTTATTTATTAAGATTTATTTATTCATAAAAAATACATTTTAATTAGACAATAATTCTATATATTTCATATAGTAATATATCTTTAAAAAAGGAGGCTATATTATGTGTGGTATTGTAGGATGGTCTAACCTCAAAAATAATATAAGAGATTACTCCGATATAATGGATGAAATGATTGATACACTAAAGTTAAGAGGTCCAGATTCGGCTGGATTAAAGACTTATAACCATGCACTTATGGGTCATAGAAGACTTATAATAGTAGACCCAACAGGTGGGATGCAACCAATGACAAAAATAATTAATAATAAAGAATATACTATTTGTTATAATGGAGAACTTTATAATACAGAAGAAGTTAGATCGGATTTAATTTCTAAAGGATACAAATTTGATTCATATAGTGATACGGAAGTTTTATTGACATCTTATATAGAATATGGGCAAAAATGTGCAGATTATCTTAATGGAATTTTTGCATTTGGAATATGGGATGAATACAATCAAGAATTATTTTTATGTAGAGATCAATTAGGAATAAAGCCACTTTTTTATTCCTATATAGATGGAAATTTGATATTTGCTTCAGAAATAAAGGCGTTATTAAAACACCCATATATTGATTCTATAGTAGATAGGGATGGACTGATTGAGCTTATATCCTTGGGACCGGCGCGTACATTAAATGGAGCAATATTTAAAGATATAAAAGAAATTCCACCAGCACATTATTTACTATTTAATAAAAGAGGTATTAACTTAAATGAATATTGGAAATTAGAGACTATGGAGCATGAAGATGATATAGATACAACCAAGAAAAAAGTAAGAGAGATGCTAGTTGAAATCATTGAAAATCAATTAGTAAGCGATGTTCCTGTCTGCACTTTTTTATCAGGTGGACTTGACTCAAGCGTGATTTCATCAGTTGCCTTTGATAAATTTAAAAAAGATGGATTAGGGGTATTAAACACATTTTCTATTGATTATAAAGATAATGAAAAATATTTCAAAAAGAATTTATATGAGCCAAATTCTGACCCTGAATATGTAAAAAGAATGGTAGAATTTTTGGGTAGTAATCATCACAATATAGTATTAAATAATATCAATTTAGCACATGCTTTAGATGATGCAACTAAAGCAGCTGATTTGCCAGGAATGGCTGATGTAGATTCATCACTGTATTTATTTTCAAAAGAAGTAAGAAAATATGCGACTGTAGCTTTATCAGGAGAATGTGCAGATGAAGTTTTTGGAGGGTATCCTTGGTTTACAAGAGAATACGACTCTATAGAGATATTTCCTTGGGCAAATTCAATAGAATATAGAAAAAACATTTTAAAACCAAGTCTAAAAGACCTACCTATTGAAGAATATGTAAAACAAACTTGTAGAGACAGCATAAATAAAATAGATAAATTACCAAAGGAAAGTCATGATGATAGAATTATTAGAGAACTTACTTATCTCAATATAAAATATCAAATGTTAACTTTAATAAATAGAAAAGACAGAATGACAATGTCTAATTCATTAGAAGGAAGAGTACCATATGCAGATAAAAGATTAGTACAATATGCTTTTAATTTTCCAAAAGATATAAAATTACTACATGGAAGAGAAAAGGGATTGCTTCGTGAAGCTGTACGAGGTATAGTTCCAGATGAGATTATAGATAGAAAGAAAAGTCCATATCCAAAGACACATAATCCAGAATATACAAGAGAAGTAAGTAATATGCTTAAAAAAATATTAGAAGATAAATCATCTCCAATACATCAAATTATTGATTATGATTTTGTATCAAATATAGTTGATACTGGGGGCGAATCTTTCAAAGAACCTTGGTACGGTCAATTAATGACAGGTCCTCAAGTTATAGCATATTTAATCCAATTAAATAACTGGATGAAGTTTTATAATGTAAAATTAGATATATAAAATACAAAATGAAGTAGGATATATTAAAAATATTTTTATATATCCTACTTTTATAATTTCTAACTTATTATTTAAAGCAACGGCAGAAGTCGACTGCTCATGAACGCAGTAAATTTTATATATTAAATTAATTATAATTCATAGAGCTCATAAAATGGTCTAATTTGAATTTTGGATATATTGGTTTAGCTTTTAATACTTTGCTTTCAACTTTGAAATATTCATATTGTTCAGAGCCTTCCACACAGTATTTATTTATTGATAAATCAAACATATCTTCTTTAGTTCCAAAATTCATGTAATCTAAATATTTTTCTTTTATATCAGGATTTTTAACAACTAAATCTCTAAATTTTCTTTCTACTATTTGTAACTCGCTTATCAAGTCTTTAGTTTGTTCTTCTATTGAAGTATTAATATAATCAGTATCTCTAGAGCTGTTAGTTAAATCACTCATAATTTTATATTGAATAGTTTTTATTTTTCTATTTAATACTCTAGATAAAAAGAATAAAGCCCCTAATTCTTTTTCAATTTCATGTTCCCCATTCATTAAAAGTCTTACTGATTTTAAATCTTCTTTATTGAATATTGTTAATTGAGTACCTTTGTCAAAAACGAGTTTTAATGGAAATTTTAAATCATCTTTTGTTATTTCGCCTTTTAAGATTCCATCTTCAACTACCATTATTCTAGAACCTTGGTAAATAGCAAAATTTTGTCCATAATTATAATATAAAGTTTTTGTAGGAACTTTTTCTCCAAATTCAAATGATCTAACATTTCGAGTTGTTCTTACAACATCTCCATGTTCAATAATAGGATAATAAAAACATTCAAATTTAAATTTATCCATAGTTATCCCCCCTGTAAAATAAAAATAATTAAATATGTACATAATTAATTATAGCTATAAAAATAGAATTTTGCATAAAAATTTAGAATTAAAAATAAAAAACAAAAAAATACAAAACCTTTTAAAAGCATTTAAAATATAGAAAAAATAATGGTTTAAAAATAATAATCTTTTATAAAGTAAGTATAATAATATTGACAAAACAAAAAAGGTTGATATAATAAATAGTTGAATAAGGAAACTATTTATAAAAGAAAATATTGAAAGAGTAAATTTAAGTTAAGGGAGATGAAAAAATTGTGTGATAATATAGAAATAAATAAAGAGCTTTTCGATGTTATAATGCGATTAAAAAGACAATCACATGGAAATATTAAATTAAAAGATTTATATGCAGGTGAGTTTATGGCATTAAGAATTATCTACAAGTTAAAAATGAATGAAGATAAAGATTCCCTAGGAGTTAAAACATCTGATATAAGTAATTGCATGTTTATGAAAAAACCTGCAACTTCAAAAATGCTAAATAACTTAGAAGATAAAGGATACATAATTAGACTATCTGATAAAAAAGATAGAAGAATTACTTATATTGATTTAACACAAAAAGGTATTGATTTACTTGAAAAACACCATAAAGAAATGGTTGATTACACAAATTTAGTAATAAGTAAATTAGGTAAAGAAGATACAGAAACACTTGTAGACTTACTTAATAAATTAAGCGACATAATGGAAGATCTAAATAAAAATTAATATTATTAAATAAAATTCTAGAGGCATAGAATTGAAATTTTATTGGTATATATTAAACTAAATTATAATTTTTAATAAATTATAAAATTAAAATCATTTTAAGAAAGGATTGGCTATGACAAAATTATTTAAGTATTTGAAACAGTCTTGGGTAGCTATTTTAACAATATTAATATTATTAGCATTACAGGCTACTACAGAATTATCATTACCAACATATACTTCAAATATAGTAAACGTTGGTATACAACAATCAGGTATAGAAAATGCCACTATAAAAGCTATCAGAGAAAGTGAGATGGATAAGTTAACAACTTTCATGAGTGATAGCGATAAAAACAAAGTCCTAGATAACTACAAATTAATTAATAAGGACAATTTAAGTGAAGATGAATTTAACAAATATAAAGATGATTATCCAGCTATAAAAGATGAATCTTTATATATATTAAATACAAAAGATAAAGAAACTATTGAAAAACTTAGTGACATATTAGCAAAACCAATGTTACTAGTTTACAACATAGAAAACAGCTCAGAAGGAAATAAACTTTCAGACTCTATGACGTCTAAGTTAGCTCCAAGTGCTAACCAAACAAACATGGATCCAAGCCAAATGGCTAAGTTTATGGATAAGGATGGGAAATTTGATATATTTGCATATATAAATGCAATGCCTAACGATGCAAAAGAAGATATATTATCTCAAATAGATAAACAATTTGTTAATCTACCAGAGACAATGTTAGACCAAGGAGCAATAACATTTGTTAAAGCTGAATATAAAGCAATGGGTGTTGATTTAGACAGTCTTCAAATGAATTATATATTTATGACTGGTCTAAAAATGATAGGTTTAACAGTAATAAGTGTAATATGCTCTGTAACAGTTGGATTTATGGCGGCTAGAGTAGCAGCCACATTAGGTAAAAACTTACGTGCTATGACATTCAAAAAAGTTATGAATTTCTCTAAAAAAGAAATTAGTGAGTTTTCAACTGCATCACTTATAACTCGTAGTACAAATGATATACAACAAATACAACAGATGATGGTTATGATGCTTAGAATGGTATTCTTCGCACCATTTATGGCTATCGGAGGGATTATAAAAGCACTAAGTACAAATCTTTCAATGAGTTGGATTATAGCTCTTGGAGTAGTATGTGTATTTGGTATAGTTTTAGTAATGTTTACTGTTGTAATGCCTAGATTCAAAAAACTACAAAATCTTGTAGATAGATTAAACTTAGTAACAAGAGAAATACTTACAGGACTTGGAGTTATTCGTGCATTCAGCAACGAAAAATTTGAAGAAGATAGATTTGACGTAGCAAACCAAGATTTAACAAAAGTAAATATGTTTGTAAATAGAATGATGTCATGTATGATGCCAGCTATGATGCTTATAATGAACTTAATTTCTATATTAATAGTTTGGGTTGGTGCCAAAAATATAGATTTAGGAAATATGCAAGTTGGGGATATGATGGCGTTTATCCAATATACTATGCAAATAGTAATGTCATTCTTAATGATATCAATGATATCAGTTATGATGCCTAGAGCAGCAGTATCTGCAAATCGTATAGATGAGGTATTAACAACTGATATATCAATAAAAGAAGTTGAAAATGTTGAAAAATTTGATGATGATAAAAAAGGTTTAGTAGAGTTCAAAAATGTATCATTTAAATACCCTGATGCTGATGAAAAAATACTTCACGATATTTCATTTACAGCAAAACCAGGCCAAACAACAGCCTTTATAGGAAGTACAGGTAGTGGTAAATCAACTCTAATAAACTTAATACCTAGATTCTACGATGTAACTGAAGGTGAAATAAAAGTAGATGGAATAAACATAAAAAATGCTTCAATACACGATTTAAGAGAAAAAATAGGTTATGTACCTCAAAAAGGTGTATTATTCAGTGGAACAATAGAATCTAACATAAAATACGGAAATAAAAATGCAGGTGAAGATTTAGTAGAAACTGCATCAAGAGTAGCTCAAGCTACAGAATTTATAGACTCTAAACCAGATAGATATGAAACTCCAATATCACAAGGTGGTTCAAATGTATCAGGTGGTCAAAAACAAAGATTATCTATTGCAAGAGCAATTGCTAAAGAACCAGAAATATATATATTTGACGATAGTTTCTCTGCACTTGACTTCAAGACTGATGCAAAACTACGTAAAGCATTAAAAGAAGAAACAGGAGATGCGACTGTTTTAATAGTAGCTCAAAGAATAAGTACTATACTTCATGCTGAGCAAATAGTAGTTCTAGATGAAGGTAAAGTTGTTGGAATAGGAAATCATAAACAACTTCTAAAGAATTGTGAAGTATATAAAGAAATTGCTTTATCACAACTTTCAAAGGAGGAGCTAGAAAATGAGTAATGATAATATGAAAGAACCTAAAAGAGGTCCGGGACCAGGTAGAGGACCACTTGGGCGTGGTCAAGGAATGATGACTGGTGAAAAGGCAAGAGACTTTAAAGGTACTATGAAAAAATTAATGGCTTATCTAGGCAAATATACTTATGCTATAATTGCAGTTTTTATATTCGCTATAGGTAGTGTTGCATTCTCAGTAATAGGGCCTAAAGTTTTGGGAAAAGCGACAACAGAGATATTTAATGGATTAATAGGTAAAATCTCTGGTGGAGATGGAATAAACTTTGACAGAATAAAAATAATCTTATTAACTTTAGTAGGTTTATATTTAGTAAGTGCGATACTTTCTTTTATACAAGGCTTTATAATGAGTGGTATATCTCAAAAATTAGCGTATAACTTGAGAGATGAGCTTTCTAAAAAAATAAATAGATTGCCAATGAGTTATTTTGATAAAACTACAAATGGTGAAGTATTATCTAGATTTACAAATGATATAGACACTTTAGCACAAAGTTTAAATCAAAGTTTAACTCAAATAATAACAGCAGTAACTACTTTAGTTGGTGTATTTATAATGATGCTTACAATAAGTGGTGTTATGACGGTTGCAGCACTTGTAATAATACCAATTGGGATGTTTGTAATATCAATGATAATAAAAAGATCTCAAAAATTCTTCGCACAACAACAAGCATTTTTAGGAAATGTAAATGGTCAAGTTGAAGAATTATACGGTGGACACTTAGTTGTTCAAGCATTTAACGGTCAAGAAGATGCTATAGAAAAATTTGATGTAACTAACGAAAAATTATATCAATCAGCATGGAAATCACAATTCTTATCAGGTTTAATGCAACCTTTAATGAGTTTTGTTGGTAACTTAGGATATGTTTTAATATCTATATTAGGAGGATTTTTAGTAATTAAAAATTCTATAGAAGTTGGGGATATACAATCTTTCATACAATATGTAAGACAATTTAACCAACCATTAAATCAAATTGCACAGATATCAAATCAATTACAATCAACAGCAGCATCTGCAGAGAGAATATTTGAATTCTTAGCAGAAGAAGAGGAACCAATTACAGAAAATGATTCTGTTAAGGTTAGTAGACATGATGGAGAAGTAGTATTTGATCACGTTAGATTTGGTTATGATGCAGATAAAATAATAATAAAAGACTTTAATGCAAAAGTTAAACCAGGACAAAAGATAGCTATAGTAGGACCAACTGGTGCTGGTAAAACTACAATAATAAAATTACTTATGAGATTCTACGATGTAAATAGTGGTGCAATATATGTAGATGGTAAAAATATAAAGGACTACAATAGACAAGAACTTAGAACTCATTTTGGTATGGTTTTACAAGATACATGGTTATTTAGTGGTTCTATAAAAGACAATATAAAATACGGAAAATTAGATGCTACAGATGAGCAAGTAAAACAAGCGGCTAAAGCAGCTCACGTAGATCACTTCATAAAAACTCTACCATCAGGATATGATATGGTATTAAATGAAGAAGCAAGTAATGTTTCACAAGGTCAGAAACAATTACTTACAATAGCTCGTGCAATACTTGCGGACCCAGAAATACTAATATTAGACGAAGCTACAAGTTCAGTTGATACAAGAACAGAAGTATTAATTCAAAAAGCGATGGATAATCTAATGGAAAACAGAACAAGTTTCATAATAGCACATAGATTATCTACAATAAGAAATGCAGACTTAATATTAGTTATGAAAGATGGAGATATAATAGAACAAGGAACACATGAAGAGTTATTAGCTCAAGATGGATTCTATACTAACTTATATAACTCTCAATTTGACAATGACGAGGACCAAGAACAAGCTGTATAATATTAAAAAGGGGATATTGCCTAATAGGTGAATATCCTCTTTTTTAATTCTAAAGAAATTATATTTATGATATTAAGGAGAGAAGATGAGAATATTGATAGATGGAGATGGATGTCCAGTAATAGATGAATGTATAAAAATATCAAATAAATTTAAATTAGAATCTATAATATTTTGCGATACATCGCATTATTTTGATAATAAAAACGTAAAGGTAGTTGTGATATCAAAAGGTGTTGATGCTGTTGATTTTGCTATTTTGAAAAACTTACAAAATGGAGATATAGTAATTACACAAGATTATGGTCTTGCATCATTAGTACTAAGCAGAAATTCATATGCAATAAACCAAAATGGCATGGTTTATACAGACGAAAATATAGAAGAACTATTATTTTCAAGATATATATCTAAAAAAATGAGAAATAGTGGAGCTAGATTAAAAGGACCTAAGAAAAGAGATAAATCTCAAAATACAGTTTTTGAGCAAAATCTTGAAAAATTAATTTTAGAGAAGATAACAAAATAAAAACTTTAAATTATATTTATTAATCAAATATGCTTGTAAAAATAATACACTTACTGCTATCATTAAGGTATTATTAATTGTTGTTAAATTATAATATTAAATGGGAGAAATTTGTATGACGAAAAATTTTAAAGATATCGATAGTATAATATTTGACTTAGACGGAACACTATGGGATTCAAGAAAAGAAGTTGCAGATTCTTGGAGTGAAATAATAAAACAATATGATTATAAAAGGCAAGATGTAAGTTTTCAAGAAATAAATGATTTAATGGGAAAAACTATAGATGAAATAGAAGATATATTATTCCCAGATATACCTAAAGAAAAAAGAACAGAAATACTAGCTGAAGCTTGTAAACATGAAAATGAATATCTAGCTAAATACGGAGCAAGATTATTTGATAATTTAGAAGATACTCTTGAAAATCTTTCTAAAAAATATAGATTATTTATAGTAAGTAACTGTCAAACAGGTTATATTGAGGCATTTTTAAATTATTATAATTTAGATAAGTACTTTGAAGATTATGAACATCCTAAAAAGCCTGAAACTGTAAAATCTGACAATATCAAATTAATAGCAAAAAGAAATAATTTAAAAAATCCAGTTTATGTAGGCGATACTCAAGGAGATGCAAATGCAACAAAAGAAGCTGGACTAGAATTTATATATGCTAGTTATGGTTTTGGAAATGTAGAAGAATATAAATACAAAATTGAAAAAATAGAAGATTTACTTGATTTAGTATAAACATAAATTTAAAATAAAAACTCCTATTAATAAATTTTTATTGATAGGAGTTTTACTTATATAAGATATTATTTATCTAATTCAACTAATCTTCTTGGTATTTGATATTTTATATCGCTTTCAATTTTTTCAAGTGTTTTAGAGTTTTTTGGATCGACAAACATACATGTATATCCATCATTACCTATTCTACCAGTTCTACCGATTCTATGGATATAATCTTCACTAGTCTCTGGAATATCATAGTTGTATATATGTGTAATTCCTGTTATATCTAGACCTCTAGAAGCAACATCTGTAGCTATTAGATATTGTAAGTCAGCTTTTCTAAATGATTTTATAATTCTCTCACGTTTTGCTTGTGGGATATCACTATGTAGTTTTTCACAATTATATCCTTTTACTGCAAGAGCCTCATCTAGTGCATCAACTCTTCTTTTTGTTCTACAGAATATTATAGCCATAAATGGATTATCTTCATCTAAAACTTTACATAAGGCTTCTTGTTTATGTCTATCTGTAGTTTCAACAACTTCTTGTTTTATAGTATCTAAAGTTATTTCTTTAGATTTGATAGTTACCTCAACTGGGTCTTTCATATATCTATAAGCTAGTTTCTTAACTTGTGAATCAAGTGTTGCAGAGAAACAAAGTGTTTGACGTTTTTTATTAGTTTCTTTTATGATTGCCTCGATTTCGTTTTTGAACCCCATAAGTATCATTTGGTCAGCTTCATCAAGCACAAGAGTATTTAATTTGCTTAAATCGATTGATTTTCTGTCTAAATGGTCTAAAAGACGTCCAGGTGTAGCTATAACTAATTGTATATTTCTTTTTAGCTTGTTAAGTTGTGATTTTATATCTTTACCACCATAAGCAGCTAATATATTTATATTTTTATCTTTATTTAATTTTTCTGCTTCATTATATATTTGTATAGCAAGCTCTCTAGTAGGGGCTAAGATAAGTGCTTGTATATTTTCATTTTTAGCAGATATAGAATCAAAAACAGGTATTAAGAAAGCAAGAGTTTTTCCTGTACCAGTTTGAGATTGAGCAAGTATATCTTTATTATTTTTTATAAGAAGTATACTTTCTTCTTGGATAGGTGTCGGTGTCTTTATCCCATTTTTCTTAAGTGTATCTATTAATTCATCGCTTATTTTTAAATCTTTAAAATTCATAATCGTACCTCTTTCAAATAAATCTACTTTAACAATATAACATAATAACTTATTAAATTATATATATTATAACCATATAACGCTAAAAATTAGGATAGTATTTCTAAACTAATAAAAAATTAATATAAACACAAATTTATAAATACTAAATTTGAAAAGTAGCTAATCTAAACTTTTTGATTAGAGGATGTGCTTCAATACATTGAAAATACTAGGTTTTATTTTAATGCATAAATAAACATAATAAAAAACAAAAAAATCATTGAAAAAAATTAAAAAAAATTGTATAATTTTAAGTTTGCAAAAGTGAGGTATACATATCGGATTTTATTATATATAATATAAATATAGATAATTAGAAAAACGAAATATATAGTTAAAATCACACTAGACTACAAAGTGATATTTAATAAAATTGATAATTTTTCTAATTAAAACTATTACAATAAATAATAATAAATTTCCTCGTTGGAAGGAGAAAGGTGGTAACAAAATGAGTAGTCGGCAGATGATAGAAAAGATAGGATTTATATTGTTTGGGACAATAATACTATCTTTTGGATTTTACAATTTTTATTTTTTAAATCATATTACAGAAGGTGGAGCATTAGGATTTTTATTACTTCTAAAAAATCTATTTGGAATACATCCATCAATGGCGAGTATAATAATTGATTTTAGTTTATTATTACTTGGATATAAGATTTTTGGAAAAGAATTTTTCTTATATTCATTATTCGCATCTTTTGCATTTTCAGTAACATATGGAATATTTGAAAATATAGGTCCAATATTACCTTCAATAAACAACAGCTTAATTAATGCAATATTAGGTGGTATATTTGTGGGAGTTGGATGCGGAATAATAGTCAATACAGGGTGTTCATCAGGAGGAGATGATGCATTAGCATTAGTAATCGCAAAGACAACATCTTTAAGTGTGACTAAAGTTTATATTTTAATGGATGGAGTAATACTTTTATTATCTCTAAGTTATCTATCAGCAGACGCTATTTTCTATTCAATGATTGCATCTACTCTTAGTGGAAAGATAATCGATCTATTTTTGGCACATACAAAAGGCTCATTACGACTTATTACAGCATAGTTCGTCTTAAAAATTTAATATAAAAATAAAACACCTATGCTATTAGTTATAGGTGTTTTTGTGTTTATTTATGATTTTACATATCTTATAATTTAAAATTTTGATTTTATATTTAAATAACATAGATTAAATTAGGTTTAGGGTTTTAAATGCTTTATATAATCCATCTTTTTCAACATCATCTGTAACTATATCGGCCATCTCTTTTATTTTTTGACCGCCACTGCCCATAGCAACACCTATATTACAATGTTCTAACATAGGTATGTCCACATTAGCATCTCCAAATGCTATAGTATCTTTTATATCAGCACCAAGGTAGTCAAGTAGACTTGATATGGCACTAGCTTTATTAATATTTTTTACACCTAAATCTCCAAAAAGTGCAATTTCACCTTTTCCACCCCAAGTACCAGGATTTAAATCTGGAAATTCATCTATAGAATCTAAATGATCTTGGTAGCTATTAAGTATAAAACTAACTTTATTTACATCATCTCTATACAATTCACCGTCAAATAGCATATCTGGAAATGCCTCTCTAACAGTAAGTGAATTAGAAAGATTGCCTTTTCTATTGCTATATTCCTGAATTACTGGTTGGCCTACAGTTTCAAAGTTTTCACTAGCATAAAGACCGCTATTACTTTCTAAGTAGAACTCTAATTTTTTATTATGTAGCCAATCTACTATATGTTTACATTGTTCATATGTTATTGTATTATGCATAACTACATTATTATTGTCTTCTACATAACTTCCATTGCCGCCAATCATACCATCAAGACCTATATCCCATAATTCTTGATATACTTCAGATTTACTACGACCAGTACATATATATACTTTATGCCCATTATTTCTCGCTATTTTAATAGCCTCAACTGCTGATTGTGGAATATTATTGTCATAATCGACTAAAGTACCATCAACATCTATAAACAAAATTTTACTCATTTTAACTTGATTCCTTTCATCTTAATATTAAATTCAACATTAGCAAAATATTGAATATTAAATTCTATCTTCATGAGATTGCTCTTATTTAAATATATATTATCTTTTAGATAGATTCAGTCGAGATATGTTATAATTATATAACAATATTCCAAAATTAGGGAAAAGAGGTGGATTACATGTCAATTCAAATTCCTATAAATAGTGATTTATCAGAAAATGTAGAGTATAACAATCCTAATTTTCCTGCATATATAAAGCCAGGTATACTGTCATTATATATGGACTATAAAGCTGTTAGCCATTGGCATGATGATTTAGAGTTTATTGTTATACTTGAAGGGAAAATGTCATATGAGATAAATGGAGAGAGAATTGAAATATCACAGGGAGAAGGACTTTTTATAAACAGTAGACAACTTCATAATGGTTTTTCAGATGAAAAACAAGAATGTAAGTTTATCTGTATAGTATTGCATCCGAGTATCTTATGTGCAAATGAATGGTTTGAAAATAAATATATAAAATCACTTTTATATAAGAATGAACTAGAATATATCATATTAAAAGAAGAAGTAAGTTGGCAAAAAAGAATATTAGATCTACTAATAGATATGTATCAATCTGTAGATGATGAATTGATTTACTTTAAAGTCCAACAATCATTTTTTGAAATATGTGAAATAATATTTAGAAATAAAGATATATGTGTAAATAGTCATAATTTCAATTCATTAAAACTAAATACATTAAAAGATATGATAGGGTTTATCCAGAAAAACTATAATAAAAAAATTACATTAATTGATATAGCTAGTTCGGGAAATTGTTGTAAAAGTAAATGTTCAGCAATTTTTAAAGAGCTTTTAAAACAATCTCCAAATCAATATTTAATAGACTATAGACTTTATAGAAGTAGAAATCTATTATTAAGTACCGACAAAACGATTTTAGAAATAGCTATAGAAGTTGGATTTAATAGTTCGAGTTATTACTGTGAGGCATTTAGGAAAAAATACAGTACAAGTCCAACTCAATACAGGAAGAAACTAATTGAAACACAAAATATTAATTTACAATAAATATTTAAGTCCCATAAAAAAACAAAATGACTACAAAGTAGACATAAAACACAAATAATATAAGAAAATGCTTGAAATTTCAATGAAAATAACGAATGAATTTACCCCTAAACAACAAGGATTTTTTGATGATTTAAAGAAATTATAGTTTAGAAACTAATGAAAAGGGGATGTTATTTATGGGTTTATTTAAAACAAAATCAGATGAAAATTGGAAAATAAATTATATTAAAGAATTTAATGAGATGAGAGCAGAATATGAAAAGAAAATATTAGCTAAGCAAAATGAAATAGACGAATTAAAAAAACAAATAGATGAATTAAAATCTGTTAAAAGTAATTTAAAACCTAAAGAAAAACAAATAAGAGATAGCGATATAGCATCTATAAAAGAGCTTAGAACAGAAGGTCTTAGCTATAGAGAGATTTCACAAAAAACATGTTGGAGCAAAGCTACAGTTTGTAGAGTATTAAATGGTTTTTACGATTAGATTTTCTTGTATACTCACGATTATAATATGCTATAATTAATAGATAGTATTATGAAGCGTGGGTGATAAAATTTGGATAAAAAAAGTATTAGTATAAGGGAAAGAGAATATATATTAGATTGTTTTTTAATATTAATTGTTTTACAAATTGCTAGAATAATTATAAAAAACGTATTATTGAGTGTACTTAGTTTTACAGCTATAAATTTAAATATAGCAAATATAATATCGATTATGATAGTGGGCATAAGTGTTTTTCTCTTTTTAAGAGGAAGTAGTTTATTTAATCCAGCGGGATATAGATTGACACAAATGGCCAATAAATATGAAAATAAAAAGATAAGAATAATATTATTTAGTATTATGTTAGTAGGTTTGGCTTTGACAATTTTACTAAAAACAGATTATGTATTTACTGAAATACTTATGATGTGTTTGGCAACAATAGCTATACCAGTATATGAAGAATTATTATTTAGACAGTATTTATGGAATTACGTAAATGGATTTGTAGAAAATCAAAAGACAACATGGATCGTTATATCAATAATATCTGTGTTATTTATATTAGGATATTGGGATATCATAAGTCAAAATCTACAAGTTATAAGTAGTGATAAATTTGCAATAGACGTAGTAACATCTAAAATGGGGTTAGGTATATTAATCGCAGCGGCAACAGGTTTTATGAAATATAAATATAAAGATATATACTTATGTATATTTGTACATATTATAATAAGTTGTATTTTTCTTTAAAAATATATAATTTATGTAAGGCTCTTAGAATAATCTCTAAGAGTCTTTTAATATAAAAAATATTAAAAAAATTAGTGTTTTTAATAACTTAAAAAATTTATATAAATTATAATTTTTTTAAAAATAGAAAGCTGTTTTAGGGAAATAATATAAAATAACAAATAAATAAAAAGTTTAAATAAAAATAAATTGATTTTAAGTTATATAAAATATGTATTTTATATATATAAAATTAATTTTTAAGTTGACAACTTTTTTTAATATAATAAAATTAAGGTATAAGCTAATAATAAAAAGTATTTAGCTTATAAATATAAATTTTTGAAACTATATATTTAATCAAATAACAATAAATAGATAGTTTCATTTATAAAAATACTTTAAATGGAGGAAAAAATGATGAAAGTAATTAGAAAAGACTTTGCAAAATTATATAACTTTTTTTACTTTATGTTCTGGGGCTTTTATTTTAGCGCTGGATACTTTTACTGTAAAAATATAAAAAATAAATCTTTTCTAATGAGTTCATATTAATCTTAATTTAAAGGTTAAATCTTAAAATATGGAATTGGTAAATAATACTTATTTTATAAAAGAGGACTCTTAGGAGTTCTCTTTTTTTAATAACACATAGTAAATGATGCATTTAGATATAGGAAGGGTGATAGGATGGAGTTACTAGAAGACTATAGAGTAGAGATCGATAAAATAGATAGAGAAATAACACAATTATTAGAAAAGAGAATGAACGTTGCAAAAGCTATTTCTAAATATAAAATGGAAAATAACATGCAAATTTTTCATCCGGATAGAGAGAAAATGGTTATAGAAAAAAACAAGGGATATTTAGAAAATAAGGAGTATGAAGAATTAGTAGAAAGTTTTTATGATAACCTGATGTATTTGAGTAGATTAGTACAACAAAAAGAAATATATCCAGAAAATAAAATATATACTAAACCTTATAAAAATGATAGGGAAAACTTAGTAGTAGGATATCAAGGTGTAGCAGGCTCATTTGGAAATGAAGCTATGCTAAAATATTTTAAAAATATAAAAGAAGCTAAATCATATGAAAAATTTGAAGAAGTGTTTAAAGCCGTTGAAAGTGGGGAAATAGAATATGGAATACTGCCAGTAGAAAATTCATCAACTGGTGGAATTGGAACTGTAGAAGATCTATTAAAGGAATATAATTTATATATTGTTGGAGAAGAATGTATAAAAATAAGTCAAAATCTAGTTGGAATAAAAGGTGCTACAGTAGATGATATAAAAGAAGTTTACTCTCATCCACAAGGATTTGAACAAAGTACAAAATTTTTCGATAAGCATAAAAATTATAATTTAATTCCTTATTCTAATACAGCAATATCAGCAAAATTAGTATCTGATTTAAAAGATAAGAGTAAGGCAGCGATAGCATCTGAAAGAGCTGCAAAATTATATGATTTAAAAATAATTAAAAAAGATGTAAATGATTTAAAAAACAATTATACAAGATTCATTGTTATAGGTAGAGATTTAGAGTGTGATGAAACCTGTGATAAAGTAAGTATATTATTCTCAGTTGAAGATACTAGTGGAGGATTATATAATTTAATAAGAGATATTAAAGAATTTGGTTTAAATATGTCAAAAATTGAATCTAGACCAAATAGAAATAACCCTTGGAACTATATATTCTTTGTAGATTTTGATGGAAATCTATTTGATGAAAATATAAAACAAGCGGTAAATGTAATTGCAAGAAACTCTAAATATTTTAAACTTTTAGGTTGTTATAGAGATATTAAGTGTAAATAAATTTTAAATTAATACACATATATATATAAATAATCATTTAAAATAAAGAGATAAATATGACATTAAAAATATAAAATTTATTGTGGAGGATAAAGTTATGATAGTTGTATTAAAAATAGGATATACACAAGACCAATTAAATGAGATATTAAACTTCTTAAAAGTAAGAGGATTAAGAGTATCTATATCTCATGGGAAACAAATGTGTGTTATAGGAGTTATAGGCGATACTACATTAGTAGATCCAGATGAAATATTAGCTTTCTCATATATAGAAAAAGTTATGAATGTAAGCGAACCATACAAAAAAGCTAATAGATTATTCCACCCAGCAGACACTATTGTCGATGTAAATGGAAGTAAAGTCGGTGGAAATTTTGTAGGAATAATGGCAGGTCCTTGCTCAGTAGAAAGTGAAGAGCAAATAATAGAAGTAGCAAAAGCAGTAAAAAAATCAGGGGCAAACTTCTTAAGAGGAGGAGCTTTTAAACCGAGAACATCACCATATAGTTTCCAAGGTTTAGAACTAGAAGGATTAGAATTATTAAAAATAGCAAAACAAGAAACTAATCTTCCAATAGTAACAGAATTAATGTCTACAGCGTACTTAGATAAATTTGTAGAAGATGTAGATGTAATACAAATCGGTGCGAGAAACATGCAAAACTTTGATTTATTAAAAGAAGTAGGAAAAACTAAAACACCAGTATTATTAAAAAGAGGAATGAGTTCTACAATAGAAGAATGGCTGATGAGTGCAGAGTATATAATGGCTGGAGGAAATGAAAATGTAATTCTTTGTGAAAGAGGAATAAGAACATTTGAAACAGCGACAAGAAACACATTAGACCTAAGCGCAGTACCAGTTATAAAACAAAAATCACATCTGCCAATAATAATAGACCCATCTCATGCAACTGGGAAACGTGACTTAGTAGAACCACTTGCAAAAGCTGCTATGGCAGTTGGTGCAGATGGGCTTATGATAGAAGTACACAACAATCCAGAAAAAGCATTATGTGATGGAAAACAATCAATAAAACCAGACGCATTTGATAAAATAATGCAAACTGTAAAAAAATATGCAGAAGTAGAAGGTAAAGAGATAGTATTAGGAGATACAATAATACTATAAAAATAATAGAAGTTTTAAGGGGTAAATAATTAAATGTTTAAAATAATATAAAGCATTCAAAGTGGATGTGGGAGGAGAATAGATATGATAATAGTAATGAAACCAGGATTCACACAAGAAGAATTAAATGAAGTTGTTGAAGTAGTAGAAAGCAGAGGAGCAGCAGTCGATAAAATAGAAGGTATTGCAACATCTGTATTGGGCTTAGTGGGGGATACATCATATATAGATCCAGATGAATTATTGACATTTAAATGTGTAGAAAAAATATTAAAAGTACAAGAACCATATAAAAAAGCTAATAAATTATTCCATCCAGAACCTACAATAGTAGATGTGAACGGAACAAAAGTAGGTGGAGGACATCTTGGAATAATGGCTGGACCTTGTTCTGTAGAAAGTGAAGAACAAGTCGTAGAAATAGCAAAAGCAGTAAAAAAATCAGGGGCAAACTTCTTAAGAGGAGGAGCTTTTAAACCGAGAACATCACCATATAGTTTCCAAGGTTTAGAACTAGAAGGATTAGAATTATTAAAAATAGCAAAACAAGAGACAGGCCTTCCAATCGTTACAGAATTGATGTCAGTTGACTATTTAGATAGATTTGTAGAAGATGTAGATATAATACAAATCGGTGCGAGAAATATGCAAAACTTCAATTTATTAAAAGAAGTAGGAAAAACTAAAACACCCGTATTATTAAAAAGAGGAATGAGCTCTACAATAGAAGAATGGCTGATGAGTGCAGAGTATATAATGGCTGGAGGAAATGAAAATGTAATTCTTTGTGAAAGAGGAATAAGAACATTTGAAACAGCGACAAGAAACACATTAGACCTAAGCGCAGTACCAGTTATAAAACAAAAATCACATCTGCCAATAATAATAGATCCATCTCATGCAACTGGTAAACGTGACTTAGTTGAGCCACTTGCAAAAGCGGCTATAGCAGTTGGTGCAGATGGACTTATGATAGAAGTACATAACAATCCAGCAAAAGCACTATGTGATGGAAAACAATCAATAAAACCAGATACATTTGATAAAATAATGAAGCAATTGCAAGTATACACTGAATTAGAAGGTGTAACAATATAGTATGAAAATCACAATTGTCGGTTTAGGAGTTATTGGTGGCTCCTTTGCCATGGCATTTAAAGAAGCTGGTTTTGACGATGTATATGCTATAGATTTAAATAAAGAATCGATAGAAAAAGCAAAAGATATGGGAATTATAAAAGATGGTTCAGATAATGCAAGAGAGTTTCTAAAAATATCTGACTTAGTGATTATATGCATTTATCCGAAAATAATAAAAAATTTTATCCTAGAGAATAAAAATAATTTTAAAGATGGCGCTATAGTTACAGATGTTGCAGGGATTAAAGGAACCTTAATTAAAGAATTAGATGATATTATACCAGATAATATAGATTTTATTTTTGGTCACCCTATGGCAGGGCGTGAAAATAAGGGAATTGACCATGCAAGCGCCCAATGTTATAAAGGTGCCAATTATCTATTAGTAGATACAGAGAGAAATAATGATGACAATGTCCTCTTTTTACAATCTATAATATATAAGCTTGGTTTTAAAAGAATTATAAGAATTAGCTCAGATTTTCACGACCAGATTATCGCATTTACTTCACATCTGCCGCATGTTATGGCAGTATCATTGATAAATAGTGATGTGGAAGCTAGAAATACAGAAATCTATATGGGAGGAAGCTATAGAGATGCGACAAGAGTTGCAGACATAAATGAAGATTTATGGACTGAGTTATTTTTAGGAAACAAAGAAAATTTACTAGAAGTAATTGATGACTTTATGGCAGAAATGTCCAGATTTAGAAATGATTTGGCAAAAGGCGACAAAATGGCGCTAAATAAACGATTAAAAAGAGCTACAAAAAGAAGAAGACGTTTAAATAAATAGAAAAAGCCCAGAGATATTTAAATTTATCCTGGGCTTTTTTAATTCTAAGGAAATTATATATTATCTGGTTTGTGGATAATGTATAATTTCCAACCTATTAACTAAAGCAACGGAATCTCCGATTCGTTGGCGTTATGAGTGAAGCGAATTTTTTGTTGATATTTTAGCTAATTTAAATATTATATTTACAGTAGTTTTTTTATTTATTATAATAAACTACAAGTGCATTTGGGATTATATATAAAAAATGTATAAAAGAGGTTTATAAAATATAAAATAAAAAGGAGGATTTTTAATGTATAAATTAGGGATGATATTAGTAGTAATAGGGTCAATTGGAATAGTGTCTGCATTAACACTAATTGTAGCTGATAAAAATAAACAATCAAAGCCAAAAAATATACAATTACAAAATTCAATAAATAAGCAGACAAATTCAGACTCTTATCAAGATAATAATATGGTAGAGAATTTATTAAATAGCAATCCAGAAACAGAAAACATAATTTATATTGATGATGAAGATGATTATATCGACAATATATGTCCAAACTGTAAGATGACGTTAAATCCAGATGTTAAATTCTGTTCTAATTGTGGTCAAAAGTTAGTATAAATACGGGGAATAATAATTTTACTTAGATAATTAATAGAAATTATAATATATAAGCGACTTTTAGTCGCTTTTTTTAATTCTAAGGAAATTAGACATTGTCTGGTTTATGGATAATGTATAATTTCCAACCTATTAACTAAAGCAACGGAATCTTTGATTCGTTGTCGCCATGAAGGAAGTGAATTTTTTGTATGAGAACAACTTTCTAGTAAAATATTGTAAATTGTAGAAAATAATTGTAAAAAGCGTTTTTTTGTTATAAAATGTAGGATATAAAATGGGTATATATTTTGGGAGGAATTATGAAAAATAAAGAAATAGCGAAGGTTCTAACAATCGCGACAATTGTTGGGAATATAAATATGGCTTTTGCAGAAAATGTAGACAATATAAATGGGAATAATACTTTGACAACTACAATAAGCCAACAATCATCAACAGTAATAAAAACGGGGATAACAACTGCAAGTCTAAATGTAAGAAAAGGACCATCAACAAGTTATGGAGTAATAGGTGGATTATCAAAAGGTGCAAAGGTAGAAATAGTAGAAGTTAGCACTACAGGATGGTATAAGATCAAATTTAAAAACGAATACGGATATGTATCAAATAAATACGTTGAAGTTGGTAAAAAAGATGAATCATCAGAACAAAAACCACCAACAGTAATAAAAACAGGAACAACAACAGCTGGACTAAATGTAAGAAAAGGGCCATCAACAAGTTATGGAGTAATAGGTGTGCTATCAAAAGATACAAAAGTAGAAATAGTAGAAGTTAGCACTACAGGATGGTATAAGATCAAATTTAAAAACGAATACGGATATGTATCAAATAAATACGTTGAAGTTGGTAAAAAAGATGAATCATCAGAACAAAAACCACCAACAGTAATAAAAACAGGAACAACAACAGCTGGACTAAATGTAAGAAAAGGGCCATCAACAAGTTATGGAGTAATAGGTGTGCTATCAAAAGATACAAAAGTAGAAATAGTAGAAGTTAGCACTACAGGATGGTATAAGATTAAATTTAAAAATGAATACGGATATGTATCGAATCAATATGTAGCAGATAAAAATTCAGGAGAAGGAACAGTAGAGGGAGATAGAGTTTATCAAAATCCTAGCAACTACTTCCAAATACAAGAAAATATAAGCTTTAAAGGACAAGGAAATTATATATTAAAAACAGGTACTATGGGACTTAAAGTTAGAAAAGTTCAAGAAAAATTAGGTATGTCAAGAACAAATAAAGCAATAGTAGGACCTGCTACTACTGCTAAGATAAAAGAGTTCCAAAAATCAATGGGATTATCACAAACTGGACAAGTAGATTATACAACATGGAATGCATTAGGACTTTCTGATGATGATTGGCATAATCTTGGAAGTTATGTATCACCTATACAAATTACAAAGAATAGTACAAAAAATGATTGTATTGAAACTATGATAAGTAGAGCGTATGATTATTTAGGAACAGAGTATATAGTAGGTGCATCAGGGCAACCTGGACAAGGAGTAGATTGCTCTGGCTTAGTTATGCAAGCATTATATTCAGTAGGAATAAATCCATTACCAGTTAGTGTAATTAGACATTCTCAACCAGGATATGAATATGAATCTAGAAATCTATTTACATCAAGTAAATTCAAAACAGTTAGCTATGAAGACAGACAAAGAGGCGATTTAATATTCTATTCAGATCAAAATGGAACAATAATACATATTGCAATATATTTAGGAAATGATCAAGTTATAGAAGCATGGCCTGGTAAAGTAGTAGTATGGCCAATAAAAAATAGCCATAGAGATAGAATCGCAGGAGTTAGAAGAGTTTTTAATTAATATATAATTAATTTAATATAGAGTGAAAAAGACTATTTAATAATATCTATTAAATGGTCTTTTTTTAATTCCCAGGAAATGATAAATTATCGGGTTTGTGGATAATAAATATACAATTAAAAAAAGATAAAATACTACAGAAATATATAGAAAAAAGGAGAATAAAAAATAAAATTGAAATATAAATAAGTAGACTATATAAAAGTATAGAAGTTATATAACCTTTGTAAGATGAAGAAGATAAAAAATTTTATAATGATATTACAAAATATTTTACGTTTTGTAACATTATTATGACATTTAAACAGTACTATATAATTATAGTTGGAATTAAAAAAGGTGTAACAATAGTAAAAATTATTGTATAGGAGGGTTTAGATGGTAGAATCGGATTATGAATGTGATTATAAATTATATATTCAAAAGAAAAGATTACTAAAGGCATTGGCTTTTATTTTTATATATCAAATAATATTTTTGATTATAGTATTTCTCTCTTTAAATTGCCAAGTAATAAATATAGTCTACCTTATATATTTTTTAGATATAGATTTAATCGCTTCAATATTAACATATATATTGATTTGTAAAAATATATACAGAAGTAAGGATAAAGGTGTATTAATATTATCTAGTTTAAATATATATCCTAATGTACTATTTTTAATAGATAAAGATGAGTATATAATTGGAAAGAAAAATGAATTAGTTGACGGATGGATACCAAATCAAAGAATGGTAAGTCGAATACATGCAAAAATAGTTAGAGTGAACAATCGTTTTTTTATAATAGATGAAGAAAGCCTTAATGGAACGTATTTAAATGGAAAAAAACTAACTAAAAAATATATAAAACGCTTAAAAATAGGAGATAGAATTAGATTTGCAAACGTAGAATTTGAAGTAAAATAGAATTTGAAAATCATGACTATTCTGTAAAGGGGGAGTATTATGGAAGAAGTTATAACTGTTGTATTATACTTTCATAGATTAAAAAAGCAAGTAGATTTACAAGTACCAATAAATATATCTGCTACTGAATTTGTAATAGGGGTGAATGAAGCATACAATTTAGGTATAGATATAAATGATTTATCAAAATGTTATCTAAGAAGTGAAAATCCAATAGCGTTATTAAAAGGTGAGAGAACATTAAAAGATTTTAATTTAATAAACGGAAGTATTATAAATATTTTATAGAATATAGAAAGTGATATTGCCTTTATATTTTGTAACTAATATAATTTTCATGAATATGCTTGAAATAAATTTAAACATTTTAAAGTGTTTAGTAAGGAGTTATTTATAAGGAGTTCGATTAGTATGCATAATTTTAAACTTATAATATACGGAAGAAATATATATAGAGAAGAAGTATTAAATAATCAGTTTGAAGTTATAAAGCTTGGAACAACAGTAGATTGTGACATTAGATTTAATGAGAATATATTTTTAAAATCATTTAAAATAAAATTCTTGAGAAACAATGATTTATGGACAATAGTTTGTGATGAAAATACAGAAATTCATTCACATAAAAAAATCCTAAAATCAAAAGAATTATATAATGGAGATAGTATTTCGATTAAATACACTCAAACAGATATAAATATTTTTAATATAGACTATTTAGTAGATTTTGATGTTATTCAAAATTATGACAGAATTATAAATATAAGTAATTTATCACAAATAAAAATAGGAGGAACACTTAATTGTGATATTTATATTGAAGATAATATTGCTAAAAATGAATTTATCACTCTAAAAAAGAGTGAAAATAAATATATATTAATTGATAATCAAACTACATATGGAGTTTATTTAAATGGAAGAAAGATAAATTCAAAGTCATTTTTAAATGATTATGATTTTTTTATGGTTGTTGGATATAGTTTTTATTTAAAAGAAGGAAATTTATATACAACTTCAAATGATGCAATAAATCCTTTAACCTTAGAGTCATTTTATATTCAAAACAGTAAAAATGTATTGAAGTATCCTAAATATAATATAACAACAAGAAAAAAATACACAATTCCAGAAGAAGAAATAGAAATCTTACCGCCAAAACAGAAACCTAGACAGCCTAGAAAAAATATATTTTTATTGTTATTTCCATCTATAGGAATGATTATATTAATTATACTATTAAGAGGATTTATATCAGGGGGAGGAACCTTTGTAATTTATGGGGTTTGCTCAATGATACTTACTTTGATAGTATCTATTTTTAGTTATTATTATAGTCAAAAAGATTATGAAAAAGAAGTTGAAGAAAGAGAAAATAGTTATTTAAGATATATTGAAGAAAAGAAAAAGGAAATTATAGAAATAAGAAAAAGAGAACAAATAGTAATGAGGAAAATGTATAGATCTATGGATGCTAATTTAAAATCAGTAGAAGATTTTGATAGTTTATTTGATAGAGATAAAAATGACGAAGATTTTTTATATGTTAGAGTAGGAACAGGGCAATTACCTGCGATTTGTAAAATTAATTATAAATATCCGGATTTTAAAGATTTACAAGACCCTTTATTAGATATACCAGAGAGTATTGAAAAAGGGTATAAAAATCTTATAAATATACCTATAGTTTCAAAGTTTTCAGAAGATAATGCAGTAGGAATATTAGGTGAGGATGAACAATTATTTGATATTTTAATAAATATAACTATCGATTTAGCAACAAGACAGTATTATAAAGATGTTAAGTTTATATATATTTTTCATAAAAATGATAGAAAAAGAATGACATGGTTTAGATGGTTTAAACATGTTGAAAATGACGATTTAGGTATAAGAAATATGGTTTATGATGAGGAAAGTACTTCTATAATATTTGACTATATGTATTCAATATTATCAAAAAGGGAGCAACAAAAGGAAGGTAATTTGTTTTCTCCATATTTTGTAGTATTTGTATTTGATAATATGGAATTAAAAACTCATCCAGTATCAAAATATATACAAAATGCTAAAGATTATGGATTTATTTTTGTATTTTTTGAACATTATTATGAATTGCTGCCAAAAGGATGTACAGAAATAGTCAAATTATCACCAAAGAAAAGTGAGGGGTATATATTTAAAACTACAAGTAGTGAAAATAAGATACAGTTTGCTTATGAACCAATAAGCTCTATAAAGGCTTTTGAAATTGCTATAAAAATGGCTGCAATATCTGTAGAAGAAGTAAGTCTTGATAATGAACTTACAAAAAATATTACACTATATGAATTGTTAAATATAATGGATGCTAAGGATTTGGATTTAAAAGAGAGATGGCAAAGTTCTAGAATTGATGAAAGTATAGCTGTACCTTTAGGAATAAAAATGAAAAATAAAAAAATATATCTAGATTTGCATGAAAAATATGATGGACCACATGGATTAGTAGCTGGAACTACAGGTTCTGGTAAAAGTGAAGTATTGCAAAGTTATATTTTATCAGCGAGCACATTATATCATCCTTATGAGTTAGGATTTTTAATAATAGACTTTAAAGGTGGAGGAATGGTAAATCAATTAAAAAACTTACCTCATCTAATTGGGTCAATTACTAATATAGAAGGAAGAGAAATACAAAGGTCATTAAAATCTATAAAAGCAGAGTTAAAAAAGAGACAGGAATTATTCGCACTTCAAAATGTAAACCACATCGATGAATATATAGAAATATACAGACAAAATAAAGACATAACTCCGCTACCACATTTAATTATCATAGTAGATGAATTTGCAGAATTAAAAATGGAATATCCAGAGTTTATGAAAGAATTAATATCAGCAGCCAGAATAGGTCGTAGTTTAGGGGTACACCTAATACTGGCTACACAAAAACCTTCAGGTGTAGTTGATGCACAAATATGGAGTAACTCTAAGTTTAAACTTTGTCTAAAAGTACAGACAAAAGAAGACAGCAATGAAGTATTAAAAACCCCTCTTGCAGCTGAGATAACTGAGCCGGGGAGAGCATATTTACAAGTCGGCAATAACGAAAAGTTCGATTTATTTCAATCAGCATATAGTGGAGCGAAAACACCAAATGGAGATTTAAATGACAAAAATATATTTGAGCTTTATCAAATAAATTTATGGGGAAAAAAGAAATTAGTTTATACAAATAGACAAAAGGATGAAGAAAATAGAAAAACACAGCTAGAAGCTATAGTAGATAGAATAAAAGATTATTGTGATTTAAATAATATACCTAAATTACAAGGAATATGCCTACCGCCTCTTAATGACATAATTTATTTAAAAGACCTAAGAAATACATTTAGAGATATACAAAAGGGGATATCTGTTTTAATAGGAATATTTGATGATCCAGATAATCAAATACAAGAGGAACTGAGTATAAACTTATCTAATAATACATATATAATAGGTTCTTCGTTATCAGGAAAGACAATATTACTAGAAACTATATTATGTGACTTGATTAAAACATATACGCCAAAAGATGTAAATATATATATTATTGATTGTGGAAATATGGCTCTTAGAATATTTGAAGATTCAAAAATAATCGGTGGTGTAACTATTACTTCTGAGGAAGAGAGAATAAACAACTTACTTAGAATGTTAAAGATAGAAATTGAAAAGAGAAAACAAGTATTTTTAAAACATATGGTTGGAACTTATTTAAATTATATTGAGTCAGGATTTAGGGATATGCCACAAATCATTTTAATAATAGATAATATAACTGCATTTAGAGAATATTATCCAGGATATGACAATGAAATATTGATGTTATCAAGAGAGGGTCAGAGTGTAGGTATAAACCTTATAGTTACAGGAATGCAGACAAATTCATTAAATAGCAGAATGTTATCTAACTATCCAACAAAAATATCTCTTCATTGCAATGACAAATCAGAATATTCTAATTTACTTGGTAGAAGTCAAGTTTATTTAAAAGATACTCCAGGCAGAGGTCTTATAGTTTTAGATAAAAGAATATTGGAGTTTCAGACTGCACTTCCAGTAAGAGGAGATAAAGAATTAGACAGAAGTAAAAATATACAAGAATTAATAAAACACTCGAATTTAACTTATAAAAATATAAAAGCTAAAAAAATACCTCAAGTGCCACCAGTTATTTACTTTAATAAATTATTTGAAGAAGAAATGGATCTATTTAAACATAAATATAAAATTCCAATAGGCATAGATTACAACAGTATAGAATATGTGTACTTTGATTTATTAGAAAATAGCTTATTTGCAGTAGTTGGAAGGGACAAAAGTGGAAAAACAAATTTTATTATGAATATACTTTCAACAATAAATAAAACAATATTTTTAAACAAAACAAAAGCATACATAATAGACAGCTCTAAACGCCAGTTATCACAAACAAAACAATATGGATTTGTAGAAAAATATACATTAGATTTATCTGATATAGAAATAATTGTAGACGATATTTATGATGAATTTGAAGAAAGACAGGATTTTTATAAAGATAATATTGAAGATATGGATGAAAATGAAATATTAGAGAAATTACCACTGTATTTAATAGTAATAGACAACAATAAATTTATAAATGAAATAAGTAAAAATAAAGAACTTAATACTAAATTTATGAATATGATAAAGAGTTTTAAAAATTATAAAATGTCTATAATTTTTACAAACATAGAAAATAGCAATCTATCTTATAATGCTCCAGAAATATTAAAAAAAATAAAAGAAAACAAAAGGGCAATTATATTTGAAGATTTAACTAATTTAAAATTATTTGATGTTAGCATGAAACAATCTAGAGAATTTTCAAAACCAATATCATTAGGGGATGGATATTTGCTTGAAAATGGAGAATATACAAAAATAAAGACAATAAAATACGATTAGTAAATATATTTATTAGTTTGGGGGAGTTAGATGAAAGAGGTTAAGAAAATAGATACAAAGTATTTTTATAATACTATTTCAGATTTAAAAGAGAGCATAAAAACATATAGAATTGCAAGAGAAACAGTATTTAGAGCAACTGATGAATTAGAGAGTTCGTGGGAAGGAGAAGGCAAAAATGGCTTTCATGACGAGTTTGTTTTATTAAAAACTAAATTGAATGACCAAGAAGATAATTTAAGAGAAATGGCATTGATGCTAGAGAAAATTGCTTTAAGATATGAAGAATTTGATACAGATGTTTCAAGCCAAATTGAAAGTTCTACGAATTCAAAAAAATAGTGGATTTAATTATAACGTATAGACGGTTAAATATGATTTTATTTATTTTAGGGGGAGATTATGAGTAATTTAAAGCATAAATATAAAGAATTAAAAAGATTACAAAATAAGATTATGGAAAAAGATAATTTTGTCAATGATATAAATTATAAAATAGATGATTTGAAAGAGGATTGTATAGATTCGTTAAAATCTACAGTTAATATCTCAATTGAAGATATAGTATATGAATATTATGAAAAATATCCATATATAGATAATTTTTTGATAGAAGCAAATAACAGCATAGAAAATGAACTTAATAGACTTTATGAAAAAGTTCAACAAGAGGAAATTGAAAACAAAGAAAGGTTTAATAACTTATTTGGAGGGCTTATCTAATGGGAGAGATGATAATAAATTATTCAAAGCTAAATGGTTTATCTAATACAGCTAAAAAAGCAGCAGATAGATATAATAAAAGAATAAATCAATTAGAAGGATTTCGAAAAAAGTTAGATGAATTAGATACTCTCAATACTGGAAATTTGAATCAAGCTAATCTGCAGATAAAAAATAGAATTAATGAATGTATAAATAAAAAAGAAAAAATGACTATATTTAAACAAAAGATAGATGAACTAGAAAATGAAGCACTAAACACTGATAGAAAAGTAGCGAAAAGAATTAAACAAGATAGTAAATATTTTAAGGTTAAAAATAACATAAAAACAGGTATAGGAACACATATACTAGTATATTTAAATCAAAGTAAATATAACCCTATAAATAAATTGGAGTTTATAACTAAATTAATAACAGGATGCACTACAGAACAATTCAGAGAGGCGATAAATATTAATTTTAGAAACTTAAAATACAATATAAAAGATTTTTATTATGAAAAGGGCGGAAAGTACTGGATTAACATCTTAAAAGATGGAGTTACAACTGTAGCAGCAGCAACTCTATTAATAGCAGCTGCAGTTGGTTCTGGAGCATGGATAATAGCTGCACTAGGTGGAATCGCCGCTACTATATGGTTAGGATATAAAGGAATAACAAAATATATTTATGATGTAAAAGCATTAAAAGAATTTAATACTACTAAAAACAACGCTAAAGCCGATAAAATAGACGACAAAGATCATATAAATGCAAGTGAGTATATAGGTGGAAAAGTCACATCAGCAACAATCGGTAATAGAGAAATAGGTGAAAAAATAGGAAGAGGAACTACACAAGTTATAAGTTCATATTTTTTATTTAAAAATTTAAAAGACTTTACTAAAAATAAAATAAGTGAAATTAAGGCATATAACAAAAATATTTCATTTTATAAAAATCTAATCAGTACAAAACCATTTAATAAAGATGATTTAACAAAATTAGATAAATCCACTAATTTAATAAAAAGATTTAGTCAGGGAATAGGTATAGACGATATAAATACTTTAAATAAAATTTCAAATATGAGTAGAGATATAGGCACTATAACTATGAAAGTTAATCCAATAGGTGAAGTAATAAGCTCTATAAAGTCATATAAAGATGATTATTTTTCCGCTAAAAAATCAAAAAATCACATTATAAATAATTTAAATATCCCATTGCACAATATTCCAAACATTAGGTATATAAACTTAAATCCTCAAGCTAACACAAGTTTAAATAGATATAAGTTATATAATTTTGGAACATAGAAAAACTTAAAATATTCTAAGGGGGGAATATAGTGATAACACAAGAATATATAAATCAAGCTAAAGTACTTTATAGTGTAGGAAATTATAGAGAATCTATAAATAAGTATAAAGAGGCACAAAAACAAAATCCAATGGATATAGATATATATTTTGGGTTAAGTGAATCATATATAATGCTAGAAGACTTTATAAGTGCAGAGGAATGTTTAAATAATATATTATTGATAGATAAAGATAATGCAAAGGCATATTTCTATCTAGGTAATATTAAATTTTTACAAGATAATCAACAAGATGGCAAGGAAGCATACTTAAAAGCGATTAGTTTAGGATTTTCAGATATAGATATTTTTATAAATTATGCAATTATATGTGAAGAAAATGAAGATTACTATAAAGCATTAAAATACTATAATAAGGCTTTGTCAAAAGATAAATTTAGAGCTGATATTATGTTGAGAAAGATAGAAATATTAATAGGAATGGACAAAATTGAAGAGGCATTAGAAAACTTAGACTTATTTATACAAATAAATCCCGATTTATTTGAAGGATATCATTTAAAATTTTTAATATTAATAGAAAACAACAGACTCCAAGAAGCACAGCAAATTCTACAAAGTGCAATGGCAATGTTTCCTGAAGATGAAGGATTTTTATTCGATAAGGTGATTTTGTTTGAGGAACAACAAAAAATACAAGAAGCATTGGAGATTTTAGAAACTGTATTTAAAAATAATAACAGTAAAATTGTATTAAATGAAAAAGCTAAGATTTACTTATCACAAAATGAAGTACAAAAAGCTAAAAATACACTAAAACAAATAATTGACTTAAATAAAGATGAATTTAATGAAGATAGCTCATTTTATTTAATTATGATCTATATAAGTGAAAATGATTATTTAAATGCACAAAAATATATAGATGAAATAATTGAATATAAAAATGAAGGAATATATTATTATTCAGCTCTTTTCCTAAAAGGTCAAGTAATAAAAGCGCTTTATGGTCAAAACTCTTGTAAAGATTATTATGAAAATACAGTTGGTATTTTAAGACAAGGAAGTTTAGACTATCCAGATAACTTGGACTTAATTATCTATAGAGGAATTATATATAAAGAATTAGAGAATTATGAAAGAGCATTGGAAATGGCTAATTATATTCTGGCTATATCTGATAATATTGGAGAAGCTTATTTATTGAGAGCGCAGATATACGAAGCTATGGGAGATATTGAAAAATCACAAAGTGATAAAAAGTTAGCTGTGGATAAAAGTGAAATACTTAATAAATTTGGAATTTAGGGAGGGGCATGATGTCTAAAATATTAAAAGTGAATTTTGATGCATTTGAATATACTATATCTAAATATCAAGAAAGTATAGATTTATTTGAAGAAACTTTAAATAAACTAAATAAAAGTATCGATATATTAAAAACATCTGGCTGGGATAGTGCTGCAAGTGAGGAATTTTTTAATACTTTCGATAATAAGTGGAAATATAATATGGAACTTCACATAAAAATATTAAATCATTTTAAAGAATGCATAAAGTCATCACAGGAAGACTATAAAAAACTAGATGAGTTAATTCAAACAACATTAAAATCATTACAACTGTAATATAGTAAAAGATTATTAGATATAAATCTAATAATTTAAAATAAATATTTTTAGGGGGTAGAAAGATGGCAGATAGAATATTGTATAGCATACCAGAGATGAAACAAGCAGGGGCTAATTTCCATGCTAAAGCAGAGGAAATAAACGATATTTTAAATTATTTGAATTCTGAAATAGAAAATTTAGAAAGTGTATTTGATGGTGCAGCACAAGATAGCTTATTTGCTAAATATCAAGAATTACAAGAAAGTTTAAAACAATTTCCAGAGGTAGTAGATAATCTAGGTTCATTAATAGAAAATATAGCCCAACAAGTAGAACAAAATGATCAAGATATGGCTAGCTCCATATCTTCTAACTAATATTTAAATAATAGGGTTGTTATTATTTTTTATAATAATGACTCTATTTTAAGGAATGATAGTATGAGAATGTTTAATATTTCGGCATCTGTAGGGTGCCATAAAGGAAATAAAAGAAAAAATAATGAAGATAACTTCTATTTAAATGGAGAATTTAAAGAAGACCCAAATGAAAAAAAGAATTTATTTTTCAATATAAATACTAATGATAAAATACAGGTTTATGCAGTATGCGACGGCATGGGTGGAGGAGACTTAGGAGAAATTGCATCTTATATTGCTGTTAAAATACTTTCAAAATATCAAAAAGAAGTATTCAATTATTCAGGAAGAATAACTATAGAGAAACATATAGATGAATATATAGAGGATGTTAATGAAAGAATTTGTGAAGTTACATCAAAATTAAACAAAGACTGCATAGGAACTACATTGGCATTAATAATTATATATGAAGATTATATGTATATATATAATTTAGGTGATAGTAGAATTTATTTTATTTCAAAATATGAAATTATACAACTATCTAAAGACCATACAAAGGCACAGATGCTTTATAAATCAGGGATTATAAGCAAAGATGAAATGAAAAGTAGTCCCTCAAAAAATATATTAACTCAATATTTAGGTATATCAACACAAAATGGAAATATATCACCATATAAGATACTGTTTAGAATAAATAAAGGAGATAGATTTTTAATTTGTAGTGATGGTGTATCAGATTTATTAAATGATAATGAAATTGAAAATATAATAAGAAATAGTAGTACTACAGATAATGCTGTTAGTTTTATTGTAGATAATTCACTATTAAAGGGTGGAATAGATAATATAACTGCACTTTTAATAGAAATAGAAGGCAGTAAAAATGAAAAAGCAAATAAAGTTATTAGATGTATATTGCTTTTAACTTTTTTAGTAATAACTATCATAGGCATAAATTTATTGTATTAAATTATAAAACTATAAAGGGGGAGAAGTATTGAAAACAAAATTATTAGTTTTATTCACTATTATAACGATAGTTGGTGTTGGTATGATAGTATTAAAAGACAACTTTGGGAAATATAACAAACAAGTAAATTACGGATATAAACTTTTAGAAACTGGTAAATATGAAGAAGCAGTACTGGCATTTAATAAGGCTATAACTATTGATAAGAAGAAAGACAGGGCCTATGTAGGTCTTATGGATACGTATAAAAAGCAAAATAAAGAAGATGCTGCACAAAACATATACAATGTTGCGAGTAATGCAATGCTTAATGTATCTGATATAGAGGCAATTAAACAAAGATATGAGGCAATACGAAATGAATATATAAAGGAAACTGGTAAAGATGTATTGCCACCAACACCAGAGCAAAACAATACAAACTTGGCTAATAATGATAATTCTGAAACAAATATAGATACATTACAAAACGGTACAGATTTATCTAAGGACTTATATAAATCATTGGAAGATGAATTAAAAGCAGAGTATGGTATGATTTCAAATACAAAGTTTAACTATTCTCTTACTGAAAGTTCAAATAATATAATTAGTTCAGGTGATGGCGGAATAATAAGAATAATATATGATGATTTAGATAACAATGGAACTGATGAAATGATAGTTTCTAGAGTTGAAAATCAAAATTTAGCTATAGAAGTTTACACAGTAAATGATAATGATGTAAATTGTGTACCAATATACTGTTTTAATAATTCACAAGAACCAGGAGATTATGTGACATATGAAATGTTTTTAACTAATAAATATGAAGCTAACGCAAATTTATTTATAAAAAATTTAAATGGAGATAAATATTTATGTTTAGAATATGGAAGTGGATTAGGAGTAAATAATGGGGATGAAGATCAAGAATATAAAATTTTAGATATATATAAATTTGACGGAGAAAAATTATATATTATAAGTACCTATAGGGAGGAAATAGACTTTTTATGGGATGGTGAAGAAGAAATAGATAAATATATAGTATCTGGTGAAATGGAAAATATATATGAAGAATTTGATGATGAATCTGAGTTTATAGATTATCTAAAAAATATATTAAGTGAATATGATTTAAGCGGATTATGGTCAGATAGAGCCTATTTAACAAATTATACAGATGACAGAGAAAAACATTATACTAAAGCTTCAGATAGATGTTCAGATATTATTGACATAATTAATATAACATCATATAGTGAAGGTAATGATGATAATATAACTTTAGAAATAGATACATGTAATTAACTTTAAACAGAAGAGAGTTTTCATAAGGGGGATAAGCGATGAATATTCTTTTTAATAAATACAAAATAATTAAAAAGATAGGTCAAGGAGGTATGGGGAGTGTATATTTAGCTCAAAATATATCATTAGGAACATTATGGGCAATAAAAGTAATAAATAAAAAAAGAGGGCAAGGATATGATTTACTAGCAGAGCCAAACATTCTTAAAAAATTAAACCATCCTTCACTTCCTAGAATTATCGATATAGAACAAGACCAAAATTATTTATATATTATAGAAGATTATATAGAGGGTATAGCTCTAGATAAAGAATTAAAACAAGTTGGCCAATTTGCAGAAGGATTAGTAGTAGATTGGGCAAAACAATTATGTGAAGTGTTAATTTATTTACATTCTCAAAGGCCAAATCCAATAATTTATAGAGATATGAAACCAGAAAATATAATAATAGCCCCAGATAATACAGTAAAATTAATAGATTTTGGTATAGCTAGAGAATTTAAAACAGATAGTTTAAGTGATACTAGTTATATGGGGACAAGAGGATATGCAGCACCCGAACAATATGGAAAAAGTCAAACTGATGAAAGAACAGATATATATTCTTTAGGTGTTACTTTATACTACTTATTAACAGGTATGAATCCAAATGATTTACTATATGATTTTAGACCTATGAGAATTTATAATCCTCATTTATCTCAGGGAATTGAATATATAGTAAATAAATGTGTACAAAATAGACCTGATAAAAGATATCAAAATGTAAATGAACTTTTGTATGACTTAAAAAATATATATGTTTTTAACGAGTCATATAAAAAACAAAAAAGAGATAAATTTATTAAAAATACCTCAAAGGTGTTATTAATTTGTATAGCTGTTGGAGCGATAATTTTTGGTACAAAAACATTTTTTAATCAAAAAATATCTAAATATGACAAGTTAATAAATGAGGGTACAGAATGTTTAAAAAGTGGAAACTTAGAAGAAGCACAAAGTAATTTCGAAAAAGCTGGGGAAATAAATTCAGATGACCCAGCATATGTAATAGGAAATGCAAATGTTTACTATAAACAAGGTAATTATGATTTCTGTTTAGAATATTTAATAGATTATTCTAACAAGAATAATAAAATAATAGATAATCCTGAATATAATTTTGTAATGGGAAATGCTTACTATAAGCAGGAAAACTGGACAGGAGCAATAGAATATTTTTCAAAAACAGTCGATTTAGCATCTCAAGACGAAAACTACAATGATAGAATTAATGAATTTAAGGCAGATTTAGCAAAAGCCTATGTCAAAGATAATCAGATAGAAAAAGCTCAAGAAATAATCAATAGTATACCTGATGGAAATGATGATTATATCAACTATATAAATTGTGAAATTGATGAAGCATCAAATAATATATCATCAGCAATAAGTGGATATAAAAACATAATAAATACAACTAAAAATGAAAATATAAAATCTGAGTGTTATATTTCAATTGCAAATATATATAAAAATCAAAATAACTTTAATGAAGAAATAAATATATTAATAGAAGCGACAAATAATTTGCAAGGTGGTTCAAATTTAGTTGTAAAGGAAATGTTAGGTGAAGCTTATTATAAAAATGGAGAGTATACATCATCTGCAAATATATTTAATGAACTTTTAGAAGCTGGTTATACTAGACCGTATATTTATTTAGATATAGCATATGCATATCAACAAAGTGGGGACTTAGTATCAGCAGAAAATGTATTAATACAGATGGAAGAAAAATATCCATCAGAATATAGGTGTTATGTGCAATTAGCATATGTATATATAGAATCTGAAGGAAATAAAAGTGAAGAAAGCAGAGATTATCAAAAAGTAATAGACAACTATAATTTAGCAGTTCAATATGCGCCAAATGGAGAAAATACAGCGGAAGTAGTACAGTTGAGAGGTAAGATTGATGAATTAGAATCAAATGGATGGATCTAAAAGGGGAGGAATAATATGTATACAATAGGGATAGTTTTAACAATTGTAGGGGTTGTTGGAATAATAGGAACCCTTATATGGATTTTTGTAGATAATCATAAGAAAAATAAACAAAGACAGAGTACAATTAATAGTATAAGAAATCAACAATATGAACCACATTTTCAAGATAGTAGAGTTAAAAATTACAGAGCACCAAATTTTAGACCATATGTCAGCCCAAATCAGGAATTTGATCTTACAGAAGGGCTAAGCAATAATTATCCAAATCAACATATAAATAAAACACAATATACTAACCAAAATTCAGAACAAGATTTTAATAGACAATTAAATCCCAATATATATCAAGATTTACAGACAGAAAATTTAATGACAGATAGCTTGTTTAATAGTGACGTAAATACAGAAAGCTTAGTATATACTGATGGAACTTCAGAGAGTTTAGTTGATGATGGCGAAAACTATACTGAAACTATACAAGATGATATAAAAGATTATGAAACTTCAGATGTGTGTCCTAATTGTAAAACACCGTTAAAGCAAGGTGCAAAATTCTGTAGTCATTGTGGAACAAGATTAGTATAAATTGGGGGGAAGTGAGAGTTAAATGATTTGTAAAAATTGTGGAACAAATAACAAAAAGGGTGTAACTTATTGTGCTTACTGTGGTAAAGCGCTTAATGATAATGACTATATATATAGTGAACAAACTCCACAACATAGTGGAGATTCTAAAAATCTAATGAAAATAATTGCTATCGTAGTGTCTATTTGTTTAGTACTTGGAGGAAGTTTTATTTTATTAAAAGAAAGTGTATTTAGTGAAGATGTTTCTATAGAAGATGTTGTTGTAGATGGAGAGTATGAGATGGAAGGCGACACATATGTATTTGGTGTAAATAAAACTGTAATTATAGAGCCTAAAATTAATTCATCAAGTGATAAATTAGACTTAAGCTATAAATTAGATGACAGCAGTATTGCAAATGTAGTTAAACTCAATAATAAATGTAGTATTGTAGGGCTTAAGGAACAGGGAACAAATTTAAATATCTATGACGGTGATAAGATTTTAAAAGTATTGAAGATATCATTTAAAGATGATTCTAAATCAAAAAGCGCTACTAATGGAAATAGCAGCTCTAGTACAGTAAAAAATAAGACTACTACTAGAAACAATAGCTCAACTAAGAATAATTCATATAGTAAAAACAACGATACAACTCAAAGTTCATCATCAAGTATTCCATTAGACGATATTACTTACTTTATGTCAGGATATTTTAATGATTATGTAGATGCAATGAATTATGGGGATTTTAGCATAATAAGTGGAGAATTGACAACTGGTGGAAATGCATATAATCAATATAAAAAATCAATACCACATGCATATGAAAAGGGCATAACAATAAGTTTAAGAGGATTTGATAAAGTATCTGCAAAAAAAGTATCAAATGGAGTATATAGCATAACTTATACTGTCGATTGGGAAATATATAATCCAGAAGAAGAAACTTACAGATTACAAAGAGAATATGCTGATTATATTGTGAAACAATCAGGAAGTAGTTATAAATTAGATAGATTAGAAAATTGGGAAATACTAAGTAAGCAATATATATAAAATAATAAAGAGCAGTTAGAAAGGGGAGATATTATATGAGATTTTGTACAAAATGTGGAAAACAAAACGAAGATTATTGTAATTACTGTAGCAAAGATGGGGAAAACTTAAATAACTTACAAAGTAGATTAATGCTTACAGAAAATAAAAATTCTTTTTGTGATATATGTAATAATCCTATAAAAACATCACAGACTTATTGTCCTAAATGTGGTCATCTGTTGAGTGAAGTTAGGATGAGAACTAGATACAATACACAAAATCAAAATTTTAATACTTTAGGAAATCCTGATTATATAGATAATATTAAAAAAGTAGATTTTGGAGCAGAAGAATTAGCAGAAGATGCTAGAAAAATGTTTGTGAGTTTGCCAGAATTTTTTGAAGATATTAAGTTTGGACTAAAAAACTTTGATTATATTGGATTTTTTCAAAATAATATAAAGACAGCATTTTTAACAGGATTAGCATCTGTTATATTTGTTGCATTATTTCCATTACTCATTACTTTAATATTATCACTAGTAGGAGTAAATATAGGAGCAGTAATTGGAATATCTAGTTTAGCAGGATTATCTACACCAAAGTTATTTCTTATGACTTTGACTGCTATGTCAGTTCCAAAAATGGTATTTACATTTTCTGGGGTGACTGTAAAGCTAGCTCTTAGAACATTTTTAGCACCATTTATATCTGGATGCTTAATAGTATTAGCGACAAGAATAATGTTTAAAGAAAGACGATATCAATCATTACCGATGGCTACATTAGGAGCTTTATCATATTCAGTAATTATGGTGGTTATATCATTATTTGCAAGATATCAAATAACACAAGGAGTTGTATATTATTCTATTTTAAGTGTATTTCTAAATTCATTTATTATTTCATTTATAGCAATGATGATGGCATTAGAAAAAGAAAATTCTAAAATAATAGGCACACTTTCTAATATATTTAGACATAATTTTAATACGGTTTTAAAAATGATATTAGGAATTACTATTGCACCAGTTGTAATTATATTTGTATATATGGTTGTAAATGGATTGGATAATACTCAATATTTTTCAATGTATGCTTCAGAATTTTGGAATTTAGTTCCTTATAATATTGGATTAGGACTATTTCTTGGGTTAATAATTGGTTTTTTATTGTTAAGTCCATGGATATTATTATTTATACAATTTGTAAGTTTTCATGCAGTTATAACATCTACAAATATATTGTCACAAGGTGGAATAGCAGTACTGATAATAGTACCGATTATAGTTTTGGTTGTCATGGGGAGAAGTATCAAAACTAGATATGGTGAAGGAAGAAATAGTGTAGTCGCTATGTATAGCATTTGTTATACAAGTATAATGGTTTTATTATCATATTTCTCTAAAATAATTTTTAGTGGAGATTTGAGCAAATTAAGTAGCGGACTTTATTCATTATTTGATGAATATGCATCAGGAGGTGATTACTCTATAGGTACAACTATGAGTGGATATATAGGAACTAGTTGTATAATGACACTTATAGTCACACTTATATTGAGTTTTGTTTGTATGTATATCGGTTATAGAACAAAAAAGTTGATTAGATAGGGGGAAATAATTGTGGCTAATAGACAAGAAATTGTTAGAGAGATAGATAAATTAAATAAAAGTGTAGAAGATGCGAGTTTGAGAAAAGAAGAGGCACTTTTGGAATTAGGAATATTTATATATAAAAAAGTACGAGAAGGGTTACTTGATAATGAAGAAATAAATGAAAAATGTGAATCGATAATAGGATTTGATCATGTTATTTACGATTCTAAAGTTAAAATAGATAAATTTAATAAGCAATTACAAGGTATCAAGTGTAGTTGTGGAGCTATTTTAACTCCGGAAGATAGATTTTGTGGAAAATGTGGCCAAAAAGTTGAAATACCTGTTGATAATACAGAATATATAGAATGTAAGAGATGCTTATCAAATATAGATAAAACTTCAACATATTGTCCATGTTGCGGTATAAAATTATAAATAAATTTTAACTAATAGAGGCCTTGTATAGTCAATTTAATAAGATTATATAAGGCTTTTTGATTATTTTTTAAGAGTTTTAAATATAGAGTCTATATTATTGGGGGGATAAATATGAAAAAAATTATCTGCATTATGTTTATTTCACTATGCTTTTTTGTATCGGGGTGTAATAGTACAGGAAATAATAATATTATAAATAATTTAAGCACTAAGGAATATGACGATTTCATAATAAATACACTTATACCTGAGTATGGAATAGCTGATTTAACACAAGTCAATTTAGTTAATTCAGGACAAGGTTCGTATGGAGAGGTGTTTTTACAAGATGGGATTTCAGATATAAGTTTCAGAGATTTAAATAAAGATTATGTAAATGAAATGATAGTTACAATAAAACAAACAGAATCATTTGGTGATAATTTTACAGATAAATACAAAATAGAAGTTTATACTATAGAGAATAATCAAGTAATAGAATTAGAAAGTGATATAGAAGACATGCCTGTTTTGACTTGGTTGGAATTCAATTATAATAATAATTTTAATGTATTTACAAAAAGCTATGATGAAGGAGAATATTTAGTTATTGAAAACTATGTAAATCAAACTGGTGATGGGGGAATGGGAGTTTATCTAAGAATGTATAAGATGGAAGGAAATGAATTAATACTTCAAAGGGATTGTAGCAATACAATATATTATGCAATGGGATATGAATACGACTATGATGGTATGACTTATACTTATAACCAAACAACACTTTACAGTGATATATCACAAGAGGAAGGTTATGATATTTATAACTTCCAAAAAGAAGAATGTAGACGCCAATTTGATAATGATGTATCTCAAAATATGTCAGAGTTTGATATGGGGCAAATATGGTCAGGATATATGGAAAATTATTATAATGCAATGTTATCAAATGATAATATATATATAAATGATTATATGAAAGAGGCATCACTAAGACAAAGTGGTATTACAGATTTATTTAGAATGGAATATATGCCAGATAGTACATCTGGAGGCAATATTACATTTTATAATTATAACGGTGACTATTTAAGTAAATTTAAATAAAAATTAAAAATACTCCATTTTAAGTGAAATTAAAATAGCTTAAGATGGAGTATTTTTTAGTGAGGGAAGGTTAAATTGTATTAACTTTTATGTGAAACAATTTTATAAGTTATGATTCCATATTTTATTAAACTAGCTGTATTCATATTTGTTTTTATGTATGGTTTCATACAACTTACTAGTTTTGGATATTTAAAGATAGGTATTGATTTAATATCTTCTGCCATATCTTTAGATACTTTTGTTTCGTTTAGATATTTTAATAGCTTTTCTTCAGTCATATCTATTCCCATTTCATTTAGCTTATCTGACATTTCAGAAAGAGACTCAGCATTGATTTCAATTACTTTAGTTATATGAGCATTGAATTTTGTTTCGATAGCATTTAGTAGCAAGTCTGTATTTTGGCCCCAAGAATATGTATCACCTAATTTTTTATATCCTACATTAGGTATATTTACATATGTATCAAGAGGAATAGGTATAAATGAAATTTTATTATTAGCACTATCTAATGATAAAACTGAAAACTTATCAGGTGGATTTTCAAAAGAATTATCACTAGGAACAGTGCAGATAACTAATATATTTGTCAATGTATCTGATTCCTTTGGTATTGTAATGTTTGAGCTAGAATCTTTTTTACTGTTGTCTTTTGTTTTATTGTTTGTATCAGATTGATTTTTATTATGTAGTTTATTTTTATCTTCAAGGCTACTGTCGTTTTTAGTAGTTTTATTGATGGATGTTTCTTTTGTATCAGAAGAATCTCGTTTTGAGTAAGATTCTTGTTTAGTTTGTTGTTCTAAAAATGGATTATCAATTGATAAATTATTGCCTAATGCAACTACTAAAAGAACAACAGGAATTGTATATATAAGACTAAAAATAAATTTTTTCATATAGATTACCTCCTTATAGTATTAATTTTTAACCATTTTATAAATTTTAATTCAGAAACTGTGTATATAAAATCTACAAAGATAAAATTAAACAAATAGAAGTAAATAAAAATTTTTTTCATTAGCTTGACAAAGTATATATGAAAGTATATATTGTATATATAGAGTATATACAATATATACATAAAGAGGTGATAATGTGGAGATCATAATAAGCAATAGCAGTGATAAACCTATATATGAGCAAATAACAACTCAGATAAAGAATATGATTATAAGTGGAAAATTAAAGCCTGGTGATTCGCTACCATCAATGAGATATTTAGCGAAAGAATTACATATAAGCGTAATAACTACAAAACGTGCATATGAAGAGTTAGAGCGAGGTGGATTTATATATTCCGTAGTTGGAAAGGGTAGTTTTGTAAAAAGTACGAATATGGAACTACTAAAAGAAGAAAAATTAAGGCTTATAGAAGAATATTTATCAAAAGCAGTTGATGAAGCTAAAAAATGTTCAATAGAGTATGAAGAGATAGAATCAATCTTGAAGCTTTTATACGAGGAAGAATAATAAGTATATTAAAAATATGGAGGAGATTAATATGAAATATGCAATTGAAGTGAAAAATCTTAATAAATCATATGACAACTTTAAATTAAAAGATATATCTTTTAAACTAGAGACAGGTACAATAATGGGTATTGTAGGAGAAAATGGTGCAGGAAAATCAACTATAATAAAAGCTATTTTAGGTTTAATAAATATAGATTCAGGTGATATAAAAATATTTGGAAAAGATTTTAAAGAAAACTCCGTAGAAATAAAAAATAATATATCTGTAGTATTTGATGAAAGTTATTTCCACGACAATTTAAAAATACGTGATATAGATAAAATAATGAAAAATATATACTCTAATTGGGACAAAAATAAATTTTTTAAATATGTAAATGAATTTAAACTACCTGATAATAAAAAGATAAAAGAATTTTCAAGAGGAATGAAAATGAAATTATCTATAGCAGTAGCATTAAGTCATAGTGCAAAAATTTTAATTCTAGATGAAGCGACTAGTGGTCTAGATCCAGTAGTTAGAGACGAAATTTTAGATATATTCTTAGATTATATACAAGATGAAGAGTGTAGCGTGCTTATAGCATCACATATAACAAGTGACTTAGAAAAAGTCGCAGATTATATAACATTTTTAGATAATGGAGAGATAGTATTTAGTAAAAATAAAGATGAGCTGATTTATGACTACGGTATAGTAAAATGTAGTGAAAAAGATATAGATAAGATATCAAAAGAAGATATAGTGGGAATAAGAAAAAATACATTTGGATGTGAAGTTATGGTAAATAATAAAAATAAATATGAAAATAAAGAATTTATAGTAGATAAAACAAATCTAGAAGAAATTATTTTATTCACAGTTAGGGGGGATAAATAATGAAGGGATTATTAATTAAAGATATATTAAATATGAAAAATTATATGAAGCAATTAGTATTAGTACTTATATTTTTCATAGCATATGGCATTTTCTTGAAAAATGGAACTTTTGTTGGAACTATGATAACTTTGATGTTGAGTATGCAAGTTATAACTACAATGTCTTATGATGAATATGCAAAATGGGATAAATACGCTTTGACAATGAATATAAATAGAAAAGATATTATAATATCTAAGTATATATTTTTTACAATATCAATTATTATAGGTATAGTAGTTGGAATTACAACATCTATAGCTATAAATCAAATTGCAAAATTAGATACAGGTATGAATGAGATAATAGTAACTTCAATAGTAGTACCATGTGTATTCGCTATATTATTTTCTATAATAATTCCAGTTGTATTTAAAACTGGGGTTGAAAAAGGTAGAATAGTTATGATGCTGATATTATTTATACCGGCTATATTAGTAGGTGCTATTGTCAAAATATCAGAAAAAGCAAATATAACTATGCCAAGTCCATCTAATTTAGAAATTCTGATGAAGTTTGGAGTGCTAGGATTAGTGCTATTAACTATATTAGCAGTATTTATATCATATAAAGTTTCGCTATCAATTTATAACAAAAAAGAATTTTAAAAATTTGGAAGAAATTGTTGACAAATAGCATGGGAAAATGTTATTCTTAATTTAGAAAAACAGATAAATTTTAATATTTATGGATTGTGACTGGTAATGCAGGCAAGACCAACTACATAAGGGATATTACAGATGTCCTATGTTTGTTGGTCTTTTTTAATATAATGTATGTTTTTCAGATAGGGGGTGAGGTTATTGTATAGAGTAAAAAAAGTAATTAATAATAACTTTATTAGTTCTATTGATCAGAGTGGAAATCAAGTAATAATAAGAGGACTGGGGATTGGTTTTCAAAAAAAGCCTGGGGAATGGATAAACTCTGACAAAGTTGAGGTAGTTTATAAAATAGATGATAAAGTTACTTCAAATAAGTTACAAGAGTTAATAAGTCAGGTGCCTAAAGAATATATAGATACATCTACGGAAATTATAGACAATATAAAATCGAAACTTGATAAAAAACTAAATGATAATATTTATATTACTTTAACTGATCACCTTAGTTTTGCAATAGAGAGAAAAAAGCTAAATCAAGAATACAGTAATGTTCTACTTTGGGATATAAAAAGATTTTATCAACAAGAATATGAGCTAGGAAAAGAGTCTTTATCAATAATCAAAAAAAATCATGGAATAGAACTTTCTGTTGATGAAGCAGGATTTATTGCTCTACATATTGTAAATGCTGAACTAGATACAAATATGACTAGTATGATAAAAATAACTACTTTTATGCAAGAAGTTATTGAAATAGTTAGAGATTATTATGAAGTGGAATTGGATGAAGATTCATTGGACTTTGGTAGGTTTATAACTCATTTAAAATATTTCTCACAGAGATTATTTAACAATAAACCGACTAAAGATACAGACTTCCAATTACAAAGAATGATAAGAGATAATTACAGCAAAGACTATGGTTGTGCTGAAAAAATAAAAGATTATATACAACAAAAATACAATTTAAATCTTACTGGGGAAGAGATGATGTTTTTAACTATCCACCTGAGGAGGATATCGACAAATAAATAACTTGGATTGTGACTGGTAATGCAGGCAAGACCTAATTTAAAGGGGTAAAATATTACACATATTTATATAGATATATTTTGTTTAATGCTATATTTAGATTTTTATATTATGTAAATATCTATAAAAATAAGTGTAAGCTAAAAAGATTTACGTTTTTAATTAGGTCTTTTTATTTGCTCAAATTTACTAGTTAGAAATAAATTTATTGCGTAAATATACGCTATTATTATTAAAATATATACATAAAAAGGAGGAATTAGAAAATGAAAGACAAAATCTTTGGTGTCTTACAACGTGTCGGAAGATCATTTATGCTTCCAATCGCAATCTTACCAGTAGCTGGTCTTTTCCTAGGAATAGGGGGGTCATTTACAAATGAAACAATGCTTAACACATATGGGTTAATGGGCATTATGGGACCTGGAACATTTATATACAACATATTAACTGTATTAAATGCAGCAGGGAATGTAGTATTTACAAACTTACCAATTATATTCGCAATGGGTGTAGCAATTGGTATGGCTAAACAAGAAAAAGAAGTTGCAGCATTATCAGGTGCATTAGCATTCTTCATTATGCATGCTTCAGTAAGTGCAATGATATCTGTTCATGGTGGAGCAGACAGCATGTTAAATGGATCTACAACAGATGTATTAGGGATGACATCTCTTCAAATGGGTGTATTTGGGGGGATTATAGTAGGTCTTGGTGTTTCAGCACTTCACAATAGATTCTATAAAATAGAAT
>OOCW01000102.1_pt1 | contig 96548 bp, 91 predicted proteins | sample 1671201 | NCBI WGS metagenome assembly OOCW01 (sample SAMN06348132, study PRJEB24527) | human gut metagenome | biome: human gut; feature: ankylosing spondylitis patient; material: feces | host: Homo sapiens | place: China | collected 2015-10
ATGTGTATCGCATGCTCCGGGAGTTCGTGGATTTTGCCAATGTATTTCACTAACTTTCTATTTACTTCGTATCCTTCATAACATCTTTGTTCTTCACGAGATAATCAATCAGAGATACTACGGTGAGGATCAGTGCGATCCACATAATAATATCGGTGAGGATCTGTAACTGCGGGAAGTTGGCGATCATCAGACAGATCATAACCATCTGGAAGGTGGTCTTGAACTTGCCCCAGTAGCTTGCGGCGATGACTACACCGTTGTCGGAAGCGATCAGGCGGAAACCGCTGATGATGAACTCTCTGGCAATAATGATGATGACCACCCAGGAAGGGATGCGGTTCATCTCGATCAGTGCGATCATGGCGGAACATACTAACAGCTTATCCGCCAGCGGATCCATGAACTTTCCGAAATCTGTGATCAGATTGTATTTTCTGGCGATCTTACCGTCGATCAGATCCGTCAGACTGGCGATGATGAAGATAGCCAACGCGATCATATCCGTCACGAAGGTATTATCGCCGAACCATCCGGCCTGGCCTCCCAACAACAGGATAATAAACGGCACGATCAGGATCACACGGAAAATAGTCAGCTTGTTAGGCAGATTCATCTTACTCATGGTATATCTCTCCTATCAGATCATATTCATTGGAATCGGTGACCAGAACCTTGACAAAATCTCCGGTCATCAGATTCGCTGAAGTATTTACAAACAGATAGCCATCCACATTAGGGGCATCTCTGTAGGTTCTTGCGACATAGGTCTCTTCGTCCGCTACCTTGCCCTCGATCATTACAGTCAGGATACGACCTACCATATCCTCCGCTTTGTCAAAAGCGATGGCCTGCTGCAGTTCCATCAGTTCATCCCTGCGAAATTCCTTGACCTCCTGCGGCACCTGATCTTCCATGGTGGCTGCGGGAGTATCTTCCTCCTGGGAATAAGGGAATACGCCCAGACGATCGAATTCCATCTCGTTAACAAAGCGATACAGTTCCTCGAAATCCTCCTGAGTCTCTCCAGGGAATCCGCTGATCAGAGTCGTTCTCAAACAGATATCGGGAATCTTCTCCCGAAGCTTACCGATGATGGTACGAAGCTCTGCCTGATTGGTACGTCGGCCCATTCGTTTCAACACATTGTCGGAAGCATGCTGAATGGGAATATCCAGATAATTGCAGACCTTGGGCTCTGCAGCAATTGCATCAATCAGCTCGTCCGTGATCTCCTCAGGATAGCAATATAAAATACGGATCCAATAAATGCCGGGAATCTGCGCCAGTTCATGCAAAAGTCTGGGCAGCTCCTTTTTACCGTACAGATCCACACCGTACAGCGTGGTCTCCTGTGCTACCAGGATCAGCTCCCGTACGCCCTTGTCCGCCAACTCTTTGGCTTCCTTAATGAGACTCTCCATGGGAACGCTGCGGTAATTGCCCCTGACCTTCGGAATAATACAGTAGGTGCAGTGTTTGTCACAGCCTTCTGCAATTTTCAGATACTCAAAATGTCCGCCTGTAGTGACAACACGGTTGGTCTCTGTCACAGGGGCGGCATTGATATCTTCATAATGATTCTGTTTCTGGCCTGCAAGGATTTCCTCCAGGGCAGCTACGATTTCATCAATAGCAGTTGTTCCGATAATGGCGTCCACCTGCGGGATCTCCTTCTGGATTTCCTCACGGTAACGCTGTGCCAGACAACCTGCTGCGATCAGTGCTTTGACCTGTCCGCTGTCCTTCAGTTCTCCCATCTGCAGTAATGTATTGATGCTTTCTTCCTTGGCATCACCGATAAAGCAGCAGGTGTTTACTACTACTACATCTGCCTCTGCTTCATCGTCCGTGAAGGTATAACCTTTTTCCTGGAGCATGCCAAGCATCTTCTCGGAATCGACAAGATTCTTGTCACAGCCCAGGGATACAAACAATATCTTCATGCGTCTTATGCTTCCTCATCATCACCAAGGATTTTAATCTTACCCTGATTCAGCTCTTCTACTGCGATAGACAGGGGCTTATCCACCTTGGCTGTTACCAGAGGCTCGTCACCTGCGATGATCTGTCTTGCTCTCTTAGCAGTTGCCATAACAATAGAATAACGGCTGTTGACTACAGGTGCTTCACCGGGTTCTACCTCGCTGTTTACTACTTTCATTAAATCGGTATAAGAGGGATGTAACATTTTATTTTGCTCCTTTCGCGAAACCTTTCAGTTCCTCTCTGATCTCTTTGATAAATTCTCTACGACGGGACGGTTCATTTTTCGCCGCTTCCACAAACTTCTGTACTTCTGCGGCACACACATCCAGATCATCGTTCACTACTATATAATCATAGGCATCCATGCCTTCTGATTCCTCATAAGCCCGGGACAGTCTCTGTGCAATGACATCTGCTGTCTCGGTTCCTCTGCCCACCAGTCTCTTCTGCAGTTCTTCTGCACTGGGAGGGGTAACAAACAGTAACAGGCTCTCCGGGAACTGCTCTTTGATCTTCATGGCTCCCTGGATCTCGATCTCTAAGATCACATCCTTGCCTGCCTGCATCTGCTCTTCCACATATGCTTTCGGTGTTCCGTAATAATTACCGCAATACTGAGCATACTCGATAAATCCGTTTTTTGCAATATTTTCTTCAAATTGTTCTCTGGTACGGAAGAAATATTCTCTTCCGTCCTCCTCGCCTTCTCTGGGCTGTCTGGTAGTCATGGAAATGGACAACGCATAATTGTCATATTCCGATAACAGCTTTTTCACCAGTGTTCCTTTGCCGGCTCCGGAGAATCCGGAGATCACCATCAATATTCCCTTATTCTGCATCTTCTCTGTCCTCTTTTTCCTCTTCCGGCCACAGTGCCTGTGCTCTTCCCGCGATTGTCTCGGGAAGCAGTGCCGACAGAACGACCTGACTGTTCTCCATGACCAGTACCGCTTTCGTCTTCCGTCCCTGTGTGGCATCGATTGCCTGTCCGGTCTCCTTGGCCTTCTGCACCAGTCGTTTGATGGGTGCAGCCTCCGGGCTGACGATGGCGATGATCTTATCTGTATTTACAATATTGCCAAATCCTATATGGATCAATCGGTTCATGGTATCACCTTTCGTAGCCATGCAGTTCCCATTCGCATAACCGCACGATATCGTGCTTCCCGCTGCTTCGCAGCTTATTATTCAATATTCTGTATCTGCTCTCTGACTTTTTCGATCTCGGTCTTGAGCTCAATGGCACAGTTGGAGATCTCCAGATCGTTGGACTTGGACAGGATGGTGTTGGCTTCGCGGTTCATCTCCTGTGCCAGAAAATCCAGCTTTCTTCCGATACTGCCACCGGCCATCAGCGTACTCTTCGTGGTCTCGATATGGCTGCGCAGTCTCACCAGTTCCTCATCTACGCATACCTTATCTGCGAAGATCGTCACCTCGGTCAGAAGTCTTCCTTCATCTACAGTAGTATCGCCCAGCAGTTCCTTCACACGGTCTTCCAGCTTCTGGCGGTATTCAGCAATGATCTGGGGAGAACGTTCCGTAATGAAATCCACCAGCTTCAGCATGCCATCCAGCTTGCTAATTAAGTCATCTCTTAAATGCTCGCCCTCGGTGATCCTGGTCTGTACAAACATCTCGCAGGCACCCTTCAGGGCTCTCTGCAGTTCTTTCCACAGTTCTTCCTCATCGATGTCCTGTTCTTCCATCACAAATACATCCGGATACTTGGACAAAGTGGACACTCGGATATCGCAGTCTAAGTCAAAATCACTGGCCATCTGCTTCAGGTATCCCAGATACTCCGCCGCCAGTTCCTTGTTGTAACGGACATTGGACGTGTTCTCGGAAAAATCCTCGTAGGTAATGAACAGATCTACTTTACCTCTGGAAATATAATTCTTCAGTTCACTGCGGATCGCAGATTCAAAGAAATTCAACTTCTTCGGCATTTTGATGTTCACATCAAGGTAGCGATGATTCACAGACTTCATCTCTACGGTAAACTTTCTGTTATTCTCGGCAGTTTCACATCTGCCAAATCCCGTCATACTCTTGATCATAGCTTCTCCTGTTGTAAGGGCGTGTAATACCTTCCGCATTTTACGGTTTTCATTCTATTATAGAATAAATATGCCCTTTCCGTCAAGTGCAGGTGCCCTATTTACACTATTTCCACTCGTCGTAATGCTCCAGAAAATGATGCTTCACACCATCCTCTTTGTAGGCGATGATCGTACGTAAGTTTACATTCTCCACACTCTTGAAAATATTCCCCTCGATAAAAGGGTTAGTCTGTTTCAGCGAAGCGATCAGGTTCTTAATCTCCATACGCTTGGAGGGACTGCTGCCATCGGTACGACAAGTGGTACAAGTGTCAGTGAACCGGCAGGCACACTGAATAAAATGCAGATCATTGTAATCTCTCCAGTGCTTGATGTCATCCTCCCTGATCAGGTACATAGGGCGGATCAGCTCCATGCCCTCGAAATTCGTACTGTGAAGCTTCGGCATCATGGTCTGTACCTGTCCACCGTACAGCATTCCCATCAGGATCGTCTCGATGACGTCATCGTAATGATGTCCCAGAGCGATCTTGTTGCAGCCCAGCTCTTTCGCATGACTGTACAGATAGCCTCTGCGCATTCTCGCACACAGATAGCAGGGGGAATCCTCGATATCATACACTGCGTCAAATATCTCGGATTCAAAAATGGTGATGGGAATATCCATCAGCTTCGCATTGTTCTCAATGATCTTACGGTTTGCCTCACTGTAGCCGGGATCCATCACTAAAAATACCAGTTCAAAGGGGAACTTGTTATGGCGTTTCAGCTCCTGGAACAGTTTTGCCATCAGCATGGAATCTTTACCGCCGGAAATGCATACAGCGATCTTGTCGTTTTCCTGAATCATATCGTATTCGTTGATAGCTTTGGCAAACCGGGAAAACAGGACTTTGTGGAACTTTTTGCGGATGCTCTTCTCAATTTCCCTTGCCCGTTCATTTTCCTTTTCTCCGGGCTGTTCCTTCTGCATCAGGTTCAGCAGCCATCCGGTATAGCCGCCCTGTAAGCTGTAGGCCTCCATTCCCTGTTCTCTGAAATACTCTGCGGACACCTTACTGTTCTGTCCACGGCTGCAATACAAAATTACTTTTTTATCCCCTGCTGCCGCCGCCAGTCTGTCTATAAGTTCACATTCGGGGATTGCAATGGCTCCGGGAATCATTCCATAGTTTACTGCTTCATCCCCTCTGGTATCCACCAGGATGTATCGGTCAAGGTCCCGGGACTGTAGTTCTTCCCATGTGATCTCAATGGGCTGTATTGTCTCTTTTTCTTCCATTTTTATATTCCTTTACTCTGCCCGAACAGGCAGTCTATTGTTTTTCCTCTCTCAGTCTGCTACACTGTTATTAAAAATATGGTAACTGAATCGTTACATTACATCCATAGAAAGGCACACAAATGATTCCTTATACTACTTTAGATTCCATTATAGCTCAAATGCCCGAACGCACCGGGCACACTCTGTTAGATGAAAACCAGGGGTGTGTAAAAGGGTGTCGTATGGGCGTATCCCTCTATCGCAACACAGAATATCACATGCCGCAAAAGCATGACGATCAGGAAGGCTTCTTCGTATTGGACGGAAAAGGATATGCTCTCATCAATGGCGAAGAAATCCCTCTGCTGCCCGGTACCGCCTTTATGGTACCGGCTCACACGGATCATGTGATCAGACGGGATCCCTCCTGTGACTGCTGTAAGGTTCTATGGTTCCATGCCGCAGTAGAATGATCCTCAGTCCCCACATACCGCCAGAAGCTCCGGCAGCTGTGCCTGAAGCTCTGTCAGGCTGTCACACTTTTTATCTACCAGCGCAAGGATCTCTTCTGTGGGCGGCAGCTGGTCCGGCACCATCACAGTATATAAACCTGCCGCATAGGCGGACCGGATACCGTTGAAGGAATCCTCCACCGCCAGTGCCTGTCCGGGTGCAACCCCAAGCTCCTCGCATGCCTTCAGATAAATATCGGGTGCAGGCTTGCCATGCTCCACCATGTCGCCGCAGATAATTTTCTGAAAATAAGATGTGATACCCGCTCTGTCCAGATGCTCCATAACTGCGGTCCTGCGTGTAGAGGATGCCAATGCTGTTGGAATGCGGTTCTCCTTCAGATATTCCAGGATCTCATGCACGCCCGGCTTCTCGGGAAGGCCTTCCCGTTCTTCCTTTTCCTTAAATCTCCGGCTGCAATCCTCATGCAATTCTTCAAAAGACACATCGATGCCCTGCTCTGCTTTCGCTGCCTCGAACACTTCCTTCGTGCCCTGCAGTGTCCTTCCGATACAGGCTTTGGAAATCTCGTCCACATTTTTAAGGCCCCTGGGCTCCGCCGCTTCTCTCCAGCACTCCATATACATCCTCTCGGTATCAAAGAGGACACCGTCCATATCAAATATCACTGCGGTTATTGTTGTCTTCATAATTCTCCTCACATCCAGAGCACCATCGGATTGTTGCCCATACCTATGATCCCCATCATTTTGCGCGTAAATAGTAATCGATGATATCTGTCTCTTCCATGGAAATATAAGTTCCGTACATGCCTATGTTGCAGCACAATACCCTGCTTCCCGCAGGGAAGATCATCTCATATCCTTTGGACGAAGCCAGCCCCGGATATCTGTCATCCGCTCTTCCGTAGGAAAAATAAGCAGCGGAATTACCTATCTTCAAAGGTTTCGGTGCCCCAATCCCTCCGGCGATCAGAGCCTCGTCCTTTTTCCATTCAAAAAAGCTCCAGTTCTTTTTTTCTCCGAGTTGCCTTGGTTCTCTTCTTCGTTCCGTCAGCAGAATCTTACCCTGTGTATTTAAAAATGTCAATGCTCCCGTCTTTTTATCCACACGGATCTGGGCATATCCCGCTGTAATTTCCACCAGGGAAGGATTCTCCCGCACCGTGCATCTGAGGTCTCCTGCTGCCGTCACCGCCGCTTTCGGGAATTCACGACACTGCCCTTTGGCAAAACAAATCCGGAACATATCCACCGCAAGGGGTGTGATCCGCAAGGTTCCGTAGCTACTCAAAAGATCCACATAGCCCTTGCCCTTCATGACCATGCGCACAGCGCAGTCGATCCTGGAATGTCCGGCGGGCATCAGTGTTTTGGCATCCGGCATATCGCCGTACTCGCCGTTATTTTCTACCATCCGCGGCTCCTGTCTGCCGGTTGCTCTGCCAGCATTGCCGTTTCCTGCCCCGTATACTTTCGCAGGTGACGGCTGTCCCGTCCGCCTCGATTCAGGCCCCCCTGACTGTCCTGCTTTCTTCGGTGTGGCGCCGTCTGTTGTCCCCTGACTGTTTCTTGTCACGATGATCTTCTTTGGGCCGTAACGCTCTCTGGCCACACGTTCCTTTTCCGCTTCCTGTGCCCTCTGTCTGTATATCTCTTCTTTTGTCTTCTCCGGCTCTGCCTGTTTTACCACCGTTTTCACCGGCTTTTTCTGGGCATCTGCGGCAAGGCGCATTCTCTTCTTCTGCTCCGGGGATACCGGATCTGCGATCAGTCCGGTGAGTTTCCCCCGGTACAGCACCGTCAGTTCATGCAGGGCTCGGGTGGCTGCCACGTACAGCTGCTTCACATACCCGTCTTCCACCGGGTAATCTTCCTCCGAAGCGTTGAAGATCAGTACTGCATCGAATTCCAGACCTTTGGTGTATTTTAACGGAAGTACCATAACGCCCTCGCCGATTTCCCATTTTCCCGCATCGCCGGTATTCAGCTCCACGCTGCCCTGTAGAGCGGCCGTTACTTTTTCCGCCTCCGCTTCGTCCATGCAGACCACGGCAATGGTGTCCAGTCCCTTGCACTGCCATTGCTTAATGGTCTGCTCCGCCTGTGTCACCTGATCCGTAAAATCCACGCACGTTTTCACGGTGACAGACTCCCCATGGCGGATGATGGGCTCCACAGGATAGACCGGAAAGCTTCCGTGATACAGGATGTCCGTAGCAAACCCCGAGATTTCCACCGTGTTACGGTAGCTTTTCTGCAAAATGCCGAAATAATCGAATTCTCCGGGCAGCATGAGTTTCCGCAGTTCCGTCCAGTCGTTGAGACCGTAGCGGTCGGAAATATTCTGTGCCACATCTCCCATGATCGTGTAGGTGCATTTGCTCAGGCAGTATTTTAAGGACGCATAGGCCATCATGCCAAAATCCTGGGCTTCATCGATCACCACATGCCCCGCCTCCCGGATCACCGTATCCTCCTTGATACGTTTGTAGAGGTAAGCCATGGCCGCCAGATCATAGACATCATAGCTGCCGTCCGGCACCTCGACCGGGAAGTCCTTTTCCTGCTCTTCCTTCAGAAACTGTTCATAAAGTTCCGCCACCGAGCCCTTCCATTCCCTTTTTCCGAAATAGGTCTCGTAATAATGCTTGAGCTTCTGTTTTTCCGGCTGGGTATAGGAATAATATTTTCCACTCAGCTCATTTTCCAGCCGTGCCATCAGATAATCCGTCAGTCTGCTGATTTTGTCCGCCCGGGACAGATTCTTTGTCTCTTTCAATAAGCGTGCAATGGTGGCCCGGTCCAGCAGCATTTTGCCAGTCTTTTCGATCACCACGTCCTCTCTGGGTATCGCGCGGTATTCGTAACGCAGGCAGAAATTCTCCAGCTCCTTAAACCAGACAAGAGTTCCCTTCACCGCCGGGGTCACACCTTTTACCACCGGCTTGATCTGCCAGGACTTGTCCCAGTCCTCGTACAAAAGCCTTACGAACAACTGCTCCATGGTCATCTGGGAGACACCGTAAACATTCAGTTCCGGCAGCACTCCCGTTATATAGTTTAAGAGCACCTGATTGCTTCCCACAATATAAAAATCTTCCGGTGCAAACTCCTGCTCGTAGTTGTACAGGATGTAGGAAATACGGTGCATGGCCACTGTGGTCTTGCCGGAGCCCGCCGCTCCCTGTACGATCATGTTGTGCTGGGGCTTTTTGCGGATGACTTCGTTCTGCTCCTGCTGGATTGTGGCAATGATCTCGCCCAGCACCGCCTTTTTGTTCCGCGCCAGATATTTTGTCAGCAGTTCATCGTTGGCCACCACATCCGAATCGTAGAAGTCCTTCAGCTCATCATTTTCGATCTCATAGGTGCGCTTCCGCGACAGGGTGATGTCGTATTTTCCCTCCCCCTTTACGGAATAAGAGACATCCCCCAGAGCGGCATCGTAATATACGCTGGCAATGGGTGCTCTCCAGTCGATGACCTCCGGTTCTGCCGGGTTATCCGCAATGACACTTCTGCCGATATAGTAGACCTCGTCTTTTTTCAGTTTTTTGTCCCGGAAATCGATTCTGCCAAAGTAGGGCTTTTTCCTCGCCTGTTCCGCCCGGCGCAGATCCTGATTCACGAACTTGAAGCGGGCATCCGCATTGTGCCACAGGGTCTGGGCTTCCTTGTCGTTCTCGTCGAATTCCTCCTGCATGGCATGCAGTTCTTCCGCCAGAGCCTGTACACTCTGCCTGTTGGCATCCACCTTGCGCTGTGCGATCTCTAACGTATGCTGTAATCTTTTTTCCTCATCCTGCCTCGTAATGCCGGGTAAACTGCTCATATTCTCTCCTGTTCAAAACCATAAAAAAGAAAAAGCAAAGGAAGCCTGTCGAAGACTTCCTTTGTATGTATTCTAAATCACATTTTACCAGTCAGAGCCCCAGTCATCGTATCCTGAGTCCCAACTGTCATTGGAATCCCATCCGGAATCCCAGCTGTCATCATCCCAGCTATCGTTATTATCATCGCTGTACTCATAAGGAGTGTAATAGGACGAATCCTCAAAATCCTCATATTCCGCATCGCTGTCATAGCTGTAGGAATCATAGTAACTCTCGTAATCGCTTTCCATCCAGGATTCATCCGGTGCATAGCGCCAGGAATCATTCTCCCATTCGTACCAGTTCCCATGATAATAGTAATAGTTCTGATCCTCATAGGTGTAATAGCCGTTATCCGGTCTGTTGTCAATCTGCCAGATAGAATAGGCGCCTGTAAAAATCGCCACCAGAGACAATGCTGCCATGATCAGGCAGAAAATTGTCAGAACCGTTTTTTCTATCTTTTTGCTCCGGGCTCTTTTCTTATTATAGGCGGTGTAATCTTTGGTTGGGCGGCTGGCAGGTGCCGCAGCTTTCGGCTGCTGGTGTGCTTTCTGCACTGCCACTCTTTCCTTCATCTTCTGGTAAAGTTCGTTGACCGCATAGGCTTCATCGGTTCCCTTGTAACGTACTGCCCGGGTACCGTCCTCTTTATTCTTATAGACTACGAAGGTGCCATCGGTCTCATCCTTGTAAATACCGAAGGCTTTCGCGCCCTTGTAATCCTCTCCGATAAAGGTCCGCATGTCCTCCAGCGGAAGGTTCATCTCCTTTGCCCAGGCTTTCAGTTCCTCGATTGTCTGTGGTACACCGTTGGCATGGCGGTTGTAATTGTTGTTGACACCGCCACAGTTCGGGCAGACCTGATCAAAATCGTTGATCCAGCTGCCACACCAGTCGCATTTTATCTTCATGTTCCCCTCCTGAAAATACACGTTGCAATAGTTTCTGTTTTATTGTACCACGTTCTGCACCTGCTGCCAACCTAGGAAATTGCCAATAAAATGCGGCTTTCTCTGAGGGTCTTGCTCTGGTCGTAATCATACTCTATGGTCTGGATACTGACATCCGGAAAACGGGCATGCAGCCGCTGCAAAATCCCCCGCTCGCAGACATGACTGACCAGACATCCGAAGGGATGCAGGATCAGCACACTGCCACAGCCTTTTTCCACATATTGTATCACCTCTGCGGCAATCAGCCAGCCGTCTCCGGTATTGCAGCCCTCCGCCAGAATCCCCTGCACTTTCTCCTTCAGTTCCGGGAACGGCAGATCCGTCTGGAACCGGTCTGTCTCCCCGATCACCGTAAGCAGATGTTTTTGTGCCTCACACAACCGGTGGAGCACAAAGGCACAGGCTTTCGCCATGATGGGATTGTGCTGGTACTTTTCTGCCTTATACCGCTCTGTATCCACCAAATACAGACAGTAGTTGACGAAACCACCACTGTAAGGCTCCATTCCCTGCCGGAGCAGAAAACTTTCGATATCGTCATTTCCCAGTTTCGAATATTTCATATAGATCTCACCGGTGATGCCAACTCTCTTTTTCTTCCCGGGTTTCACCGGTACCTTCGAAAATACTTCGCAGGCATACCGGTAATTTTTCTCTCTGGTGTGCCGTCCGTTCCTGTGTCTCCGAATGCTCTCGCACAGTTTCTTTTCCACCTGACTGCGGATGCGGTCCGTCTCTCCCGGATTCTGTTCGTAGGGCTTCACCTGTTGGTACAGGCACATGATCAGATCGCCATAGCATGCGGCAGCAATCCCACCGGACAACAGTGACGGAGTAATGTGAAAGCCTGTATGTTTTTCTTCTCCCATGAGGTTCAGGGAGATTACGGGAATCTGGGCATACTCCAGCTGTCCCTGCTCTGCCATGCGGTACAGCACTCTCTGGAGCAGATTGTAGATATTTCCGGCCCTGCAGGCACCGCCCGCCTGGGGCTCCATGAAGGTGATCTCCTCCGGATCCCGTTCCCCGCTTTCCAGATATTCCAGGAACTGTGCAAGGATCAATACCGTCGGATAGCAATAGTCGCTACTGATATAGCGAAGTGCCAGAGTGCGGTCCTTCACCGGGTTCTTTAAAGTCTCGAAGGAATACCCCTCCGCCCGGAATGCCGCCTCCAAAAATACATTCGTGTACTCCAGCATCTCGCACAGCAGGATCGTACGGGTCTTCTTGTCATGACGTGTGAAATTTTTACATACTCTGTGCAGTTCCTCCATACGTTTTCCTCATCTGACCGGGTTGGTTTGTGTCCGAACATAAATTTACTATTTTATATTGTAAGCTGAATCGTTGGCCCGTGCAAGTGTACATCTGGTTTATTCTGGTTGTCTACCATCGTCTGTAAACTTTCAGGCACACAAAAAAAGTGGAAACCTTGTATTTTCAAGGTTTCCACGCTTTTCAAAAGAGCTGCTGACGGGAATCGGACCCGTGACCTCCGCACTACCAATGCGACGCTCTACCGACTGAGCCACAGCAGCATCACGTGACTGCTAACGCAATCACCGTGTTATATTCTATCAAAGGTATCTCACTTTGTCAATAGAATTATTTTAAATTATATATTTTTTTTGCACAATTCATTCATTATGCTTTCGGTGACCAGTCTGCGCATCTCTTCTGGGGGCATATCATCACCGATATGGTGGCACTGGTACATCAGATAGGAAATCATCCGAGCTAACAGCGCGTTGGTAATATAAGACAGCGGAATGTCCTCCCGCAGTTCTCCTTTCGCCCGTGCACTGTCTATGATCTGGCGGACCAAAAGATCCACCGGCCCGTTTTCCTTCTGTTCCGCTATCCGTTGCCGCAGAAGATTTCCCTCCTTGGAATGATCCGTCAGCAGATGCAGAAACGCCATGATGGCATCCACACACTGGGAATGTTCTTCCACCAGCAAAAGCATTCTGTGGATCTGGGTCTCCAGATCCGGACAGGTCTGAATCTGATGGGAAGCCTGCTCCGTTACTGTACGGATTTCATACAACAGGGCACAGACAATGATCTCTTCCTTGGAATCAAAATATTCATAAGCAGTTCCCTTGCCAATGCCCGCCAGCCCGGTGATCATGGACACGCTCATTTCCGAGATATCCTTGTCCTCCCGCAAAAGTGTGCTGACGGCCCGGTACATGGCGGTCACCTTGGGAGGCACCTGGTTCGGTGCCTCCAATCCGGTTATTTTACTCATTTTCCGCATCCCCCGTTTTTCCAGATCTTTGAGATTTTGCCAGCTTCTTAGCCGCTCTTCTCTCCTGTCTGCTCCGCTTATCGAAGATCAGATAGAAGGTCGGGATCAGGATCAGGGTCAGGATCGTGGAAGCCGTCAGACCGCCGATGATAACCAGTGCCATTCCCTGCATCATGACACCGTTATCGCCCAGTCCCAGTCCCATGGGGATCATGGACAGGATCGTTGTCAATGTCGTCATCAGGATAGGACGCAGACGGGTACTTCCGGAAGCCACCAGCGCATCCTCAGTGGACATTCCCTCTTCCCGCAGCATATTTGCGGAATCCACGAACAGAATACCGTTATTTACCACAATACCCATCAACATCAGAAATCCCATCAGGGATACCATACTAATGGTACTTTGCGTAATGAACAACAGCAGGAAGGATCCGATCAGTGCAAAAGGAATACACATCATGACCATGAAGGAGAATCTGGGGGATTCAAACTGCATTGCCATCACCAGGAATACCAGGAATGTAGCTACCAGAATTGCCTGCAACAATGCCTGGAACTCATCGTTCATCATTCCAGTCATCATACTGTCTGCCGGGGTTACAGAATCCGGGAATACCGTGTGATCCACCAGATCGTTGATAGCATTCTGGGCATCAAATATCTTCTCGGAGGTCATAGTGGACGTCACGCTGACCTGATACAGACCGTCCTGCTTCATGATGGTCTCCTGACTCTGTGCGTAATTGATCTCTGCAATATCTCTTAACGGTACCACGGTGCCAAAAGAAGTATCCAGTCCCAGATCCATCAGCAGGTTCAGATCATCATAGCTTCCTTCCGGATATTCCAGCCATACCGCATACTCCGAACCATCATTGGTGATCGTCAACGGATTCATACCGCTTAATACGTTATGTATGGTCATGCCGACCTGAATGGGTGTCAGCCCGTACTGCATTGCCTTCAGAGGATCTACCACTACCTTGGCCAGCGTCGTAGAGTTTGCCAGAGAGTTTTCTGTCTTTACGACACCGTCAATCTTCTCGATCTCTGCCTGCAGGTCTTCTGCGGCCTGTGCCAGTTCTGCCCTGTCATTACCCTGTAAATCGATCTCATAGCTGCTGGTGCTCATCATGGAGCTCATACTGCTGCCGGAAGATGTTACCGTAACATCCATATCCGTCATACCGGCTGCAATCTCATTCCATTTATCTACTACCTGTGCTGTAGTCAGGGTTCTCTTCTTGATGAGATCTGCGGTAAGGGTTGCACTGGAGCCGCTGATGGATACGGAATAGAATTCCACATCCGGTTCCTCTTCAGCGATCTGTTCCCACAGCTTCAGTGCTTCATCCTCTTTTTCCAGTGTGGTACCGGAACGGAAATTCACCGTAACCGCCACGACTCCTTCATCCGCTGCAGGAATCAGCTCCATGTCCAGCGTTCCTGCCAGCAGAACCGTGCCGATCATCAGAGCCACAGCCACACCAACGACGGTCCTTCTGCGCTTCATCAGCTTCCGCAGGATCTTCTGATACCATGTGGTAAATTTCTTCAACAGCTTATCGATGGGCAGGTTTTCTTTTTCCTTCGGTTTAAATACTGTGTAGAACAACGGTACCAGCATCATAGCTGCGATCAGGGATGCCAGCATGGCAAATACAATGGTGAATCCCAGCTGCTCAAACATCTGTCCGGACAGGCCCTTCATAGTGGCCAGCGGCAGATATACCACGATGGTGGTAATGGTGGAAGCGATAATAGAAGCCATCACTTCCTTCGTTCCCTCTAAGGCTGCCTGTTTCAGATCCGGCGTACTCTTCTGTCTTCTGAAACAACTCTCGATCACGACGATGGAAGAGTCTACCATCATACCGATGGCAATGACCAGAGAGCCCAGTGTTACGATGTTCATGGAGAATCCCATCATACTCATAAGGATCAGGGTCAGGAACAGGGAAATGGGCATGGAGGCTCCGACGATCAGGCTGGCTTTGAAATCGCCAAAGAATAGGAACAGCACCGCCATGGTCAATACGACACCCAATAACAGGGTCTCGGCTACACTGGTCAGGGAGCTGATAATGGAGGAACTGGCATCATAAGTAACTTCAAATTCGATGGCCGGGTTCTCCGCCTGGATCTGTTGTAATTTTTCCTTCACATCCTTGCAGGCATTTACCGTACCGGCACTACTTTTGTTCTTAATGCCGATGCTGACATTGTCCTGTCCGTTGTAACGGCTGATACTGGAAGCATCCTTGGATGCTGTGGTAACATTTGCAATATCCTGTAAGGTGATGACCTGTCCTTTGGTGGTCATCAGGGGTACTTCCCGCAGCTTCTGTACCGTATTGTACTCCATGGACGTCGCCACGCTGATGTCCTGACTGCCCTGGGTCACGCTGCCTGCAGGATAAGTAAAGTCTACGGTTCCCAGCATCTGTGCCACACTGGACATGGTCAGACCGTACTGCTTCATCAGGGTCTCATTGAGTTCTACTTTGATATAATCCTCGGAACCACCGGTGACGGATACCTGTGCCACGCTGGACAGAGATTCCAGTTCCGGTACCACGGATTCATTGACTACTTTTAACAGGTCCACATCACCCTTTTCCACCGCAGAGATCGTCATGACATCCATACTGTTCATGTTCATCTCAATGATGGTAGGCTGATCCACGTCATCCGGCAGACTTAACTTCGCCGTCTCCATGGCCGCACGGAGATCGTTGTGACATTCATCAATATCCACACCGTATTCATAGGTAAACAACACCATGCAATAATTTTCAAAGGAATAAGAATTCACGGAATCCACACCGCTCAGAGTGGAACCGGAATCTTCAATAACGGATGCCACCAGTTCATCCACGCTCTCCGGGTCTGCACCGGGATAAGTAGCCATGACGATGAGCATAGGCATCTCAATGTCGGGAGTCAGTTCCATCTTGAATCCGAAAATGGAGCTGATGCCGAATACTGCCAGTGCCAGGAGCACCAGGAAACAGGATACCGGTCTTTTCAGAGCAAGCTTTGTCAAATTCATTCTGCTGCCTCCCCCTACTCTTCTGCCTTCACCGGTGCGGTGACTTCCACACCGTTCATAAGCTTGGGAGACCAGCTGGTGATGACGGTATCTCCGGGCTGTACCCCTTCAATGACAGAAATCTGTGTATCATCAAACAGATCCGTGGTCACATAGGTCTTCACGGCCTTGCCATCCACACTTAAATATACATAAGAGCCGGTATTATCATAGTACACGGCATCATAAGGAATCAGTACCGCACTGTCGTTCGTATGATAGGTATCGGTCGTCAGTTTCACGGATACACCGCTGGGCAATGCACTGCCATCGGCATTTACCGCTGCTTTGATCTGGAACAGACCGGTCTGCTGGTTCACTGCCACTCCAATCTCGGTAATGTTACCGGTATAGCTGGCATTTCCTCGCTCCACAGTCACTTCCTGTCCCATAGTCAGTGTATTTTTCACAGCTTCGCTGACCTGAAAAGTCACAGTCATCATATTTTCATTGGCAATGGTGTACGCAGGATTGCTGCTTCCGGCAATGCCGTTGACTTCCACTCCCTTGCTCTGAATCGTACCGGAGATGGGAGCCTTGACAGTGTAGTAGGATAATGCCAGTTCCGCACTTTCCACGCCCACATTTGCCAGCTGTTCACTGGTGGACAGCTGCTTCTTCGTATCCTCCAGTGCCTGTCCCTGGGACAATGCCTGGGAACGATCCACAATATTCATGCTGCTCTTTGCTGCATTGTATGCGGATTCCGCCTGCTGGACTCCAGCCACCAGAGAATTTCTGCTGGACTCCAGCTGTTTCTTCGTTCCTTTCAGTGTCTCGATCTGCGTCTTCATCTGCACAACACTTGCCGCATTTCCGCCGCTCACACTGGATGACGCTGCTTTTATGGCATTCTCCAACTGTGTAATATTTGTATTGCATGCATCGATCTGATCTGAAAGATCATCATAGTTCTGGTCATAGGCATTTTTCGCCTGGACATACGCAATCTGTGCCTGATCATACCCGGACTGTGCCTGCACTCTGCTGCTATCCATCTGGATATTGGCGGATTCCTGCTGGGTGGTCAGGGCACTGTCTGCCTGTTGCCTTACATTGGCCGCACTGAGCTGTGCCTGTTCTAACTGCAGTTTTGCTGCAGAGTCATCGATTTTGAACAAAACATCCCCGGCATTGACCTGATCTCCCACCTCAAAATAAGTATCCGTCACTGTACCGGAAGCAAAGGGAATGACATAGACCATCTCCTGGGGAGAAACCGTTCCCACAAAGCTGTTCTGCAAGGTCAGTTTTCCGGTCTGGGCCTGCTTCATATCCACGACTACCGCAGAAGTCTCCACAGCATCCTGTGCCCCATTGCTGCCGCAGCCTCCGAGCAACAGACTGCCTCCCATCAACAACGCCATTCCGACGCTGCAATTTCTTTTCCATATATTGTGCATGATCTTTTCGCCTTTCTGAAATATGTGTAACTATCCAGAGCCAATGGGCGAAAGTAACCACCGAAAGTAACCACCATGAGCAAATAACATGCAGGCATGTTATTCAGTACAGCCTCGCAGAGGCGGTTTTGCGAATGTGGTTCTGAATAGTTATGAATATGTATTTGCTTTATTAACCGACCGGCTGGTCGGTCAGCATTTGCAGTATACTCCTATGCCGGGTTTTAAGTCAATATTCCAACTCTGCAGATTCTATTAAAAAACTATAAAAAACACATTCCTGAAAAATTTTTTCAAGAATGTGTTCTCTTCTCTCATTATTTTGCATCACACCAGTCTCCGGATTTTGCTCTTCAGACGCTGTAAGGCATTGTCCGTAGACTTTTCGTCTCTTCCCAGCACCTTGGCGATCTGGGTATAGCTCATTCCCGTCAGGTACAAATCCAGCACCTGTTTTTCAAAGCTGCTGAGTTCTGTCTCAATAGCTCTCTCCAGATCTTCCACCCGCTCCTTGTCCAGGAACAGTTCCTCCGGACTCATCTGGGTTCTGGCCGCCAGAGCCTCAATGAGATTTTTCTCCTCATTGTCCGTGCCCTCGCTGCTTCGCTCATACAGAGATACATAGCTGTTGAGCGGTGAGTGCTTCAGGCGCTTGGAAGCCTGCACTGCCGTGTACATCTGTCTGCTGATACACAGATCCGCAAACGTGTAAAAGCTGGCGTCTCTGCCACAGTCGTAATCCCGCACTGCCTTGAACAGACCGATCATCCCCTCCTGGATCAGATCCTCGCTGTCTCCGCCCAGAATATACATGGATTTCGCCTTGCTGCGCACCAGATTTTTATACTTATCACAGATGTAGTCCATCACCTGCCTGTCACCTTCCCGCAGTTGGTCGATGAGTTCCTCATCTGTCATATCTTCATACTTGAAATGCTCTGTCATGCTTTCCCCTTTGCTATCCGGTTTCCGGATGCAGCACCCTGTTATGCCTGCAGTCTCTGACGTACGATCTCGTAAGCCAGTACGCCTGCTGCTACGGAAGCATTGAGGGAATCGATATCCCCCTTCATGGGAATGGATGCCACCATATCGCATTTTTCCTTCACCAGACGTCCTACGCCCTCGCCCTCGTTACCGATGACCAGACCGATCGGGCCCTTGAGATTCAGATCGTACATGGTAGTCCCTCCCATATCTGCACACACGAACCACAGACCGTCCTTTTTCAATTCTTCAATGGTCTTGGCCAGATTCGTCACCTTGGCTACCGGCGTATAATTCAATGCTCCGGCGGAAGTCCTTGCCACCGTCGCAGTCAGTCCCGCCGCACGGTTCTTCGGAATGATGACGCCATGGGCTCCAGCCAGATTGGCGGTACGGATGATGGCTCCCAGATTGTGGGGATCCTCAATGTTATCCAACAGGAAAATAAAAGGCGGTTCCCCTTTTTTTCTTGCGCCTTCCAGAATCTCATCCACCTCCGCGTACTCATAAGCTGCCGCATAGGCAATGACTCCCTGATGCTTTCCGGTCTCGGATAACTGGTCCAGACGCTCCTTGGTCACATATTTTACTAATGTGTCATGCTTTTTTGCTTCTCTTTTAATGGTCATCATGGGGCCATCCTGACAGCCATCCAGAATGAATAACTTGTCAATGGGTTTGCCCGCACGATACGCCTCGATCACGGCATTTCTGCCTTCTATGGTAAATTCCTGATATCCCATGTTTGTCCTTTCTATTGTGAATTTTTATTACAGTTCCATGCCTGCCAGACGGATGCCGTCTTTGATCAACTGCAGCATCCGGTCAATCTGTCCCGTCAGGTACAGATAGCCCATCAGTGCTTCAAAACCGGTAGCTCTGCGGTAATCTGCCACGGAAGCGTTTTTCGCGGTGGTGTATGATTTGGCGTTGCGTCCTCTGCGGTACACCGCTTCCTCTTCCTCCGTCAGTTCCGGAAGCAATGCCTCGATCATGGCAGACTGCGCCGGTGCCTTTACATAACGTGTCGTCTTTTTATGCAGATCATTGGCGGAACGGTTAGCTCTCTCCACCACCACGCTGCGGATCACCAGCTCATAAATCCCGTCTCCGATATAGGCCAGTGTCAGCGGAGAATACGCCCGGACATCCTGTCCTTCGCAGGCAAATGCTTCCTTTATTTTCGTAAGAAGGGTTATGCTCTCTTCCATTTTACACCCTCTCTGGTATCTTCCAGCACAATGCCTTTGGCTAACAGCTCGTCACGGATCTCGTCGGCTCTTGCGAAATTCTTCGCCTTTCTGGCTGCCTGACGCTCTTCAATCAGTGCCTCGATATCGCTGTCCAACATTTCCGCTTTCTTGTCTACGATCAGTCCACAGATATCGGACAGCGTCACGATTTCCTGTTTCAGAGCCTCCAGAAATGCCTTGCTGCTGTCTGCTTTCGCATTGGAGTTGACGAATTTTACCAGCTCGAAGATAGCTGCCAGCGCATCCGCAGTGTTGAAATCATCGTCCATAGCTTCATCGAATTTGGTCTCAAAGTCCTGTGCCTCGGTAACTAACTGCTTCTCTTCTTCGGACATTTCGGCATCTGCTGCCTTTTCCAGCAGGAACTTCAGGTTATCCACGCTGGTAACGATTCTCTCGTAGCCGTTCTTTGCTGCTTCCATCAGATCGGCACTGAAATTCAGCGGGCTTCTGTAATGTGCGGACAGCATGAAGAAACGAAGTACCTGCAGATCATATTTTTCGGAGATCTCCCGAACAGTAAAGAAGTTGCCCAGAGACTTGGACATCTTGCGGTTGTCAATGTTCAGGAATGCATTGTGCATCCAGTATCTTGCAAAAGGCTTGTCATTGGCTGCCTCGGACTGTGCGATCTCATTCTCGTGATGAGGGAAGATCAGATCTTCGCCACCGGCATGAATGTCGATCTCCTCACCCAGATAACGCTTACTCATAACAGAGCACTCGATGTGCCAGCCGGGACGGCCCTGACACCAGCAGGAATCCCAGTAAGGCTCGCCTTCTTTCTTCGGCTTCCACAATACGAAATCCAGGGGATCTTCCTTCTGATCTTCACCGGAGACTAACAGGGAACGGTTACCGCCCTGCAGATCGTCCAGGTTCTTGTGAGACAGTTTGCCGTAGTCCTTGAAGCTTCTGGTCCGGAAATATACCGTGCCATCCGCTGCGGGATACGCATGCCCCTTGTCGATCAGTATCTGGATCATGTCTAACATTCCGCCGATCTCCTCGGTAGCCTTGGGGTTCTTGGTGGCAGGCTTGATGTTCATGCCCTCCATGTCCTTTTTACACTCTGCGATGTAACGCTCGGAGATCACGCTGGGCTCCACACCTTCTTCATTTGCTTTCTTGATGATCTTGTCATCCACGTCTGTGAAGTTGGATACATAGTTTACTTCGTAACCCTTGTATTCCATGTAACGGCGCACCGTATCAAATACGATCATGGGGCGGGCATTGCCGATGTGGATCAGGTTGTATACGGTAGGCCCGCAGACATACATTTTTACCTTTCCCGGCTCCAGGGGCTTAAATTCTTCTTTTCTCTTGCTTAAAGTGTTGTAGATTTGAATACTCATGATTTATCCTTTCCTGTCTTAACTGTATTATCAGTTTTCGCTTCTTCGCTCATTACCACCAGCCTGCGCAGCTGTTTCAGTTCATCTTCCATCTCCAGCACGCGGTTGGTCAGTTCGGAGTTCTCACGCTGCAATACCGTGATATCTTCCCGCACCGGATCGGGGAGATCTGTCTGGTTCATGGTCTCCTGGGGGAGGCTTGCGTTGTTACGCTTTACTACGCGTCCCGGTACACCCACGACCGTGGATCCGGGGGGCACTTCACTTAAGACCACGCTTCCGGCACCGATCTTCGAATTATCTCCGATGGTAAAGGAACCCAGTACTTTCGCACCCGCACTGATCATGACGTTGTTGCCGATGGTCGGATGACGCTTGCCGTGCTCCTTGCCAGTTCCTCCCAGTGTCACTCCCTGATACAGGGTCACATTATCGCCGATAATGGTAGTCTCACCAATGATGACACCGTTGCCGTGATCAATGAAAAATCCCTTGCCGATCTGCGCACCGGGATGGATCTCAATGCCCGTCTTACGTACACCACGCTGGGAAATATATCTGGCCCAGAAATAATGCCCGCTCACATATAGCTTGTGAGCCAGCCGGTAATGGATCATGACCTTGAAACTGGGATACAAAAGTACCTCCATGGAAGAATGGATCGCCGGGTCACGCTCCCTGATAATACGGACTTCTTCTTTTAAATTTTTGATGATGCCCATGTTCTCACCTCGAAAAAAATACCGCGAACAAACTCTTCTCTTAGAGACGAATTTATCCGCGGTTCCACTCTACTTAAGGGACGATGCCCTTCACTCTTACGCCTATGGCGTCACGCACATAACGGGTGCTCACCGGATCCGGATACTGATTACTGTTAACGTTCCCCAGATCAGCTCACAGGCGCACTTCCTTTTCCTCAGACGAAAGCCGCTCCCAGCTTCTAACAGCTTCTCTCTGGCGTCCCACCGAAAAGTACTTTTCCTGCTCCATGCCTTTACTGAATATACGATCATTCCTACTAAATAAGATATGCAAAAATACGGGTTTTGTCAACCCCGGAGTTTTCTACATCACTGCTTTTTCCAACGTTTCCCTCACATATTCATTCAGTGACATCTGGCATGCAGTTGCATGGATCACAAGCTGCTTATGAGTCTCAGGCGCGATCCGGATATTAAAGCTTCCCTTGTATGCTTTTTCCGGAGCTTTCCCCTGTCCTTCACACAGTTGCAGATAATCATCTACCGCCCCATGAAAATCCTCTACCAGACTCCTGGCATCGGTTCCCTCATAAGAGATCAGGGAACGAATCCCCATTACCTTTCCGAAAAAAATCCCATCCTCCTCGGAAAATTCTACGCTGCCGACATACCCTTTATATTCCATCGTATTTTTCAAATCAATCCCTCCTGTTCCAACAGATCACGTAATTGTCTGACCTGGTATGCTTTCAATTCCTTTTGCGGATGCGGCTTATGTAGTAATATACTCCCATGCTCCTCACTGGTAAACATCACTCTGGAACCGCTGGTTTTCCCCTTATTGGATTTCGTAAATTCCAGATAATCCAATAAAACTTCCGCATCATGAAAGGTAAATGTCTTCGGTCTGCTTTTTAACTGTTCAATTAGTTTTTCCTTTTGTCCCATTTGTACCCCTTGTTAATTATATTATATTTTTTCTGCTTGTTTTTTGCAACTGTTTTTAGTTGCAAGAATGAAGTTAAAAGCATATTTTCTACCTAATTTCAATGGATTGGAAAATTTCTCCGACATTGGATTCTAATAGAAAACAGATCTGATAATAGAAAAAGGCCCTATGCCATTTATATTAGCATAGAACCTTTGTAATCACAATAGTATTTTATTCTTCCAAAAGCACCCACTGCCCCTCCGGTGCCGCAGCTGTTTTCTCCGTCAGCTCTTATAATCCTCGATCATAGCTTCGATCTCGGCGATCTGGGCCGCGCTGAGCTTCTTGCTCTGGATAAATGCGGCGATCATCTTCGGCAGCGAACCGCCGTAAGCCTTCTCCACGAAAGCCTCCCCCTGGGCTCTGTGGTATTCCTCCTTATTCAATACGGAAGATACGATGGCATTCTCATTTTTGAAAATACCGTTCTCACAAAGCTTTTTAATAAACGTATAGGTAGTGGATTTCTTCCAGCCGAACTTCTCCGCGCACTGTTTTACCAGTTCTCCGGAACCGATGGGTTCCTCCTCCCAGATTAGCTCAGCAAATCTGTATTCTGTCTCCGTCATCTGATACATTCCCATTCCTCCTTGTATCCTTCTTAATCCAGCCCTTGCCATTATGCAACCCTATTGGCTTTTTTGCACTCATCACATTATAAAAGGTCGATAGTATACAGACCTTGTTCTAATCAAAGTCTATATCCTATCGACCCATTTGTCAAGTTCTTATTTTCCGAAATTATCAGCTCTTCGGGCATCCGCTGCAGCTTCCACATCCCCCCTGCACCGCCTGTGCGGTGAGGTCAAAGGGCGTAGTCACCAGACAGATTGCCTGAGAGGAGATTCCCTCTCCGCTGCCGGTGAATCCCAGTCCTTCCTCCGTGGTAGCTTTCACATTGACCTGCCCCACATCGATCAGCAGGGCTTTCGCGATATTTTCCCGCATGGTATCGATATGCGGGCGCATCTTCGGTGCCTGTGCGATGATCGTCGCATCAATATTTTCAACGAAAACATGATTCTCTTCCAGCAGTTCTCCCACTTTTTCCAGCAATTTGATGGAAGAAATGCCTTTGTAGGCGGGATCCGTATCCGGAAAATGCTTTCCGATATCTCCCAGCGCCGCTGCCCCCAGCAGCGCATCCATGATCGCATGGAGCAGGACATCCGCATCCGAATGTCCCAGAAGTCCTTTTTCATAAGGTATTTTCACACCGCCAATGATCAGGTCTCTTCCCTCCACCAGACGATGTACATCATATCCCATTCCGATTCTCATACTTACAACCTTTCCGCAGACGTTATCCTTTTTCAAAAAGTACTGACATCCCTGTGTCTTACCCGATTCTCCAACCAGCCAGTCCCCAAACCGTTCTGTCCCGTTGCGGCCAGTGCCGGGTGCCAACAATGTCGTCTGCAATATACGAAATCTCTGTCATTATTTTCTCGCCACAGCACAGTCCATCAGATCCTCCGTACTGTCAAATACATAGACCGTATAACTGCCGTCCTCATACACCTTATTGCCCTGTTTCAGCGCAGGCGCCGATGCATATTCCGCGCATTCCTCCGACGTCAGAAGCAGGAATGTCTCCCCGGTATGATACCCTTCCTCATAATATTTCATGGGAGAAGACCACTTGAAATATTCCAGATGTTCGGGATCTCCGATGTTGCCGATCTCCACTTCGCCATTGGTAAGCTCTGTAATGATATTGGCATTATTATAAGTAGCAAAGCCAAAATCATACCCGTTTTCCGCAAGGAACTGCGCCACGGGACGCTTCGTTTCGTTCTTGTCCACCGTCAGGAAAGACATCACCGTTTTCCCCGTTCCAAGGATCAGACAGATTGTAAGCAGCACCGTCACCGCCAGACGGTCAAATGGCATTTTCTCCTCTTCCAGATAAAAGCACAATACCGGCAGTGCAAAAATAAAAATCGTAATATAATACCGCGGCACCATGGTGCTGGTGGTGAAAATAAACACAAACAGATTTAGGACAAAGCTGACTTTCAGGAAAAGTGTGATCAGGCTGCGAAATCCTGTACTCTGCTTTATCTTTCCGTTCTTCACCGTAACATATCCATAGATGCCCAGCATCACGAAGGCTGCCATCGTCACAATACCACGCAGGGATAAAAAGCCCTTGTCGGGAATATAACCAAAAAGCATTAACAGACAGCCTACTGCATTCTGGATCCGGTCAAACAGCACCCCGTGGTACAGAGCGATGAAATTCGTGGCACCGTAAGTCTGGAACACATATTTATGGCTGATCCATACCACATTAATGCCGTAGCCCGCTACTGCGAAAAACGCTCCCACTACACTGTAGAGAAAATATTTCATCCGGGTCGTAGGCAGCAAGGCACGAAAACGCTCCTTTGTCATCTCTCCCCGGAAACCCTGGAACTTCTCTCCACTCAACAGATAGAAAAAGGAAGTCAGTACCAGCGGGCACTGTAATGCCAGCAGGTAACGTACGCCGGACATTCCACAGACAATAGCCAGTAGTACATAGAATATCCACAGGCTGACCTTGCGTTTTGTACTGTATTCTCCACTGCACAGCCGCAGATACATACCGAAGAACCACAACACCAGAATCACATGGGACATGTAGGTATTGCCCATTTGCATGTGTGTCATCATGGTCTCGGAAAAAGGCAGAAGCAACAGACAGGAGCTTAACACCGTAAGCCCTCTGGATACCTTTAACGGCTTCATAAAATAATAATAGGAAGCCAGCATCAGCCCGTAAAACACCAGATTCGTGATCGTGCGGATCACATGCCAGTTGTTGCAGATCCGGAACAGCGGTCCCATGAGCAGCTGTGTATACAGCACACGGAACTCCGTGGAATAATACCAGTTTGTCGTTGAAATCATCTGATGCTCCCCCGCAAGGATCCGGGAAAAGATCATCTCTGCCGCCATATCGGAATCCAGCCAGTGATCCTGGCTGATGATATTCAAACCAAGCAGGAGTAAAAGCGTCGCTCCCAGCAAAATATATGGTATCTGTTTTTTCAGTGTTTTCATACCGCAGACCTTTCTGTTAGTGCCTATGCATTCTTCCCTAACTATACACGATTTGCCGCGAAAGCACAACTGCGGCTTTTGCGGCAAATACATAAAATTCCTCATCTACTTAAGATTTTTTTCTCTTGGGGAAGCTGTTGCCGATGCCCGGCTCTTCCCGCTTCTTTCTCTTTTTTACTTCTCTCTCCGCTCTGTCCCCGGAGTATTTACGGTCCGCTGCCTTTCTGTCGCGGCCGCTCCATTTTCTTCCGTCCTCGCGGTTCTCGTCTCTGCGACGTCTTCTGTCCTCTCCGGAACCGGTGCTGCCATCATCTCTGCGGTCTCTGTCACTGCGGCCGAATCTTCTGCGGTCCCCGTCTTCGCGGCTGAACCTCCGTCTGCCGTCTCCTCTGCCGAAACCACGGCCTTCGCCATCGTTTCTGCCGAAACGTCCCTTCTCTCCGAACCGTCCGCGGCGCTGTACATAATCATCTGCGGCGATCTCCTCGCCCTTGTCGCCGACCTGATATTTCAGCATGGCTGCCGCCAGATCCAGTGCATCGCAGCCTTCCTCTTCCATTTTCCGCTGTAAAAAGCTCTTCATCAGTTCAACGTCTTCGTGCTCATGCAGTTCCCACGCCTTGTTCAGATATTTATCCGCTTTCGCTTTCAGAACCTTTGCTGCGCCGGGAAGCTTTTTCTCGGTAATGGTGGTATGACAGACTCTCTCGATCTCGCGGATCTTACCGATCTCCCTACTGTTGGCAAAGGTAAAGGATCTGCCCTTTCTTCCGGCACGGCCGGTTCTGCCGATACGGTGCACATAGTACTCGATATCCTGCGGAATATCGTAATTAATGACAGCTTCCACATCATCCACATCAATACCTCTGGCTGCCACATCCGTAGCGATCAGAATGCTGGCTCCGCCGTTACGGAAACGGTTCATGGCCACATCACGCTGCGCCTGGGACAGATCGCCATGCAGCCCTTCTGCCTGGAAGCCCTGCTGCTTCAACAGATCCGCCAGTTCGTCCACCTTCTTCTTTGTGTTACAGAAGATCAGTGTCAGCTTCGGCTGATAATATTCCAGCAGTCTCACACAGGCTGCATCCTTGTCCTGATTTTTTACACGATAAAATTTCTGCGATACCAGTGGAATCGTCAATTCCTTTGCCGCTACTTTTACTATTTTTGCATCCTTCTGGAACCGGTCCGTGATCTCCAGGATCGGCTTCGGCATGGTAGCGGAAAATAGTGCCGTCTGGTGCTCTCCGGGAATCTGTCCCAGGATCAGCTCCATGTCCTCACGGAAGCCCATGTTCAGCATTTCGTCCGCTTCGTCCAGTACCACCATGTTGACCAGATCCAGCTTGATCGTATGTCTGCGCATGTGATCCATGACACGTCCCGGAGTGCCTACGATGATCTGCACACCCCGCAGACCCGCGATCTGGCGGCTGATGTCCTGTCCGCCGTATACGGGAAGCACTTTGATCCCGTGCATATATTTTGCGATTTTACGCAGTTCTTCCGCTGCCTGAATTGCCAGTTCTCTGGTCGGGCACAGGATGATCGTCTGTAATTTTTTCACGTCCGGATTGATATGCTGAATAGCAGGGATACCGAATGCTGCGGTTTTGCCGGTACCGGTCTGTGCCTGTCCGATGATGTCCTCGCCCTGTAATAAATAAGGAATCGCCTGCTCCTGGATCGGAGACAGCTTCTCGAATCCCATCTCACGGATAGCGCGCACAATGCGGTTATCCAATAACGGCTCGATGGAGGCGATACCGTCCTGCTCCTGCTCATTTTCCTGCTGCACGCTTGTCTCGTCCTGCAAAATTTCCTGTTCCTTTACTGCTTCTTCATTTTCTAAAAAATAACTCACTGAATGCTCCTTTTAATTAACTCCACACAACAGTTCAGAACCGCATTCGCAAAATCGTCTCTTTGAGACTTTCCTTTTGCGAATGTCTGGGTTCTCACCAAAGTCATTTTCAAAAATGCCCTTTGAAATGCAAGCATTTCACGTGCATTTATGAAAATAACCTTGGTTCTGAATTGTTGCACAAAAAAAGAAATCATTGCGATGCGCTTCTGATTTCTTCCATCAAATCTCAACAACATTTCGTAGTATAGCATGGAAGCATTGAAAAAACAAGTAATTTCCTTTACTATAGAATAAAAACATGAACTTTCTGAAAGGCATGGAGATTTTTATGATACAGACATTACACATTGTACTCGAATATAACGAAGACCTGATCTATCCCGCCATCTGTAAAAGCATGGAGGCTTTAAACATTGCGGCAGACCTGCGTCCGGAGATGAAGATCGTCATCAAGCCGAACATGGTCATGGCAAAGTCCCCCGATTTTCCGGCTACCACGCATCCGTTGGTGGTAAAAGCCGTGATCCGCTGGCTACGGGAACAGGGCATGCAGCATATCACCATCGCCGAGAGTTCCGGCGGTCTCTACAATGCCGAAGCCATGAAGCATGTCTACCATGTCTGTGGCATGGATGCGCTTAGTCCGGAAGCCGAACTGAATATGGATTTTTCCGCGCAGGCCGTCAACTGTCCCTCCGGATTCAAGAACCACAGTTTTCACCTGATCACGCCCATCGTGGAAGCAGATTACATTATCAATATCTGTAAATTGAAAACCCACGCCATGACCGGTTATTCCGGCGGCATCAAGAATCTCTTCGGTACGATTCCCGGTCTGGAGAAGCCGCAGATGCACTATCGCTGGCCCGAGATCGAAGATTTCTCCAACATGCTCTTAGAGCTGGCACAGACCGTAGCTCCGCAGCTTACCGTCATTGATGCCATCGATGCTATGGAAGGCAACGGTCCCACCGGCGGCACCTCCCATCCGCTGCACATGCTGTTGGCTGCCAGAGATTTCTATACCCAGGACTGCTTTGCCGCCGGACTCATGGGGCTGGATCCCATGGAAATCGTCATGCTGCGACAAGCCGCGGAAAAAGGATTAGCGCATCCGAAAGACCTGGAACTTGTCGGCGACCCGGTTCCCGTGGGGCTGTCTCCCTTCCAGAAACCGGATACCATCAAGTTGGATTTCACGAACGGAGTACCGAAATTTTTGCGGAAACCGTTTACTTTCGTTGCATCCAGACTGTTAAAATCCTATCCCCAGCTCAATGCGGAGAAATGCGTGGGATGCGGAAAATGTGCAGAAAGCTGCCCGGCTCATGTAATTAAGATTGAAAACCGCAAGGCAAAGTTCCGTAGAAAAGGCTGCATTTCCTGCTTCTGTTGCCAGGAAATGTGCCCCATGAAAGCAATTTCGGTTAAAAAGGCATTATAAGGATTCCAGTGCTTCCAGCCATTGTTTTTCTTTTTCAGTCAGGTATTCTGCGGGGGATATCTTGTGATCCTCCGTAGAATAGAACAGATTCGGTTCATAATCGATATCCGCGACATACACAACATAGGTCGAATCATTGACCCATGTATTTAAATTGCTGAAAAATTCTGAAATATCCTCTTTGGAACTGCTCTCTCCCATTTCTATTTTCGCTGATTCCACTTCGTATTTTGCATTACGATCTTCAAAGAAGACCTCATATTGGTAAGTAAGTGTATCCATTCCGCTCCAGAAATTTGTCTGGATCAGATAGTCTTTTCCCTCTACTGTCGTAACAAACATCTGCCCATTTCCCACATGTGTAGGAGAAAACTCTCTGTTTATGAAAGCGTAGATTTCAGAAAAATCACCCTCCCCTTCTTCTGCCAAATAATGCTGTTCGGCTGATACATAGAACTGTCCGAATGCAGTTCTTCCATCCATTACATCTTGTAGCGTAGCACCTTCCGGAACGGTAAGAAGAATCGTGTTCTTCTGTCCGTCATGGGTAATATCTGCCGAAAACTGTGCCAACACCTCACTATACGCTATCGGCTTCCCACATTCTGCATTCTCATATGGTGCCTGTACACCTATTTTACCTATGGAATACTCATATCCTTCCGAAAAAGTGAGCGGTGCAGAAACACCGGGCGCTGGTCCATACTCTATCGCACGGCCCTGGAAAAATAATGGCAGAGTACCATGAATCCAGAACTCCCCTTCCTTATATTCTATATAGACATGCGAACCAAAGCAGGTGCTCTCAAATCTGCCCCCACACTCTTCTTCCTCTGTCTGCAGACAAGCCTGCCAAGCCGGTTTCTCATTCTTTTCATTCCCCGTGTATATACCAAGCATCTGGTATTTGGCATCGTACTTGTAGGTAATCCTTCCGTCGATATTTTCTACGATGTCATCAGAGGACAGATAGAATACCGGTTGTTCCTTTCCTTCTTCTATAACGGCAAGTCCCATCAGATATATCCCGGTGCCCCTCCCATCGCAAAAGGTAACTGCGTACTCTTCCTTCTGGTCTCCGTCCACATCCATCTTATACGCTCCAACGATCTCCAGAGGCGTCAGGGGATGACCGTCAAGTTGAAACGGAATCTCTTGTTCTCCGTCCACAATGACATAGTTATCTTGCTCCCGGTCTAAACATACAGAAACGTTGCTTTGCTCTTCCAGCCAGTACCCCGTGCGGTTTGTGTCTTCCGGCTCCGTCACGACCTCTACCTGTGTAGAGGTATCTTCTGTTGTACTTTCTGCGACTGCCTCCTCACGAAATTCTGTGTTTTCTGTTTTTTCCGAGGTATTTTTCTGCCCACAGGAAGTAAACAGCATGGTACTAAAAAGCAGTAGCGCAATTAATTTTTTTTTCATAGTTTCCCCCGTCTACATTATGTGTTAAGTTCATGAATTCATGATTCAATTCGCCGTTCGTCAATCACACAAGCGTGTTGACTCTCTTGCGCTCATTATATCATACTTTGTAACCTCTTTGTAACCTCATGTTGAAAATATGCTCATCATCTATTATTGTTTTAATTGCATACAAAATTTTTACAAAAATAACAAAAAACTTGTTGACAAAGTGATGTCCCCATTGTATACTTAACAAGTCGATTGCGAGAGCAACGAAATGGAATCTTAGCTCAGCTGGGAGAGCATCTGCCTTACAAGCAGAGGGTCATAGGTTCGAGCCCTATAGGTTCCATTCCAACTTCGGTTGGTCATATGGCGAGATAGCTCAGTTGGCTAGAGCATGCGGTTCATACCCGCAGTGTCGAGGGTTCGAATCCCCCTCTCGCTATTATATTTCCAAAGTCCTTGTAATTCAAGGACTTTCTTTTTTCTTATCTTGTGTATCAATTACTTTATTTCGCTTATATCCACATTTACCATTTTGCTATAACAGTTAAACATAGCTTTCATATTTTTATTGTTCAAGCTTTTTAATTTGAGAATAATATACTTTTAATTTGACACATAATAAATTATGTATCATAATATTTTTATAGGGAGGAAAAATATTGAAAAGTTACTCTTCAAAAGATGTTCTTAAGATGTTAAAAGCTGACGGTTGGTATGAAGTCGCATGTGATGGAGACCATCATCAATTTAAGCATCCTATTAAACCCGGTCGGGTCACCCTCACACATCCACGGAAAGATATTCCACGTGGTACACTTAAAAGCATCTCAAAACAATCCGGTATTATCTTCCCTTGACCACGGCTATCTAAGAAAATGGAGGTTTCAAATGTTAAAAGACAGATATTCTTTCGTAGCATTGTTTACTTATGATAATGATGGAATTTCTATAGAATTTCCGGATCTTCCCGGCTGCTGTCCATGTGCAGACACTACCGAGGAAGCGCTGAAAAATGCAAAGGAGGCTCTCGGACTTCATATTTGGGGTATGGAGCAGGATGGTGAACCAATCCCTGACGCCTCTCCTATTACCTCATTAACCCCCTCTGCCAATCAACTTCCGGTACTGATTGAAGTATTTATGCCACCGGTTCGTGAACGCATCAATAGCAAATTTGTCAAAAAAACTTTATCTCTTCCTGCCTGGCTGGCAGCCAAAGCTGACGAAGAAGGTGTAAACTGTTCTAAACTTTTCCAAAATGCTTTAATGGAATACCTACATTTGGACAGCAGGCAGTCGTTAGCAAAATAATAATAGGACCATCCCCGACTCTATCAACCGGGGATGGTCCTATTAACATTAAAACATATCCAGTCTCTTCCCGATGCACTCTTGCAGTGCCCCCAAAAGCTTACTTTCCTCCAGTGGCTTGGTCAAATGCACATTCATTCCTAAGATCCGTCTGTGGAAACAGATTCAGCGAAGACTGCCCGATCATGGCATCCAGCCGGTAATCCTTTATATCCGCAAATGCCTGATTACAAGTGTCCCCGCTTTTCAACGGGTTTACTAAATATTATGATTTACATCTTTTCAGGTGCTTCGAATCCCAGCATATCGATGCAGGTCTCCAGGATGTCTCTGGTAAGTACCAGCAGTGCCACCAGTCCTTCTTTACGTTCTTCATTCTCTTCACCCAGGATCTTGGTCTCATGGTAGAAGTGGTTGAACGCATTGGCAAGGTCGTAGATATACGCGCATACCTTATGGGGAGCCAGTTCCTCTCCTGCGGTAGCGATCATGGTATTGAACTGTGCCAGCTCCATAGTCAGTTCTTTCTCGGAAGCATTGCCGGGCTGCTGTAACTTCACAACTGCCAGATCTCCGCCCTGCTCCTTGTACTTGTTCAAAATGGACTTGATACGCACAATAGTATACAAGATATAAGGGCCGGTATCTCCCTCGAAGGAGGTGAATCGGTCGATATCAAAAACATAATCCTTGGATGCCTGATTGGACAGATCACCGTATTTTAAAGCGGAGATAGCTACCACGTCCGCTACCTTTTTAGCCTCGGCATCCTCCATATCGCGGCCTTCCTTGATCTTTTTATACATTTCATCCTGTGTATCTTTGATCAGATTTTCCAGACGCATGACACCACCCTGTCTGGTCTTGAAGGGCTTGCCATCCTTGCCGTTCATGGTACCGAAACCTAAGAACTTAAGCTCGGTCTCCGGCTCCACCAGCTTGGTCTTGCGGGCACAGCGGAATACCTGCTCAAAATACAGCTCCTGACGCTTATCCACCACATAGATCAGCTCATCGGGATGATACAGCTTCATACGCTCCATAATGGTAGCCAGGTCTGTGGTATTGTACAGAGAGGCTCCATCGGATTTTAAGATCATGCAGGGAGGGATTTCCTTAGTATCGGTCTCTTCTTTGACATCCACCACCAGTGCACCCTCGCTTAAGTGCGCATAACCGTTGTCCTTCATATAGGCAACCATTTCCGGGATGATGTCATGGACATCGCTCTCTCCCTTCCACAGATCGAATTCTACGTTTAATTTGGAATAATTCTTCTTCAGGTCGTTCACAGACACATTGATAATGTGCTTCCACAGCGCACGATATCCTCTGACACCGCTCTGTAATTTGAAGGTTGCCTCCATCGCCTTTGCCTTGTACTCGGGATCTTCCTTGGACCTGGCGCTGGCTGCGGGATAGATTTCCTCCAGTTCACTGATAGTAAAAGGTGCCTCTTCGGGATATTCCCCGGTGTAGTTCTCATCAAAATATACCAGATCCGGCTGTCTCTCCTGTAAACCGGTGATGACCAGACCCATCTGTAATCCCCAGTCACCGAGATGCACGTCACCGATAACCTCATGACCCACATAACGGCTGATACGCTTTACGCTCTCACCAATCACTGCGGAACGCAAATGTCCCACATGCAGGGGTTTTGCCACATTTGGTCCTCCGTAGTCGATAATGATCTTCTTGGGATGTTCGGGTTTCTCGAGACCGAATTTTTCATTTGCCTCCATGCCCTGTAAATAAGTGAGCAAAAATGCCTCGCTGACCTTCAGGTTCAGAAATCCAGGGGCTACTGCCACCACCTCGGAAAACACCTTGCTGTCTGCAAGCTTTTCTGCCACATCGTTTGCGATCATGATGGGGGCTTTTTTATACAGCTTTGCTCCCGCCATGGCGCCGTTACACTGATATTCACACAGGTCGGGACGGTTGGAAAGCATTACTTTTCCAAGATTTCCGTCATAGCCGGCTGCGGTAAATGCCTGCTGCATTTCCTCTGTCAGCATTTCTAAAAATTTCTTCATGTCAGTTCATCCTCATACCTTTCAGTAATCTGCCGGTATTCCGTTGCCTGTAATGTACTGGAATATCTTGTGCAGTCACAATTTCTATCTCTCACGCTGCTGCGCTGTTTTCAGTATTTCTACTATATCCTAAAATCCATTATCCCGCAAGACGCAATTACGCATTTATAATCTGCGCTTCCCGCTCCGCTTTGGAAAAGGCGCAGCCGCAGTAATTCTGCCGGTACAGCTCATACTCTGCGGACAGTTCTATGGATCTCTTATATCCGTTCTTTTTCTTGAAATCCGATGGCAGCCAGGGGATACCATATTCCCCGGACAGTGCCTGTCCGATCTCATTGATCTTCGCCGCATTTTTCAGAGGGCTGATGGTCAGGGTCGTGGCAAAATAATCATAACCGCCACCTGCTGCCAGCTCTGCGGTCCCGCGCAGCCGCAGGTCGAAGCAGCGCAGGCACCTCTCTCCCCCTTCGGGACAGTTCTCATAGCCCTTCGCCATCTCATAAAAACGCTCCGGTTCATAATCTCCCTCCACGATGTCGATGGGCCAGCCCTTTTCTTCTTTATTATAAGCTGCGATCAGACGCTTCTGCTCCGCCACGCGCTTTTGGTATTCTTCCAAAAAGGAAATATTGGGATTGTAATAAAATACCGTGATCAAAAAATAACGGCACAGATATTCCAGACAATAACTGCTGCACGGTGCACAGCAGCTATGCAGAAACAGGCGGGGCGGCCGCCAGTCCGACGCTGCCTCGCCCTTCTCCTGTAAAGTATTTAAAATTTTCTCTAATTCTTTCTGATAATTTACCTGATTCATACGGTTCTCTTTTCATTTATACTCTAGCATACGCTCATTATAGCATATTTTTTTAGAGATGCCGCAATCATTTTTTCGAAAGCTCCTCCGTTACGCCAGACTGATCATCCACTTCTTTTAAAATACATTCCACCAATTACAGCAGATAAAATCCGGCGCTGCCCCCGGGCACGGTAACCTTTCCGCCTGTAAATGCAGCTTCCCCGCCGAAGGTATACAAAGCTTCCTTTACCGCATAATCTCCGTCGAAGCTGACCTCTCTGTCCGCCGGATTGATGATGACCAGGATTTTCTCCCTGTTATCACTGCGCAGGTAGGCTAATGGATACTTCTTTTCCTCCGCATAGACGAACTCGATCTCTCCACGGCTCTGCAATGCGCTGTGCGCCTGACGGAGGTTAATTAACTTCTGAATCTCATGGTACAGGGAATCCGGATCTGCCATCTGCGCCTCTACCGTGGGACGGTCAGTGGCTTCGTCCTGTTTTACATAGAGCTTTTCCTTCGGTGCCGCACTGAAGCCGGCGTTGGTGGTATGATCCCACTGCATAGGCGAGCGGGAACCGGTACGTCCGTAACCGCCCTCTACGGAGTGCAGATTTTCCACATAGCGCATGCCGATCTCATCGCCATAATATAGGAAAGGTGCACCGGGCATGGACAGGAGGAATGCAAATGCCACCTTTAACTCCTCCCCATGGATGCTTCTCGCCAGACGATCCATATCGTGATTGCCGGAAGGAATACAGATCAGACCTTTTCGCTGTGCCTTTTCATAATTTTCCTTGTATTTCTCTACGAAGGCTGCCACATCACCCTTACCTCTTCCGGAGAAGAAAGGCTCCTCGCAGCGGAACAGATCGTTATAATGAGACGGTCCGAAATGAAGTAAAAAGTCCATATGGAAACCGCCCTGCAGGGACTTGTCCGGTTCTCCCCATTCGGATACCAGCACTGCCTCGGGGAACTCCGCATCCAGGAACGCTCTTACCTTTCTCCACAGAGCAATGTTTCCCTTGCCGTCCTCATCGTTTTTCACCAGAGAACCTGCCATATCCACGCGGAAACCGTCACAGCCCATGCCGATCCAGAACCGCATGACATTTTCCATCTCTGCAAGCGTTGCCTTAGGCCCCGGATCATCGGGATCCTGCTGCCAGTCCTGTGTCTTTTTATAAAACCCGTAATTGAGTGCCGGCTGGTGTGCGAAAAAGTTCACGATCACAGAGCCCTCTCTCTCGGAGATACCGCACAGACTTCCCATGTTCTCAAGCTGTCCCCAGGTGCTGTCGGTCCAGATATAACGATCGGTAAATTCATTACGGTCCGCCTTACAGGACTCCTTGAACCAGGGATGTGCCACGGAGGTATGTCCCGGCACCAGGTCTAACAGGATATGCATGTCCCGCTTGTGTACTTCGTGAAACAGACGCTTCAGATCCGCATTGGTGCCGTATCTGGGCGCTGCCTGATAGTAGTCCGCCACATCATAGCCTGCGTCTCCGAAGGGTGATGCAAAACAGGGGTTCATCCAGATCGCATTGCATCCCAGTTCCTTAATATAATCCAATTTTTCTATGATACCCTGAAAATCACCGATACCGTCACCATTGGTATCCAGAAAAGACTGGGGATAAATTTCATAAAAGATTGCATTATCAAGCCACTTTGCCATAGTGTACTCCTTCCTGTGTGCTTTATTTTTATTGCAAAAAACGTTTTCCGATACTTTCTTTTAACATACCACAGAATGGCTACTTGTACAACTGCGAAAAACCATCTATAATAAAGTAGCTTGATGCCCCGATATGCGAATAGCACAAAACAATCCGCAGGCATCCAGCCAAGATAAAGAAATAAGAACGAGGTCTATCATGTTAACACAGAAAGTAAGCACCATCGATGAACTCCTGCAGTTCGTCAGTACGTTACGCCAAAAGCACGGCGTCCGCCTCTGGTTCCGCGGGGAAGAGAATGCGGATCTGACTCTGATCCCTTCCATCCAACGAAGCCAGAAAAGACTGGACTCCGAACGCTATATTGCCAATGATTTCTATATCCGGGCGAGACAGATCCTGGACAATCCTCCCGACAAACATAATTACGCCGGCTGGGTCTCCCTGATGCAGCACTACGGTCTGCCCACGAGAATGTTAGACTGGACCCAGTCTCCCCTGATCGCCGTATTTTTCGCCACGGAAACTTACAGAGAGACTCCGGACACCGATGCCTGCGTCTGGGTACTGACACCGGGGCTGTTGAACGAGAAGGAAGGATTCGGCAACTGCATCTATCCCATTGATGCGGACACCACACAGGAAATGCTGCTGCCTGCCTTCAAACACAACCACCACAATCCGGAATTGAAAAACAAGATCCTGGCTTGCAGCTCCACGGAGAACAACCTCCGCATGTACTCCCAGTACTCCAACTTCACCGTACATAACTCTCTGGAACGTCTGGAAGATATCTGCGATGAAAATATGCTGTATAAGATCATTATTCCCTCCGGGCGGAAACAATACTTTATTGAAAGCCTGCGGGTATTCGGCATCTCCGAGAGCTTCGTATACCCCGATCTGGATCATATATCGAATGATTTGAAAGATTCCTATGGAATCTGAAAATCATTTGCGATTTTGAAGGACTCCTATGGGATTTAGGTTCAAAAGCGTGATAACGCGGCTTTGCGAATGGCGCGGACTGAACTGGTCAGCCATTTTGAATTCATTAGATTCATTATAAGAAAGGAAATATACACATGAAAATCGTATTACAGCATCTGACCAAGAAATTCCCCGCCCGCGGTCCTGTCCGCGGCAGGAAGAACCGCGAAGATGTCATTGCCGTGAATGACTTCGACTTCGAGATCCCCGACGGCAAGCTGATCGGACTTTTAGGTCCCTCTGGCTGTGGCAAAAGTACGGCACTGAATCTGATCTGCGGTCTGCTGAAGCCCACCGAGGGCAAGATCTTTTTCGGAGAAGATGATGTCACCGGACTTCCTCCCGAGAACCGCGGTGTCGGCATGGTCTTCCAGAACTATGCCCTCTACCCCCATCTCACCGTGGAGAAAAATATCCAGTTCCCCTTAGAGAACCTGAAGGGTGCCGACAAACTTTCCAAAGAGGAAATGAGCAAGCGAGTGCTGGAAGCGGCAAAGCTGGTACAGATCGACCACCTGTTAGAACGCAAGCCCAACGAGCTCTCCGGCGGTCAGCAGCAGCGTGTGGCCATTGCCAGAGCCTTGGTCAAGCTCCCCAGAGTCCTGCTTTTGGACGAGCCTCTTTCCAATCTGGATGCCAGACTTCGTCTCCAGACCAGAGAAGAGATCCGCCGGATCCAGCAGGAGACGCAGATTACCACCATCTTCGTTACCCACGATCAGGACGAAGCCATGAGCATCTCCGATATGATCGTCGTAATGAAGGACGGTATCGTGCAGCAGATCGGCAAGCCCCAGAACGTATACGACGATCCCGTGAACCTGTTCGTTGCGAAGTTCCTCGGCACACCTCCCATCAATGTCTTTGACGGTGAAGTGAAGAGCGGACAGTTATACATCGGCTCCGAAGCTGTTCTGCCTGCTCCCGGGGTAGCGGATCAGACTGTGCATGTCGGCATTCGTCCGGAAGGTTTTGTATTAAAAGAGGACGGACCGCTCTCCTGCGATCTGGTGCGTCTGGAGGTCATGGGCCGGGATGTGAGCATTGTTTCCACCCATGAGAAGTCCCAGAACGTTACTATCCGTTCCATCATTGATGCAGACGAAGGCAGATCCCTCCCCACCGGGAAAGTGCATTTCGCCTTAAAGCCCGCAAAAGTATTTCTCTTTTGTGCCGGCACCGAAGAACGCATCCATTTCTAATATTTTATCCGGTTTTGCAGTCCGGCGGTATTCATGGGCTGCAGAAAGAATTGAGGTTTCTTATGGAAAAACAAAATCTGAAAGCCTGGCTCTATCTATTGCCGGCATTCCTGTTTCTGGGTGCTTTTATGATCTATCCTCTGATCGACGTATTCGGGTACTCCTTTGAAGAGGGTTACAATTCCGCATCCCAGACCTTTTATGGCGTAGGCATGTACAATTACTCCTATGTGCTCCACGATCCGTACTTTTTACAGGCATTGAAAAATACCTTCATTCTGGTCATCATCACCGTTCCGGTCTCCACCGGACTGGCGCTTTTGATCTCCGCTGCCTTAAGCTCCGTCAAACCGCTGCGGGATCTGTTCCAGACCATATTTTTCCTGCCCTACGTAACCAATACTCTGGCGGTCGGTCTGGTCTTCATGATTCTTTTCAAAAAGACCCCTTACTCCGACGGTCTGATCAATCTGCTGATCCAGTTTTTCGGCGGCAGCTCCGTGGATTTCATCGACGGACCCTACTGGGCGAAAATGTTCGTGCTGTGCTTTTACACCATCTGGATCGTTATGCCTTTTAAGATTCTGATCCTGACCAGTGCTCTCGCCAGTGTGAACCCCATGTACTACAATGCGGCAAGAGTGGACGGCACTTCCCGTTTCCGGATGTTCACCAAGATCACACTGCCCATGATCTCCCCCATGGTATTCTACCTGATCATCACCGGCTTTATCGGCGCATTCAAAGCCTACAGTGATGCCGTGGCGCTGTTCGGCACGAACTTAAATGCCGCAGAGATGAATACCATTGTCGGCTACGTCTACGATATGCTCTACGGTGACAGCGGCGGCTATCCTTCCTATGCTTCCGCAGCGGCGATCCTGCTGTTTGCCATCGTCCTGACCATCACCTGCATCAATCTGCTGGTCAGCAAAAAGCATGTCCACTATGTATAAGAAAGGAGGTCTTTGTGATGTCTGATGTTACATCTGATTATGAAAAAATCGAGAAACGCACCCAGATCCGCGGCAATATCCGCAATGGGATCGTCTACCTTTTTCTGTGTCTGTGGGCACTGATCGTACTGTTCCCCTTTTACTGGATGGTACTGACCTCCGTAAAAAGCTACGGCTCCTATAATGCAGAATATATTCCGAAGTTTTTCACCCTGTCTCCCACTTTGCAGAACTACGTGGACGCTTTTACCACTGTTTCTCTGGGAAGATACCTGTGGAACACTTTGTTTTTCACCGTGGTCACCACTGCCATCATGCTGGTGGTCATCACCCTGGCAGCCTTCGCTTTTGCAAGGTTGAACTTTGCCGGAAAAGATCTGATCTTTACGTTATTTTTATCTCTGATGATGATTCCCAATGAACTGGTGGTCATTACGAATTTCACCACCATCACGAATCTGGATCTGCGCAATACCTTCACCGGTCTGATCCTGCCTTCCGTGACCAGCGTATTTTATATCTATCTGCTGCGGGAGAATTTCGCACAGATTCCGGACGAGCTGTATTATGCCGCCAAGGTAGACGGTACTTCCGATCTGCGATATCTGCGCAAGGTCATGGTGCCCATCTGCAAGCCCACGCTGATCACCATCGTGATCCTAAAGGTTATTGAATGCTGGAACTCCTATGTGTGGCCCAGACTGATCACCGATGATCCGGATTACTATCTGGTATCCAACGGCATCCAGGAGATCCGTGAGAATGGTTTCGGCAGAGAGAACATCCCCGCCATGATGGCTGCGGTGGTCGTGATTTCCGTCCCTCTGGTGGTGTTGTTCCTCGTATTCCGTAAAAAAGTCATGGCAGGCGTTGCCAGAGGAGGTACCAAAGGATGAGTCGATTCAGCAAAAAACTGGCATTATTATGTGCCGTGGGCACTCTGTCTCTGTCCCTGACCGGCTGCCATGGTTCGAAAGGCCTGCCGGAATTCACTGTTCCTGAGGAGTTCGATACTTCCAGGAACTATGAGATCACCTTCTGGGCGAAAAATGATACCAACAAAACCCAGACGGAAATCTACAAGAAAGCCATTGCGGATTTTGAAGCCCTGTATCCCAATATCACGGTGAACCTGAATCTATACACGGATTACGGCAAAATTTACAACGATGTCATTACCAATATTTCCACCAATACGACACCCAATGTCTGTATCACCTACCCGGATCACATTGCCACCTACCTCACCGGACAGAATACCGTAGTTCCTCTGGATGACCTGTTTGCCGATGAGAAATACGGTCTGGGCGGCACGGAGCTAGCCTATGACGGTCCTGCCAGAGAAGAAGTCATTCCCCAGTTTCTGAATGAATGCTCCATCGACGGTCATTACTATGCCGTACCTTACATGCGTTCCACCGAGGCCTGTTACGTGAATAAGACCTACGTGGAAAATCTTGGATATACTCTGCCGGATGTACTGACCTGGGATTTCATCTGGGAAGTCTCCGAGGCTGCCACCGTCCAAAATGCGGACGGCACCTATGTAGTCAATGGGCAGAATGTACTGATCCCGTTTATCTACAAGTCCACCGACAACATGATGATCCAGATGTTAAAGCAAAAGAACGCAGGATATTCCACGGCTGACGGCAGCATTGAACTTTTCAACGATACTACCACGGATCTCCTGTATGGTATTGCCGGACATGTAAAAAGCGGTGCCTTTTCCACCTTCAAGATCTCCGGTTATCCTGCGAACTTCCTGAATGCCGGGCAATGTATTTTTGCCATTGATTCCACCGCCGGAGCCACCTGGATGGGTACGGACGCTCCGCTGTCGGATATCAGCGAGGATTCTCTGGTGCAGTTTGAGACCGCCGTGCGGATGATTCCCCAGTTTGACCCGGAACATCCCGAAATGATCTCCCAGGGTCCTTCCGTCTGCGTCTTCAATAAATCAGACTCCCAGGAAGTACTGGCATCCTGGCTGTTTGCCCAGTATCTGCTCACCAACGATGTGCAGATTGCTTATTCCGAGACAGAAGGCTATGTACCTGTAACCTCTAAGGCACAGAACTCCGCAGAGTATCAGGAGTATCTGTTCGAATGCGGTGCGGATAACGGTACGCATTATGCGGTGAAAATTGAGGCTTCCAAACTGTTGCTTGACAACGTAGACAACACCTTCGTTACACCTGTATTTAACGGTTCCGCATCCTTACGTGATGCTTCCGGACAGTTGATTGAAAACGTAGTGAAGTCCACCCGCAGAAAAGAGACTGTGGATGATACCTACATACAAAAGCTTTACAGCGATGTAGAAAGCCTGTACCGTCTCGGTCAGGGAAGTGATGCCTCCTTCGGCAAAAAGGAACTGGGTGCCATGCCCCGGGCTTCCGTGATCCTGTTAAGCACACTTGCAGTCACCTGGGTTCTGATCCTCCTGTATGTAGGGCGGGAATATTTAAAAAACAGAAAGAAGTAATTTTTCAGCCCCATTCGTAAGATAATATCTGGTGGTATTTTCCTGCGCATGGGGCTCTTTTTGCAAAAAATCTTGATTTATCTTGCATTTCAGGTATAATGGAACTGTTCGGTGTCTGAATGCGCCGGATAAATTGAGGAGATGTCTGTGTATCTGCACAGACCCATATGCGCCACAAGCGCAGGAATGGAGGATTATTATGAAAAAGAAGACACTTGCATTAACCATGGCTATGGCTCTGGTTCTGTCTCTCGCTGCATGTGGAAACAGCAATGCAGACGTTGCTGCTGAATCTACCGCTGCTGCCACCACCGAGGCTGCTACTACCGAAGCCGCTACTACCGAAGCCGCTGCTACGGAAGCTTCTACCGAGGCTGCTGAAGCTGTTGCTGATGAGAAGTCCGAGGGTGTTATGACCTACGAAGAGTACATGGCTGCTGATCTCGATTCCGAAGTTGTGATCGAGGCTTATGTTCAGGCGAAACAGTCCTGGTGGGAAGATAAGGCTACCCTGTACACCCAGGATCAGGATGGTGCTTACTTCATCTACAATTCCGTATGTTCCGAAGAGGATTATGCTAAGCTGGTACCCGGTACCAAGATCAAAGTAACCGGTTATAAGACCGAGTGGTCCGGTGAAGTAGAGATCGCTGAAGGTGCTACCTTCGAGATCGAAGAGGGCAGCTACATTGCTCCCGTTACCGATGTGACCGATCTGTTAGGTACCGATGATCTGATCAACTACCAGAACCAGTTCGTAGCTTTCAAGGGCATGACCGTAGAAGCTGCTGGTCAGGATGCTGACGGCAATGACGTTGCTTTCCTGTACAACTGGGACGGTTCCGGCGAAGACGGTAACGACCTGTACTTCAACGTATCTCTGAATGGTCAGACCTATACCTTCACCGTTGAGTCTTATCTGTGCGACAACACCACCGATGTTTACAACGCAGTAAAGAACTTAAAGATCGGTGACACCATCGATATGGAAGGTTTCCTGTACTGGTACGAAGGTGTGAACCCTCACATCACTTCCGTGACTGTGAAGTAATTTCATCTGGTGAAAATCTTATTAACATAAAAGAGTTGTCCTTATTATGAGGGCAGCTCTTTTGTTATTTCCCGTAATTAATCACCAGTCTGGTAAACAGATCCTCCAGATCCATCCGTACATCCATTTTTTATACACACGGATTTTTCTCTTTCCATACCCTCTTTTTATTGTCCACTCTTATGCTTTGCTTATCTTCTACCATGTACTCCTGCACATCCCCGGCCTCTGTCTGCCGAAATTCCCCGCCCTCGTCAACTGTGCGACAATTCTTTTCTCGGGACTTACTGCTTATGCGTGCCGTTCAGCTTTTATTTTCTGCTCTCCCACCAACGTTTAGCAATCCGGAAGCCCTCCGTGGGGACGCAGAATCGCTGATCTCTAGGCGGCTGCAATGCGGTATCCAGTTCCTCCATATCGAACCACTCCACACTCTCCACTTCCTCTTTTTGCAGGATAAGCTTCGCAGCATCTACCGGCTTAGTGTACATATAGACGAATGCAACCTCGTTGTCCCGAAACATTTTTCCATGAAATTCCTTTTCGTATTGAATATCAAAGCATCCGGCGAATTGCAATTCCTCTTTAGATGCCTGGATTCCCAGTTCTTCGTGAAGTTCCCGTATTGCAGATTCCTCCGGCTCGTCCCCCGCCTGAATATGTCCGGCGGAAGAAGTATCGAACCGCCCCGGAAAGCTGTCTTTTTCTGCAGAGCGTTTCTGCAATAACAGCTGGGCTTTTCCGTTCTGTTCCCTCACGATCCAGATATGGGCGGTTCTGTGACGGATACCCTTTTTATGTGCCTGTGTGCGTTCTATGGTCTCCCCTGTGGGAATGCCTTTTTCGTCTACGATGTCAAATATTTCCATAGTGTTGCAGCTCCTTTGTGTTTCTTTGTAGTTTTCCTATCTAAGATCTAATACCATCAGATCAAAATCGTAGTATTCCCCGTCGATCTTAAAATACGCCGGCGAGGTCCCGATTTTCCGGAAGCCATATTTCTCATAGACATGAATAGCTCGTATATTATCGCTTCGAACTTCCAGATTGATCAGTTCTATCATATGTTCTTTTGCATACATAATGCATTTTTGTAACAGCGCCCTGCCAATTCCCTGCCCCCATTCCGACTTGACCACAGAGATTCCGAATTCGGCGCGATGGCTCATCCTTCTGGAAAATCCGCTTAGACTGGCATCTCCGATAATCTCTCCATTTTTCCATACTACATAGAGAACGGAATGTTCCTCCTTATTTATATTCTGTATAAATTTCTCTTCCTCTTCTGTCGAAATAGGAAGCCCTTCTTTTCCAAAGGACAGATAATCTGTCTCTCCACCTACCTGCGCTAAATATGCGATGATCTTCTCTGCATCTTTCGGCGCAGCTTCTCTGATATCAAATTCTTCCATAACTGCCTCCAGCCCTTCTGTCATCTGTTAATGGATCTGACTTGCAATCGTATTAAAACCTGCACCAATACTTCCATTCAGCTGCTCCAGCGCATGTGCGGTCAATCTTCCGCAATCACAATAGCTGCCACAATGATTATCCTGCCGATCAGATGTTGGTATTCTTTCATGCTGATTTTCTTTTATTCGTAATCAAAAATGGTCTTAGTCTGAATATACTTCCCGTACTTTGCCTTCCATTCCTGATGATCTGCGGAAGCATCATACACAGACAGTGCCTCCGGATCCATTTCCATCTCGATCATCAGATCATGCCGGTTCGGTCTCGGTGTCACATTTTCATAAATGTTCACCGTATGAACGCCTTCTATCTGCTTCGTCCGATTGAAGATCTTCTTGATGTCCGCAAGCATCTCCCTGCTCGCCGCATCCTCCCGGTTCCATATATTCTCTTTAAATTTTACAATGATCAGGTGCTTCATTTTGCATATCCCCCTTATTTTACTATTACTGATATGTTTTATCCTACCACGGCATCCCATTTGCTACAACCAAAATATTCCTGCAAGATCATTTCTACTTTGTCTGCATTCAGAGGACACTGTTTTGTTTCATAGGTGAGAATCAGATTTACCGAAGGAATGATACCATGTCGGCAATATAGCTTTATTTTGTCACAAGCATGATTGCAATAATCCGGATTATCCATCATCCCAAAGTGCTCCCAATAGAAATATTGTCCCGTAAAGGGATGCCGTATCACGAAATCTGGATATAAAATTATTCCATCCAAAACCAGTTTTTCTTCATAGTGAAACGGTATTTTATTTTGATATAGCATTCTGTCAATAATTGCTTCTGATTTAGACCGCAACATCTTCCCATGCGTTCCTTGTACCAATAAATTTTCCGGATGCTTTGTACATTTTTCATAGGGTTCCTCCTGCCACCGCTCTAGTTCCTTATCCAATGGTCTGAAATTCTTAGCCAGCAATTTTCCATATTCCGGATGATTTAATAGATGTTCGGAGTTTATTTTCATCTTGTCTGTCTTTTTCAAGTAGGCTTTCCATCCGGCTGCCTCGCTCTCCAATTCCTTTTTTCTATACTCATAGTATTTCTTCAATGCCAGTATTTCTGCCTGATTTCTTTCGGTTTTCGGAAGATAGCGTATTCCATTTTCCTCTTTTACTTTCCATTTGTAGCGGTTTTCATTTTTGAAGCATTGCAATTCTCCTTGCGGAAATTTTTTGTCCAATTTTGTTATCTTTTCTAATTCCTTATTAATTTCTTCTATTCTATTTTTTATATTTTCGCGTGTGGTTTTCACTTTTCCTCCTTCTGCACACTGGCTTCTTGACTTCTCCGGGGCTTATTCTTACTTTTCTTTCTCCTGCGCCCCGGCTTCTTGACTTCTCCGGGGCTTATTCTTACTTTTCTTTCTCCTACGCCCCGGCTTCTTGACTTCCCCGGGGCTTATTTCTACTTTTCTTTTTCCTACGCCCCAGCTTCTTGACTTCTCCTGGGCTTATTCTCACTTTTCTTTCTCCTACGCCCCGGCTTCTTGATTTCCCCGGGGCTTATTTCTACTTTTCTTTTTCCTACGCCCCGGCTTCTTGACTTCCCCGGGGCTTATTCTTACTTTTCTTCCTCTCATGCCCCGGCTTCTTGACTTCTCCGGGGCTTATTCTTACTTTTCTTCCTCTCACGCCCCAACTACCTAGAACCCCAACGGCTTATTTCCTTCTCAGATACCCTTGCAGCCGGTTTCCGTGACTGTCGACGGTTACTGTCAGGGCTCCATAGTCAGTGGTGAGGTACCAGGGGACCTTAGCATCTTCCAGGCGCTGTAGCGTCGCAGCATGGGGATGGCCATAGGAATTGTTACGACCACAGGAGATAATGGCGGCAGCGGGGCCGGCGGCGGCAAGGAACTCAGAACTGGTGGAATAGCCTGAGCCGTGATGCGCTACCTTCAGGATGTCTACCTTGAAGCCTCCTTGTCTCCGTGATTCCCACAACTCCTGCTGTTCTCGCGGTTCCTGCGATTCCTGCAATTTCTGCGCATTCTGCAAAGCCTGTGATTCCTGCGCTACCCGTAACGTCTTCGCTTCCTGTAACGTCTTCAACGTCTGCAATTCCTGTGTCAGCTGCTGCTCCCCTTCGCCTTCCACATCCCCTGTCAGGAGAATGCTTAGCTTCCCGGCACCCACGCCGAAGTTTTTCCTTTCACCGGTATCGCCATGACCGGTTCTCTCACCAGTAACTCCGACAGCAAAGCTGCCGTTCTCACCGTAAACTTCGCTAGCAGCTCTTCCGCCCTCTCCACTTGCTTCCATCCCCTCTGCCGCGCCCCACTTCACTGCTTTCGCAAATACCTCCACGTAGAAGCATTCCGAATAGGCATTGGCATCCGCAAGGGTCGTATTCTCCTCCGGGTGCAGACACCGCAGCCGGAGGAGACTATCCCTGATCTCATCGCCACATTTTATGTAACTTACCGGTACTCCGGCATATTCCGCGGCAACAAGCAATTTTTCAAAAGCCTCCCTGCGCTCCGCTTCCGTAATCGCAGGCAGAAACATCTGCTCCACGGTAATTCCCCATTCTCCACCGTTCTCCAGCAGTTCCAATATGCCATTCATATGGTCTTCATCTGGGTGCGATACAAACACACCGCGTAGAGACTGGATTCCCCGGCTCTTGAGATAAGGCTTCAACACATATTCACCGATTTTCCTCCGACTGGTACTGCCGCAGTCAAAAAGATATGCCCCCTGCCCGGTCTCCACCACGATACCGTCTCCCTGTCCCACGTCCAGAAAAGTCACACGGCTTCCCCGATCAAAATTGCCGGTCAGTAAACCAACTATTAATACCAAAATCATTGCGGCTACAATTCGGCACATAACTCCGTTCCTATATGTCATCACTCCCTGCCATGTATACCAAAAATTTGCTAAAACATGCCGCCATCTGGTGGGACATATTTCAGAGTACCTGTCAGAGTGCTGCATCTTTTTTCTGTTACTCTCTCTTTTTCTACCCCTACCGCTATCATCCACTCCGCGTGTTTCCCGACGCTGCCTTTCTCTTTCAGTGCGGTGTCCGTCTCCATGATTATTTTCCGCCACATAAGCTGCATAAAGTCTTTGTCGCTTCCATTTTTCCGCATAATTCCTGCCAATGATCAACACAAATAGCCCACTATAATAAACGATCATCTGCCACTTTGCCGGGCGGCCCACGCACCATACCGCTCCCGGCAGTTCTCCGAACCGTTCGCAGATCCATTCATACCACCACAGGATCAGACAATCCACCGTCCCTGCAATTCCCAGTCCAGGGATCAATGACAGGATTCCCCCTGCCATCACCACACTCATAAAGGGCAACACCAGCAGGTTCAATAATACCGAGTAGACAGGGATCTCATAAAAGAACCAGAGCTGTATGGGCAGCGTAAAAAGAATAACTCCGGCACTGGCGGCAAAACCGCTTTTAAGTGCTGACACCATGCGCCAAAGCCTTTCATACACCACCTTCCGCCAGCCTTCCCGGTACTTGTTCCTCTCGTAAGCGGAATCACCCAGAATATCTGTCACGGTCAGAAGCCATGCCACCACGCCACTGGCCGTTTCCACACCGGCATTATCTTCCCTACCATCCCCGGCAAACACCGGTGTCAACAAGCAGATCCCCAGCACCGCCCCAAAAGACATCAAAAAGCTCACATCCCCAAGCCGCTCCGGTTGCTGCAACACCAGCAATGCCGCCAACAGCCCCACACCTGTCAGCATATCGTAAGTCCTTCCCACGAATATCCCCAACATCTGCAGCAGATACATTCCTATGGCACGGCTGGCGGATACACTCATGCCCACCATCATACCGTACAGAAGCAGTGTCATGGCACCTCCCGCTGCTGCCACTCTGACCGGAGCCCCCAGTCTCTTAAGCAGCCGGTAGCATCCCATCCCAAGCAAAGTAATATGTAGCCCCGAAATGCTTAAGATATGGGCGATCCCATTCCTCTGGTACAGCGCCTTTACCTCCTCATCCAGTTCTTCCTTCTCCCCCAGCAGTAATGTCTGCATAACGGAAGCCTCTTTCTCCGGGAATACCTTTGCCAGTCTGTCGTGTAATCTCCTTCGAAAGGCAAACAACTTTTCTCTCAAAAAGCTATAGTCCTCCTCCGCTGCCAGAACCTGTGCTTTCCGCACTCTGCCACCGATGCCCTTTCCCGCAGAATAGGCCCGCACGTCAAATTCCCCGTGATTGGTCGCAGCATCGAAGTGCGAAAAAAAGCCTTCCAGAACAATATGCTGGCCCAGTCTCAGGCTCTGTACCTCCTGTGTGTTTGTCAACTCACATTGTAATTTTCCAGAATAGGAATATTTTAGATCGTTTTGAATAATAGAAATTGATTTCAGAATAATCGTTTCAGAAGTTCTTGTGTCTATCCGTCCCGTGATCCTCACCGGACTTCCGTCAGGCGGCAGTACGCCGGCATCCCCGGTGTCTGCCCCCGTCAGTATTCTTCCTATGGTGAGCACTATCACGAGACACAAACACGCCATAAAAAGCGGTCGTCTCATTAAGCTCCCTTCCGCAGGCAATCCCGCCTGCCCACAGTCAGGACTGTTCCGACAGTCCAACGCAAAAACAGTCCTGTCCCGCATAAATTCAAAATTTACTGTTCCAAAGTCGTTACATAATCCAGATTCCGTTCAAAAGTGGAATTGCTGAAGGTAGATGGCACTTCGCCGTTGACCAGGATCTGTACTTTATTGATATTATCCAGTTCCACCAGGGAATTCACGATGGAGTAAACTGCTACCTCCGTGGAAACATTGTTCACCACGGTCAGGAAGCTGGAATCCAGATTCACATAGCAGATGCCATCTTTGGTCAGGATATTGATGATCTTGGTCTCCGGATTGATCACCGGGTACAGACCCTCAATCTGTCCGCTGGGTCCCGCGATCAGTTCCTCCACCACGAATCGCTCCAACGGAGTATTGGTGGAATAATGCTTTTCTCTGTAGGCCGCGATCAGCTTATCACCGTCTGCATTGGCAAAATACAGCTTTACCTTCACCAGTTCATAGGTGTTGATCTCGTTACCGTCATTATTGATGAACTGCTCGGCATTCATCCAGCCTACCAATTCCCCTGCATTGTCATATAACTGACTGCCTTCCACGGTAATCGTCACATATTTCACATTGGACAGCTGCGTCAGTGTCCTTACAACGGCCGCCCGCACCAGTACTTCTGTGGTGACCGAAAGTTCGGAATATGCCTTATCCACATTGATCACAAGTTTTCCGTCTTCCACTTCATAATCCAGAACCTGAAATCCCATGTCAAAAGGCGCCTTATATTCCAGCTTTTCCGGGGTGGTGGAGAGAAATGTCATGGTCTCTTCCAACTGTTCCTCCGGTGTCTTGGTGTTCAGATACTGGTCATGAACCTCAACCTTCGTCTCTGCGGTATTTACATAATACACCGATATCTTTTTGCCGGTCTCCGGCTCTCTCGTGCCACAGCCGGTCAGGACTGCCAGCAACATCAGAAGCATACCGGTCAAAACATATTTTTTAACTCTCTTCATAACTACACAATCTTTCTTACAACAGCTCCGTCTAAGAGGCGATATATGTCAGCGGGATCTTCACCAGGAAACAGGAGCCCTGCCCCTCGGTACTCGTCACCGTAAGGGATCCCTTGTGCATCAGGACGGCGCTCTTGGTGATCGCCAGTCCCAGTCCCGTTCCGCCGATCTCTCTGGAATGAGACTTGTCCACACGATAGAATCTCTCGCAGATATGTGCCAGAGCCTCCTCCGGGATACCGATTCCGGAATCACTGACTTCAAAGGTAAAATACTGATGATCCGCATCCAGTATCACCTTCACCCAGCCATGATCCTTATTGTATTTGATGGCATTCTCCACCAGATTCGTCATGATCAGGGTCATCTTGACTTCATCCACCTCTGCCACCACAGGACGGACGCTTTCAAATACCACTTCCACATCCTTCTTCCGGGCGATGGGCCGCAGTCTCTTTAAGATCAGTTCCGTCAGATCATTGATGTTCAACGATACAATATTCAGATCCTGTACCTTTTTATCCATTTTTACCAGTGCCAACAGATCCGTAATGATCTGGTTCTCTCTGTCAATCTCGGAAGCAATGTCTTCCATGAATTCTCGATACAGCTCCGCCGGTACATTTTCCTGTGCTAGCAGGGAATCCGACAATACCTTGATGGATGTCATGGGTGTTTTCAACTCGTGGGACACATTTGCCACAAATTCCTGTCGGGAATCGTCCAATGCCTTCATCCGCTTCAACAGCTGGTTGAACGCATCTACGATATGTACGGTCTCCACATAATCTGGCACAGAGATCGTCTCATCACTGAAGCCTTCCTTTACCGCATTGATGGCCTGTGTGACTCTGTTGAAAGGTCTCGTCAAAGCTCTGGACAGTATGATAGCCAGTGCCAGGATTGCCACCATCATGATCACTTCCAGAATGTACGCCTTACGATTCAGCACTTCCTTGGCATTTACGATACTGTCATTGGAAATGCTGGTCAGCATAACGCCCCGGATGGCATCCGGATTCCTTTTTCCGTTTTCGTCCGTAGTGTTTGCCGTGGTATCCATGATGGGAGTGGTCATTTCTATGTAACCGTGCTCCGGGTCATAATGGGAAATGTTTTCCCCCTGAAAACATTTGATGACCTCCTCGGAAATGATGGTCTTTCCTTCACTGATGCCGTAGGTATCTTTTTCCACCTTGAAATTCTTGTTGATGATCATAACGCGGCCTTCATACAGATTGGACAGCATCTCCAGTTCCGCATTGATGACTTCTCTGGAATTGCCGGTGTCCTCTCTGACACCATGGCTGCTTAAATAATTGTTGCTGATCAGATGATTGGCCAGGATCATCAACTGGTTCTGTACCACTGTGGTCCGCTGTTCCACCGCCAGATCCTCGTAATTGCTCACGATACCGTGGCGCATGGCAATACAAGGCACCAGGCCGATCACCAGCGTCAGCAGGAAGATCCTCGCCCGCAGACTTCGAAGCGCGATCATGCTCTCCAGCTTTTCCCATATAGTTGCAAAACGTTCTTTATTCCATTTTTTCACAGTATAAAAACCTCAGTTCCGAACCTCTCCATGCCATTCACAAAACCGCACGATAAATCGTGCTCTCCGCTGCTTCGCAGCTACTTTTGTTCATTTGCGTGGCGGTGGCTCTATTCGAGCCACCTTCAAAGATAAGAGAAATTGATTCTTACATGCAAGCATGGCGAATCATTTCCTCTTATCTTTGCCGGTTCTCATAGTCTCACTTATTATTAAAGTAGTACCCGACACCCCATTTGGTATGCACGTATCTGGGCTCGCTGGGATTGGACTCGATCTTCTCACGCAGTCTCCGGATATGTACATCCACTGTACGCACATCACCGGGATAATCCGTACCCCATACCAGCTTCAACAAATTCTCCCTGCTGTATACCTTGTCGGGATTCAGCATCAGAAGTTCCAGCACTTCGAACTCCTTGGCCGTCAGTCCGATCTCCCTGCCCTGGATGTAGGCTCTTCTGCCGTCACGATCCAGCTTCATATCGCCGCTTTCCAGAATACCGGTGTTCTCTGTGGTTCCTTTTTTCGGCTCCATTCTGCGGAAGATAGCTTTGATCCGGGCTTTCACTTCCAGAATGTTAAAAGGCTTGGTTATGTAATCGTCCGCGCCGTATTCCAGTCCCAGGATCTTATCCATGTCATCACCCTTGGCGGTCAACATGATCACCGGTACATTGGAAAATTCGCGGATCTGCTGGCAGACCTCAAAGCCGGTCAGCTTCGGCAGCATGACGTCCAGTAATATGATGTCATATTCCTTGTTATGCGCCATCTGCAATGCTTCCTCACCGTCATAAGCACAATCCACTTCCATGTTGTCCTGTTCCAGACTGAAACGGATTCCCTTCACGATCAGCTTCTCATCATCCACTACCAGCACTTTCTTGCCTGCCATCTTTCCTTAACCTCTCTATCCCTTACTTTTCTCTTCACGGTCCCGGCATAAGCCCTCATTGTACCGTGATCTTATCACACAATTTGTCATACGCGTTCTGTTTGATCCCGGGTACCTTCATAATGTCTTCTTTCGTCTGAAAGGCTCCGTTTTGCTCCCGGTAGCGCACAATATCTGCCGCCCGGGAAGCTCCGATCCCCGGCAGCGCACACAATTCCTCCGCAGGTGCCGTGTTGATATTCACAAGTCCCTCCGCCGTCGCTTTTACCTCGGCTTCCAGAGTCTCCGCTTCCTCCAACGTTGGAAAATACAGCTTCTGACCATCCGTCACCGTTTCCGCCAGATTCACATAAAAAGGATCCGCCTCCGCTGTCATACCTCCGACCAGTCGCAGGGCTTCCTCCGCTCTGCTGCCCTCCGGCACTTCCACGACTCCGGGATCCCGCACTGCGCCGCAGACATAGACATATATTATCTGCGGTTCAGCCTTTGCCGGTTCCTGCACTGTCACGCTGCTGCCTGCAGACTCCGCTGCCTGTTCCACCGCTTCCAGTGAGGGAAATTCCGCCACATCTTCTCCGGATGGAATCAGCACAATGGCCTCATCCTTCCTCTGACAGCCGGTCATGAACATCACCAGACTGAAAACCATTCCGATCAAACCTGCATATTTTGTTTTAAAAAACCTTATCGAAAACATCATAGTCCCCTTTCCATTTTCCTGATTCCTTCACAAAATTTCAGGGGATTGCCTCTCTATGCTGTTAACTTTCATTGTACTGGAATCACACGGAATTTACAAGCCGTTTTCGCATTTGTGGTAACGATTCAGAACCCATTCGCAAAATTGCCGCTACGAGGATAGCTCTGGATCATTTCCACTTGAAAATCACAATACCCACAATCGCCACGGCCATGCCGATGGCTTTCCGCCACTCCCAGGGCTGTTTCTCCACACCGAACCATCCGAACAGTTCGATAATATATGCTACAGCAAGCTGAGCGACCACAATAAGCATTACCGCTTTGGCCGGTCCCAGGGCATCCATACTGCGGATCACAGTGTAGGTGATAAAGGCTCCGATGGCCCCTCCCAAAAGCATATATCTGGGCTCCACCTGCGCTATCTTCAAGAATGAAGTCCGCTCCGTACACAGCCATGCTCCCAGACATACCAGCAATGCTGTAAACTGCACAAATGCACTGGCGGTCCAGATGCCGGTGGATTTCGTCACCTGGGTGTTGAACACTCCCTGGATACTCATCAACGCACCGGAAACTAAAGCAATCAAAAAACCGATCATAGGATTCTACCACCTTTTCTTTTTAGTAGTAGTCTATCCTGTGACCGGTTCGTTCATTCATATTTTATTGTAACGGTTTTAGTTCTCTGTACCACCTACCTGTCCGGCTATGGTCTCGTCCAGCTGCTGTACCAGAGTAGTCACGTCGTCACCGTTCCATACCTTGGAAAACAGTACTTCCAGCTGCATCCAAAAATTTCCCGTCTCCAGCATCTTCGGCAATGACACACTGTCCGCATACTCATCGGCAAAGATCATAAGCGCACCGTTGTCTGCATTCTCTGCCGCCTGAAGACTTGCCGGCATTTTGCCGGAGCGTTCATACAGGCCGTCCGCATATCCTTCTGCCAGATACGCTGCGAAACAGTCCGCCAGTTCCTTGTGTTCCGAATAGCTGTTGATGACTGCCGCTCCCGTAACAGACAAAGATCTGCTCTGCAGTTCGGCGCTGACATCCGGCATACGGGCAATTCCGTAATTAAATGCAAGGCTGCCGTCCGCTTTTGCCTCTTCCAGCCGTTTGATCACATCCGTGGTTCCGATGGTGAACATGGTCTTGCCATCGATAAAGTCCTGGATCACAGAATCATAAGTCACCGTATCGGATTCAATAAAGAAGAACTGGTTCAGTGCCTTGTACACTTCCAGACACTGAATGGTCTCCGGATTATTGATATCAATATCATTTCTGTCATCCCCGGGATCACCGCCTACGATCATGTAGTTGCCTACGATCCAGTAGTTGTAGAAAATATTGTTCACGTCCCATTTCATGACACCTTCCACACCTTCCGGTGCATCAAAGGTATCTGCAATATTCAGCAGATCATCCACTGTGGAGGGAAGTGCTTCCGCGAAATACTGCTCTGCCAGCGCATTTACCGCTGCCTCATCCGCTGTCACCTGTTCCGTGGTCTGGTCTTCCGGAAGAGAATCTTCCTCGATGATCTCTTCTCCTTCCCCTATGGGTTCATCATTCTCACTGCTTCCCGCCAGTTCCTTCTCCGCCTGCTGGGTTGCCCAGGTTCGAAGATAATCTTCATTATATACCAACGCACTGGTATCAAAATAAACCGGGTAACCGATCAGCTTCTGATCATAGGTTACCGCAGACAGAGCCGCCTGGGAAAAATGGTCTGTATTGCAGATTCCCACAGTGTCAGGCACTTTCGATGCCAGTCCTGCCAGATAAGCCTTTTCCAGAGAGTCACTGCTCAACAGGTAGATATCCGGTATCTGATCGGAATGCAGGGTCTCCTGATTGATAGCTTCCAGATATTCACTGTCAGAAGTAAGTACGGGAATCACACGGACTCCACTGTTCTGTTCTCCGAAGGATACTGCTGCCGCATTGATATAACCGGACAATGCCTCATCGGAATACCAGCAATAGATTGTCTCCTTTCCTCGAAACAGCTGCAGTCCGCTTCCGCTCTCCTGTGTCTGACTCATCTCCTGCGTACTTCCGTAAACAGCTGCAGCAGCCATGGCGGTCACAGCTGCTGTAGCGATAATTCTTTTTTTCAAAAACATAAATTCACCTAAACCTCTTATTCGATACAGGTGTCCAAAATAGCAATCATTTCGTCCACATTTTCCCGGGTAATCACGAGAGGCGGTACGAAGCGGATAATGTCCGCACCGGCATTGATCAGAATTAATCCCTTCTCCAATGCTCTGTTAATAATGTCTCCTACCGGATGGTCAAATACCAGTCCCTGCATCAGTCCCACACCACGGCGTTCTTTGATACAGTCATACTTGTCTGCCAGTTCGTTCAGACGCTGTTCCAGATAGGGAGCCACCTCTCTCACATGTTCTATTATATGGTCCTCTTCGAATAAATCAAGCACTTTTTCCACTGCTGCGCAGGCTAAGGGGTTACCGCCGTAGGTGGTTCCATGATCTCCCGCTGTCAGAGAATGCTGTGCTACTTTCTCCGTCATCATAAATGCACCTACCGGTACACCGCAGCCCAGTGCCTTGGCAGAAGTCATGATGTCCGGCTTCACGCCGAAACGCTGCCATGCATACATGTAACCGGTACGTCCCATGCCGCACTGGATCTCATCCAGAATCAGCAGGATATCCCGCTCATCGCACAGATCACGAACCTGTTTTAAGAACTCTTCATTAGCGGGACGCAGTCCGCCCTCGCCCTGTACAGTCTCCATAATGATGGCACAGGTCTTGTCTGTCACCTGATCCAGCACACTCTGGAAATCATTCAGTTCTGCAAATTTGATATGTCCGATCATGGGCTGGAACGCCTCACGATACTTGGGATTGCCCGTTACTGACAAAGCTCCCATGGTTCTGCCGTGGAAGGAGTGATTCATGGCAATGATCTCATGGTCGGTACAGCCATCCTTCAGATACGCATATTTTCTGGCAGCCTTAATGGCACCTTCCACTGCTTCCGCACCGGAATTGGTGAAAAAGACACGATCCATGCCGGATACTTTTTTGATCTTACGAGCCGCCTCGATGGCAGGCACGTTGTAATAATAATTGGAGGTGTGGATCACCTTGTCGATCTGCGCTTTCAGCGCATCGTTGTATGCCTTGTTCTGATAGCCCAGGGCAAATACAGCGATTCCCGCTACGAAATCCAGATATTTTTTCCCATCGGTGTCATACAGATGTACGCCTTCGCCCTTATCCAGAACGATCTGATAACGGTTATAGGTATGCAGCAGGTCTTTTTCCGCCTCTGCAATATATTCTTTCATGGTGTCGCTCATTTTATTTTTCCTCCTCATCGGATACGATCGCAGTTCCGATACCCTGATTGGTGAAGATCTCCAGCAACAGGCAGTGTGCCAGACGTCCATCCAGAATATGCACACGGTTTACACCGTTGCGGATCGCAGAAGTACAGTTGTTCAGCTTCGGCAGCATACCACCGCCGATGTAACCGTCGTGGATCAGTCCCTCTGCCTCGGAAGCTGTCAATCTGGAAATAAATGTGGACTTGTCATTGATGTCCTTGTACAATCCCTCGATATCCGTCAGAAATGCCAGTTTCTCCGCATGTACTGCTTTTGCGATAGCGCAGGCCGCATCATCCGCATTGATATTGTAGGTGTGATAATCCTTGTCCAGTCCAATGGGAGCGATGATGGGCAGGTAATCCTTCTCCAGCATGTCAAAGAGAATATCCGGATTCACGCCGGTGATCTCACCCACATACCCGATGTCCTGACCGTCGGAATATTTTTTCTCTACCTGAAGCAGGCCGCCGTCTTTACCGCTGACACCTACTGCTTTCACGCCCAGCTCTTCCACCATGGTCACAAGGCTCTTATTTACCTTGTTCAGTACCATTTCCGCGATCTCCATGGTCTCCTCATCGGTGACACGCAGACCGTTGACGAACTTTGCCTCTTTTCCGACCTTGCCGACCCAGCGGCTGATCTCCTTACCGCCGCCGTGAACGATGATGGGCTTGAAACCTACCAGTTTCAACAGCGTTACGTCCTTGATGACGTTTTTCTGCAGTTCCTCATTGCTCATGGCGCTGCCGCCGTATTTTACCACGATGATCTTACGGTTGAATTTCTGTATGTAAGGAAGCGCCTCGATCAGCACCTCTGCTTTTTTCATTACCTGTTCCATATCTTTTTCCATTTTTATCCTCATTTCCGCAGATACCGTGATCCGCCTGTCATTTATCTTTCCGGTCGTTCTTTTTTAGGAACGATAGTCCGCATTGATCTTCACATAATCATAGCTTAAATCACAGCCCCATGCGGTAGCTTCTGCCTCACCCATATGCATATCCACCAGTGCGGTGACTTCCGGATCGGAGAGGATCTTCGTGGCCTCTTCCTCGCTGTAATCACATGCCACACCATTACCGAAGATATGAATCTTGCCGCTCTTGCTCTCAAAATACAGATCCACATTTTCCGGGTCGAATTTGGCTCCGGAATAACCCAGTGCACAGAGGATACGTCCCCAGTTGGCATCATGTCCGAAGATAGCTGCCTTGGTCAGAGAAGAACAGATCACGGATTTTGCCAGAGTTCTGGCATCTTCCTTGCTGACTGCGTTTATTACTTTGGTCTCGAACAGTGCTGTGGCGCCTTCGCCATCTCCTGCCATTTTCTTTGCCAGGAATGTGGTGATCTCATGCAGTGCCTTGCAGAAGTTGTCGTAATCCTCGCCCTCTGCGGTAATCTCCTCGTTGCCAGCCATGCCGTTGGCCAGCACCAGCAGTGTATCATTGGTGGAAGTATCTCCATCCACGGAGATCATGTTGAAGGAATCCACTACATCTGCGCTGACGCACTTCTGCAGCATCTCCTTGGAAATTTTCACATCTGTGGTTACAAAACCTAACATCGTGCACATATTCGGATGGATCATACCGGAACCCTTGCACATACCGCCCAGAGTCACAGTCTTGCCACCGATCTGTGTCTCGATGGCGATCTCTTTGGAAATGGTATCGGTGGTCATAATGGCATGGGCTGCATCGGAGCCAGCCTCCAGAGTATCTGCCTTGGCTGCCACCAGTTTCTCGATGCCAGCGGTGATCTTGTCTACGGGAATCTGCATACCGATGACACCGGTGGATGCAACCAGTACGGCATCGGTGGGCACGCCCAACAGTTCTCCGGCACATTTCGCTTCTGCTTCACAGCAGTCCAGTCCCTGTTTGCCGGTGCAGGCATTGGCGATTCCCGAATTGACTACCACTGCCTGTGCAAATGCAGAATGTTCCACGATCTGCTTATCCCACAGTACAGGAGCCGCCTTTACCACATTGGAGGTAAAAGTACCGGCTACGGTACAAGGTGCCTTACTTACGATCAGTGCCATATCCTTACGATTCTGATACTTAATGGCAGCCTCCACACCTGCTGCCTCAAAGCCTTTTGCTGCGGTCACACCGCCCTGGATCTGTTTCATGTTGGAATAATCTCCTTTCGCTTCCGTTTTATTTATGATGTCGGGGTCAAAAGCCCCCGACTTTGATGCCTACGGATTGCTTCGTGCTACGCACTTCCACAATCCTACCCTCTATTTATTAAACGCCGTAATGTTCTCTTCATTCAAAGTAAAGTCGTAGTAGTTCAAGTCTTCCCGCTTTGTCCATCCAATGCATTTCCAGAAAGCGTTTCCGATGTCATTCTGGGTAAAAGCGATCAGGCTGACCTTGTTGATATGTTCCGCTTTCAGAGCATTCATGCAGTGGACGACCATGGCTTTGCCGATGCCAAGTCTTCGGTAATCTTCTCTGACACATACATGGTACAGACAGCCTCGTCGTCCGTCATGGCCGCAGAGGATGCCGCCCACTACGGCTCCATCCTCCCCGATGGCTACCACACTGGTGCCGGGATTCCGGTTGATAAAACGTTCCACACCTTCTCTGGAATCATCGATGCTCCGGATACCGAAACCGTGAATGGTCATCCAGAGGGCATGCAGACCGTCATAATCTTCTATGGTCATGGGTTTGATCGTAAACTGTTTGTTCATGTATGTATTTTATCCTTTCTAATCCTTTCCGTATCTGCTTTAAGGGAAGCAGGGAACCAGCTCCAGGCCTTCGCTCTCAGGAAGCCCGAACAGCAGGTTCATGTTCTGTACCGCCTGTCCTGCGGCACCCTTTACGAGGTTATCCAGTGCACCCATCATAATGATACGGCCGGTACGCTCATCAATGACAAAATTGATGTCCACGTAGTTGCTGCCTTCCACCCACTTGGTCTCGGGGCAGCTACCCTTATCCAGCACACGGACGAATTTCTCGTTTGCATAATATTTATCATAGACAGCTTTTACTTCCTCATAGGTAGGAAGTGTACCGTCCGGTTTTCTCTTCAGTGTTGCATACTCGGTTGCCAGAATTCCTCTGTTCATGGGTACGAGGTGCGGGGTAAAATTAATGGTCACCTGGCAGTTGCCCGCATAGCCTAACTGCTCCTCGATCTCGGGGGTATGTCTATGGCTTGCCACGCCGTAGGCTTTCATGTTCTCGTTCACTTCGCAGAACAGGTTGGGCACCTTGGCGCCTCTTCCTGCACCGGAGGTACCGGACTTGGCATCCACGATCAGGGTGTTCACATCAATCATGCCTTCCTTGACCATGGGATAGGCCGTCAGGATCGAACAGGTGGTGTAGCAGCCGGGGTTGGCTACCAATCTGGTCTTCTCCGTGATCTTGTCACGATTGATCTCGCAGAGTCCGTATACTGCTTCCTCAATGAACTGAGGAGATTTGTGCTCGATGCCGTACCATTTTTCATAGGTGGCCACATCCTTGATCCGGTAATCAGCAGACAGATCCACGATCTTCACCTGAGAGAGAATCTCCTCTGTCAAAAGGCCCGCCAGAAATCCCTGAGGGGTTGCGGTAAAGATCACATCCACCTGCTTCGCCAGTTCTTCCAGATTGTCATCCTTGCAGATATCCTCCACCAGCTGGAACATGTTCTGGTATACCTGATAATACTTCTTATCTATATAGCTTCGGGAACCGTACCATACGATTTTGGCATCCTTGTGGTTTAACAGGATCCTTACCAGTTCTCCTCCGGCATAACCGGTTGCTCCGATGATTCCTACTCTGATCATTTTTCTACCTCTCTTGTTTATGTCATCGTTTTTTATTTCTGTCACCGCGATACTTGTGTCAACGAATTGCTTCTGTCGCCGCCATACTTGTGTCAACGAATTGCTTCTGCCGCCGCCATACTTGTGTCAACGAATTGCTTCGCAGCAAGCTGCTCACGCAATTCTATTTTTGAACTATTCAGAACCCCATTCGCAAAATCGCTGCTACGCAGCTGGATTTTTGCTCATGTGGTTACTTCGTCATATAAATATCATCACATATTCTTACGAATGCAAGCATTCGACGAATATGTACCGATATTTATCTGACTCTGAATAGTTCCATGATACCACTTTTTGTCTAAATGTCTACTACTTTTTTCATTTTTATGCACGTTTCTCGGATTGTTGTGTATATTTATGCATATATTCATACTATTTTTATTGTTTTATGCATTATGGTGGAATAATATTCATTCTGTTTTCCGCATACTTTTCTTTCCTATAAAAATCTGTTACAATAACTATGCTGTGCTTTCGTTTGCAGCATATCTATTTTGTGGCTCTTTATGTTCTGTTTTTCCCGGATCCAAAGAGCAGAAATGAGGAAATCATGGCTTTTGACGGCGTTACCATTGCCTGTGTAATATCAGAATTAAAAAAAGAACTCATCGGCGGCCGATTATATAAGATCGCCCAGCCGGAAAATGACGAACTGCTGTTGACCATCAAGCAGCCCACAGGGCAGAAACGATTGCTTCTGTCCGCCAGCGCTTCCCTGCCCCTGATCTATCTGACGGAGAGTAACAAACCCAGTCCCATGACGGCCCCCAACTTCTGTATGCTGCTGCGCAAGCACTTACAGAACGGCCGTATCGTGAACATTTCCCAGCCGGGGCTGGAGCGTATCGTGCATATCGATATTGAGCATCTGGATGAAATGGGGGATCTGCGCCACAAGACGCTGGTCATGGAGCTGATGGGCAAACACAGCAACCTGATCTTCTGCAACGATGACAATACCATCATCGACAGTATCAAGCGGGTATCCGCCGCAGTCAGCAGTGTCCGGGAAGTCCTGCCCGGCAAGCCCTACTTCATCGCCCACACCCAGGATAAACTGGATGCCCTGACCTGCGACGAGACTACTTTCCGGGAAACCCTTGCCGCCAAGCCTCAATCGGTCTTCAAGGCAATCTACGGAAGCTTCACCGGTATCTCCCCGGTACTGGCACAGGAACTGTGCCACGAGGCAGGCATCGACGGGGAACGCCCTACAGCGGCATTGACGGCAGAGGATCATCATGCCCTGTATGAAGTTTTCTCCAAAATGGTCACTTCTATCAAGGAAGAAACTTTCTCCCCCTGCATCGCTTACACCGGCACCCGCCCCGTGGAATACGCGGCGGTTCCCCTGACCATGTACAGCACCGGAGCGGATCATCTGGAATCCTACACCTCCATGTCCGCCCTGTTGGAGCATTTTTATGCGGAGAAAAATACCCTGACCAGGATCCGTCAGAAATCTTCTGACCTGCGCCGTATCGTGCAGACCGCTCTGGAACGGGATATTAAAAAATACGATCTGCAGCTGGCCCAGATGAAGGATACGAAGAAGCGGGAAAAATACCGGATCTACGGAGAACTGTTGAATACTTACGGTTACAGTGCAAAGCCCGGTGACAAATCTCTCACGGCGGTAAATTACTATACCAACGAACCGGTGACGATCCCCCTGGATCCTACTCTTTCCGCTACGGAAAATGCGAAGAAATATTTTGACAAATACGGAAAGCTAAAGCGTACTTATGAAGCATTGTCCGAACTGACTACTCAGGTAAAAGAAGAGATCGACCACTTGGAGACCATCAGCACGGCCCTGGATATCGCCCTGAAAGAGGAAGATCTGGTGGAGATCAAGGAGGAACTGACCCAGAGCGGCTACATCCGCAGAAAGGGCGGCACGAAAAAAGCAAAGATCACCAGCAAGCCCTTCCATTATCTGAGCAGCGACGGATTTCATATTTATGTGGGAAAAAATAATTTCCAGAACGATGAACTGACCTTCAAATTCGCCAACGGAAATGACTGGTGGTTCCATGCCAAAGGTATTCCCGGCTCCCATGTAGTGGTAAAGACCGAAGGGAAGAAACTGCCGGACCGGACTTTTGAAGAGGCCGGCCGACTTGCTGCCTACTATTCTAAGGGCAGGGAGCAGGAAAAGGTGGAGATCGACTATGTCCAGAAAAAACAGGTCAAAAAGCCGGCCGGTGCCAAGCCTGGCTTCGTGGTCTATTATACGAACTACTCTCTGATGATCGACAGTGATATCTCCGGAATTGAAAAGATCAGCGACTGACTTTTGACGATTCCGGCGCATCTTATATGGTCGTTACCGTACTATTCATCAGACAGCATATTCTATGCATAAATATACTGTATATTTTTTATTATATGCATTTATGTGCATATTTTAATTTATTTTATTCATTTTTATGATTTGTTTATGCAACTTTTCTGCTTGCTTTTGCGATTATAATGTTGTATAGTAATTGTCAGAGCGTAACACACGATCCTGGCATCTGATACTTACAGATTGCTTCGTGCTTTGCACATCGCATTTTCAGGGCTTTTGCCCCTGGCATCATACACACTATAAAACGGAGGATTTTATCATGAAGGAAAAAGTAGTTTTGGCTTATTCCGGCGGTCTGGATACTACCGCTATCATTCCCTGGCTGAAGGAGAATTTTGACTATGAAGTTATCTGTGTCTGCGTAAACTGCGGACAGGCAGAGGAGCTGGACGGTCTGGAAGAGAGAGCAAAGGCTTGCGGCGCTTCCAAGCTGTATATTGAAGACGTTATCGATGAATTCTGTGATGATTATATTGTTCCCTGTGTACAGGCTCATGCCGTATACGAGAACAAGTATCTGTTAGGTACTTCCATGGCAAGACCCCTGATCGCCAAGAAACTGGTAGAGATTGCCAGAAAAGAAGGCGCTGTAGCCATCTGCCACGGTGCAACCGGTAAAGGTAACGACCAGATCCGTTTCGAGCTGGGCATCAAGGCTCTGGCTCCCGATATCAAGATCATTGCTCCCTGGAGAAGCGACAAATGGAACATGGACTCCCGTGAATCCGAGATCGAATACTGCAAGGCTCATGGCATTCATCTTCCTTTCTCCACCGATTCTTCCTACAGCCGTGACCGTAACATCTGGCACATCAGCCACGAAGGTCTGGAACTGGAAGATCCTGGCAACGAGCCTAACTACGAGCATCTGCTGGTACTTGGTGTGACTCCCGAGAAGGCTCCCGATGAGGGTGAATATGTGACCATGACCTTTGAAAAGGGTGTTCCCACTTCCGTTAACGGTGAGAAGATGAAGGTCTCCGATATCATCCGTACCCTGAACAAGCTGGGCGGTAAGCACGGTATCGGTATCGTAGATATCGTAGAGAACCGTGTCGTTGGCATGAAGTCCCGTGGTGTCTATGAGACTCCCGGCGGTACCATCCTGATGGAGGCCCACCAGCAGTTGGAAGAGCTGATCCTTGACCGTGACACCTACGCATTCGAAAAAGAAATGGGTGCAAAGTTCGCAAGTCTGGTATACGAAGGCAAATGGTTCACTCCTCTCCGTGAGGCTGAGCAGGCATTCATCGAGAAGACCCAGGAATATGTAACCGGTGAAGTGAAATTCAAGCTCTACAAGGGCAACATCATCAAAGCCGGAACCACTTCTCCTTACTCTCTGTACAATGAGAACCTGGCTTCCTTCACCACCGGTGATCTGTACGACCATCACGATGCAGAAGGCTTCATCAATCTGTTTGGTCTGTCTCTGAAGGTTCGTGCCATGAAGTTACAGGAGAACGAGAAGAAACTTGGTAACTAAGAATTAAATAATGAGGTGTCTATGATAACTGCACAGACTATAATTACTGTGGTGATCCTGTATCTGGTGATCATCAATGTTGTGGGATATGTGATCATGGGTGTCGATAAAAAAAGAGCCATCCGGGGTGCCTGGCGCATCTCGGAGGCTTCTCTTTTTTTCACGGCGCTTTTGGGTGGCAGTCTGGGATGTATTCTGGGAATGCAGCACTTCCGTCATAAGACGAAGCACTGGTATTTCAAGTACGGAATGCCGGCGATCCTGGTGGTACAGGTACTGCTTTTTGCCCTTTTATTCAAATAGGAAATATGCTATACTTCTTTTATATGAGATAAAGTCTGGGAGGTATCGATATGCATATAGCAGTGTGTGATGATAATGTAGCCGACAGAAAGCAGCTGGAGCGTCTGTTAAAGCGGGAATCCGACAAAAGAGCAGCGTCTACGGGTATCATTTATACCGATTCTTTCGGTAATTCTACCTCACTGCTGTCCAATCCCATGCAATACGATGCCTTCTATATTGATATGTGTCTGACGGAAGGCATCACCGGTACAGAAGTGGCAAATGCGCTGATTGCCCAGGGGGTGAACGCACCCATCGTCATGTGCTGTTCCAAGATCAATTACAGAGCACAGTCCTATCCGGAAAATGTTATTTTTCTGGACAAGCCCATCAAAGTAGCGGAACTGGGACAGAGCATTGACCATGCTCTGGATATTATGTCTAAGGCAGTTCCTCTCATAGAGCTTCGAGAGGATGAAGATACCGTCTATGTCACCGAACCGGACATCCTCTACGCCGAAGAAGAAGGCCGGAATGTCATCGTCACCCTGAAGGACGGCCGCACCGTAAAAGTAGCCACCACCGCTATCAATTTGTTCTCCCAGATAGAGAACCACCCTACCTTCTTCGCTCCCACCGTCAAGACGATCCTTAACGGCAGATACATGGAGAAGCTAGGCTTCCGCAAAGTCATCATGTGCGATGGCAAAAAATTTGCTCTGCACAGAGACTGTGTTGCTTATGCGAAACAGCTGCTGGCGGAATATCATGCGTAAAAAAGACTCCACTCTCTCGAATGAAGTCTTAGAAAATTTGAACTCGAAGTTCTCAGAAAATCACCCGTATCGTCGTTCCTTTTCCGGGTTCGCTCTCCAGTTCCAGTTCAGCGTGGCTCTTGGCGATGATATGTTTTACGATAGCAAGGCCCAGTCCCGTGCCGCCGGTGGATTTGGAGCGGCTCTTGTCCACACGGTAGAAGCGCTCGAAGATCCTCTCCTGATGCTCCTTGGAGATGCCGATGCCGGTGTCTTTTACCACGAGATTGGTATGTCCTTCTCTGGAGTAGGTCTGTACATCCACACTTCCTCCCGGATTGTTATACCGGATCGCGTTATCGCACAGATTATATAAAAGTTCTTCCATCATCTGGCGATTGGCTGTCACATAGCATTCCGTGCCGTTCAGCGCTATGGTCACATTGTGCTTCTCCGCACTCATTTCCAGCATTTCCACACAACTCTGCGCCATTTCATGAAGATTCAAAAGCTCCGTATCCGCTTCCTCTTCCGTTCCGTCCAGCTCCGACAGCCGGATAATATCGTTGATCAATGTCAGCAGGCGGTTGGCACTGTTGTGAATTCCGTGGGCGAAACGCACCGTATCCTGCTCCGAAGCCATTCCGGTCTCAATCAGCTCCGCATATCCTGAGATGGATGTCAGCGGAGTCTTCAGTTCGTGAGATACATTTGCACTGAATTCCTGCCGCATTCTGGCATTTTTCATAATGTCCTCGTGCTGTTTGCGGATCATGGTCATGAACGGTGTCAGTTCCTCATAGGTCTGCATCTCTGTACATTCCCCGATATTCTGTGCCAGTTTCTCAATGGGAGCCACCAGCTTCGTGGTCAGCACTCTGGCCGCCACCATGCACAGCACCAGCAGCACCACAAAGATCCCCACCATCATGGGCAGCGCCTGACTGAAAATGCTGTAAATGCTTCTGGCATCCTTGGACAGTCGCAGGATGCTGCCATCTTCCAGGCGGATGGCATAATAAAAGGTGGACTGGGACAAGGTCTCGGAATTCCGGACTGCTTCACCTTCGCCGTCCCGCATGGCTTCCCGGATCTCCGGACGGGAAGCGTGATTCCCCATGGCCACAGAATCTGCCTCATTATCATACAATACCTGTCCGTCACTGCCGATCAGCGTCAATCGCAGATCCGATTCCACCGGCACTCCGTTTTCCTTGATCTCTTCTACCGAAGAACAGCTTTTTAACAGGGAACCATAGCTTTTCAGATCCTCCAGCACCTGTCTGCGGAACAGATCATAATACACGACTGTGATCAGTACCATGGTAAGCAAAATCGTTACCGTGGCAATGAGGATCATCATTTTGTTAATCTTTTTCTTCATCTTCTGTTACGCTTTCTCGCCGTTCATAATGTATCCCACATTACGCACGGTCTTGATCAGACTGCCCTCTTCCTTCAGTTTCTGCCGCAGCGTCTTGATATGCATGTCCAACGTCCGGGATTCTCCCTCAAAATCGATCCCCCAGACGCGGTCCAGGATCAGTTCTCTGGTGGTCACAATGCCCGCATTGGTCATCAGAAGCTTTAACAGCTCATATTCTTTGTAGGTCAACTCCACAGGTTCCTTGCCTACCGTGACAGAATGTTTCTCTCGGTCCAGCACAATGTTCCCCAGCTTCAGCACCTTATCTTTTTCCTGACTCTTCTGACTTCTCCTGAGCATTGCCTTTACCCGGGAAATCAGTTCCATGACACCGAAGGGCTTCGTAATATAATCATCTGCCCCCAGATCCAGTCCCTTGACCTTGTCGATCTCCGTGGTCTTCGCCGTGACCATGATCACCGGCACCAGCACCGTGTCCTGTCTGGTACGCAGCTTTTTCACAATGCTCAGACCATCCTCGTCCGGCAGCATGATGTCTAATAAAATCAGATCCGGTGTGGTATCATTCAGCGCCTCATAGAAATCCATGGCGGAATCAAAACCTTTTACCTCATAGCCCACATTGGCCAGGGCAAAGGTCTCGATCTCCTGAATATTTTTGTCATCCTCTACTACATAGATCAAAGCCATCTCACAGCACTCCTCTCTGACTGTGCTTTCTCTTCTTAACTATACCTCGGTAAATCCTCACTCCGCAAGCAGTTTTGCATTCTTTTCCGCAAGACGTTCCTGCTTTGTGGGCGGTAACTGGTATTTCTCACGGCATGCCAGCACTTTGCTCTGGAAGTCCTTGTTATCTTCCTGGCGCAGTTCATCCAGGTAAGCGTGGGTATCGAATTCATCCTCATTCACCTGTACCAGACAGACTGCAATATTGGAGCAGTGATCGCTGACACGCTCAAAGTTCGTAATGACATCGGATAAGATGAAGCCCAGTTCAATGGTACATTTTCCCTTACGGAGTCTGCGTACATGGCGCTGCTTCACATCCAGGCTCAGTCCATCGATGACTTCCTCCAACGGCTCCACCTGTCTTGCCAGATTCAGATTTCCGTTCTTAAAACTGGTCATGGTAAGATCCAGCACATCGTGTACCGCTCTCTCGAATACCTTCAGTTCCTCCTGCGCCTTCTCGGAGAATACCAGCTGCTTGTCATGCATCTCCTGTGCCGCTTCCTTGATGTTGCGGGCATGATCGGAAATTCTCTCAAAATCGCCGATGCAGTGCAGAATCGTATTTAAAGTCTCACTATCCTTATTGGAAAGCTGTTTGGAACTCAATTTCACCAGATAGGTTCCCAGTTCATCCTCGAAGCGGTCCACATCCGTCTCCATCTGTGCCACCTGCTCTGCTTTCGCCTCATCGAAATTATGCAGCAGCTCCATAGCCAGATCCATGGCTTCCCTGGACTTATCCGCCATCACAGAAGCCACCAGTCTGCTCTGCTCTACGGCATAGGCAGGCTTCTCCAGGAAACGTACATCCAGTAAGCTTAAAGTCTTGTCTGTCTCGGACATTTCCTTCACGTCCTCATGGGTCGGCAGCGTCAGGCAGGCTAGCTTCACCAGACCGTTGGAGAAGGGAAGCAATACCAGCGTAGCCGCGATATTGAAGCAGCTGTGAACTACTGCGATTCCAAAAGGTGTTGCCACTTCTCCCAGAAAAGCAAAGGGATGAATGGCATTGACCGTATAGAACACTCCCAGGAACAGGATCGTTCCGATAATATTAAAATACAGATGAATCAGAGCCGCACGTTTTGCATTGCGGGAAGCACCGATACCGGAGATCATGGCGGTAACACAGGTACCGATATTCTGTCCCATGATAATGGGAACTGCTGCGCCAAAGCTTACCGCTCCGGTCATGCACAGTGCCTGCAAAATACCTACGGATGCGGAAGAAGACTGGATCACCGCTGTGAGAATGAGTCCTGCCAGCACACCGAATACGGGATTTTGGAACTCGATCAGCAGATTGGTAAACTCCGGTACCTCTGCCAGCGGTGAAACTGCCGCGCTCATGGAATCCATGCCAAACATCAGAATTGCAAAGCCCACCAGGATGGTTGCCGCATTTTTTAATTTGTCTTTATGGGAAAACAGTAAAATACCCACACCCACGATCGCTAAAATCGGGGAAAAAGAACTGGGCTTGAGCATACGGATCCAGAAAGCATCGCTCTCAATGCCCGTCAGACTTAAGATCCAGGAGGTCACCGTGGTACCGATGTTGGCACCCATGATGATACCTACTGCCTGTTTCAGACTCATAATACCGGAATTGACAAATCCGACTACCATAACAGTGGTAGCGGAGGAGGACTGGATCACACCGGTGACCACCGCACCCATGAGCACTGCCTTTAACGGGTTGTTGGTCAGTTTCTCCAGAATGCGTTCTAATCGTCCGCCAGATGCCCGGGACAGTCCGTCACCCAACAGATTCATTCCATACAGGAATAATGCAAGTCCTCCTACCATCTTCAGTAAATCAAAAAAGCTCATACTCTAATCCTCTCATTTTACATAACATACTTTACATTTTTGGTTTCTATCTACACTTTATCTTGCTTATGTAAAATGCGTTACCAGTGAATGTAAAATTTATGTAAAGTTGTAACGATACAGAGCCATGAACTATTGTTCTATGCTCGTCAGATGCTAGCATCTGTAAGAGCATATGACAATAGTTCTTTGGCGAGCAAGCCTCAATGAGCAAAAGGAACGCTCCGCAGGAGCAGTTTTGCGAATTGGGGCTCTGCATCGTTGCTAGGATTATCAGCTGTTGGCATCTGTAAGAGCATATGACAATAGTTCTTTGGCGAGCAAGCCTCAATGAGCAAAAGGAACGCTCCGCAGGAGCAGTTTTGCGAATTGGGGCTCTGCATCGTTGCCGGGATTATCGAATCCTAATACAATCTCGCACCTTCCATATCTCCAGTCATGCGGAAGATGGCCCACTCTGCGATATTTACCGCATGGTCGCCCACTTTTTCCAAATACTTTGCCATCATCAGATAATCCACCACACGATCCGCATCCAGGCTCTGCTCTCTGATAGCCTGCATCATTTCCGTTTTGACTTCGTTGAAGAGATCATCTACCACATCATCATGTTCTACTACTTTTCTTGCATTTGCCTCATCACCTTCCACAAATGCCTCCACGGAATTGTGGATCATCTCCTTGGCTTCTTCCATCATCTCCAGCAACAGATGTTCCTGTTTTCCTTCGGGATTCATGTTGCCCATACGCAGGTACAGTTCCACAATATCTGCCACATGGTCTCCGATCCGTTCAATATCCGGTACCACTTTCAGCGCTGCGGATACCAGACGCATATCTCTGGCCACCGGCTGCTGTCTGGTCAGCAGGCTCAGACACATAGCTTCTATACTTCGCTGCATATCCACCATGGTATGATCTGTATTCAACAGTGTCTTCAGAATGTCTTCTTTGTTCTCACGAATTCCATACACCATACGGTCATAACTGATCTCTGCATGCTCTCCCATCTCGGATACTTTATTTTTCAAAGTCTCAAGATCCTGTTCAAATAATACTCTGGGTGACATCTCCCATTCCTCCTATCTTTTCATTCAAAATCATCCAAACCGTCCGGTGATGTAGTCTTCTGTCCGTTTGTCCTGAGGTCTTGCAAAGATCTCGGAGGTTGCATTTTTCTCTATGACTTCCCCTACCAGGAAAAATGCGGTGTCATCCGACACACGGGCTGCCTGCTGCATATTGTGGGTTACGATGACCACGGTGTATTTTTTCTTCAGTGTCTCCATCAGTTCCTCGATCTTTAGCGTGGAGATCGGGTCCAGTGCGGAGGTGGGTTCATCCATCAAAAGTACCTCCGGAGATACTGCCAGTGCTCTGGCAATACACAGTCTTTGCTGCTGTCCACCGGACAGTCCCAACGCGGATTTGTGCAGGCGATCCTTTACCTCTTCAAAGATAGCGGCACCCTGCAAAGAACGCTCCACGATCTCATCCAGTTCCTTTTTATTCTTGATGCCGTGCAGTCTGGGACCGTAGGCGATGTTGTCATAAATGGACATGGGAAAAGGGTTGGGCTGCTGGAATACCATGCCGACCTTTTTACGAAGCAGTGTGGTATCCACCCGCTTATCGTAAATGTCCTCTCCATCCAGAATTACTTTTCCTTCGACTCTGCAGCCGTCCACCAGGTCATTCATCCGGTTCAGGCAACGTAGAAAAGTAGATTTGCCGCAGCCGCTGGGACCGATAAATGCGGTAATGGCGTGGTCTGCGATCTCCATATTTACATCTTTCAGTGCGTGGTTCTCTCCATAATGGAGATTTAAGTTTTCCACGGATATTTTACTGTTAGCCATATGTTTTCTCCTTCTTGTGATTTCTCTTACTCTCGTCTCAGTTTATTCGCCGCCAGCTTGGTCAGGAGGTTCAGGATCAATACGATAATGATCAGAACACAACCGATACCGAAAGCATTATCATACTGTCCCTTCTGCATCTGTAAATACAATTCGATGGTCAGGGTACCACCAGACTCCATGGCCTTGTGAGCCAGCTTTGCCAGATTGTCTCCGAAAACTCCGGTGAACTTCGGCAGCTTGTAGTCGCTTCCCGCAGTGAACAACAGGGCCGCAGACTCTCCCACGATACGTCCCAGTGCCAGAATGATACCGGTGACGATACCTGGCATGGAAGACGGCAGAAGAATCGTCCGGATCATATGCCATTTCGTGGATCCCATTCCCAACGCACCGGTACGATAACTGTCCGGCACGGTGCGCAATGCTTCCTGCGTATTTCTTGTGATCAGGGGCAGCACCATCAGTGTCAGGGTAAAGGAACCGGTGAGCAGTGAATAGCCGAAGCCCAAAGTCTCTCCGAAAAAGATCATACCGAACAGGCCGAAAATAATAGAAGGAATACCGGACAGTGTCTCCGTGGTGAACTCAATGATGGAGACCAGCTTGCCGGGTTTTGCATATTCATTCAGGTAAATGGCACTTCCCACGCCGATTGGGGTCGCGATCAACAGAGTGATCACGATGATGTACAGGGTATTCAACAGGTTGCCTGCAATACCGGTGGTCTGCTTTCTGGCACTGGTCACCGTCGTTAAAAATGCCCAGTTAACGGTGCGGATGCCCTTTACGAAGACATACAGGATAATTCCCAGTAAAAATGCCACCGCCAGTGTGGCAGAGACATAAATGGCTGCCAGCAAAAGCATGTCTGTGGGGCGTTTTCTTTTTACATATAAGGTGTCCTTATTCATTGTCATCCGCCCCCTTTTTCAGTATTTTATTCAGTACGATATTGATGATCATAATAAATACAAACAGCACCAGTCCGATGGTGAACAGCACCTGTCTGTGCAGTCCGGAAGAATATCCCATCTCGCTGACAATAGCTGTGGTCAGGAATCGCACGGAGTTAAATGGCAACGGCACATTGACGCTGCTACCGGATACCAGTGTGATCGCCATAGCCTCGCCGATGGCACGTCCCACTCCCAGAACGATAGCCGTCACGATACCGGATTTTGCTGCCGGAAGGATGGAGCGGAAAATAGTCTGTACATGGGAGGCTCCCAGGGCCAGAGAGGAGGATTTGATTCCTGCAGGAACCGCCCGGATGGAAGTCTCACTGATATTGATCACAGTGGGCAGGATCATGATCGCCAGTACGATCACGGCTGACAGCAGGTTTGCACCGCCGGTGAACTGATGTGTCGTGGATCCCTGGAAGATCAGTCTTTCTAATTTATACATGAGAGGATTCAGTAAGTAGATTCCTAACAGTCCGTAGATAACGGAAGGGATGCCGGCTAACAGCTCTACCGCAGGCTTTACAATGGCAGCCAGGGGCTTGGGTGCCACCTCTGCCAGGAATACTGCCGTCAGCACGCCGATGGGCACACCCAGCAGGATAGCCAGCGTCGTACCGACGATGGAAGTCAGGATAACCCACAGAATACCGAATTTCGGATCTGCCGCCGTTGGCATCCATTCCCTGCCGAACAGGATCTCTCCCAGACCTACTTTCATAATAGCGGGGGTACCGCTGATGATCATATATAAGGTGATAGAAACTACCGCCAGTACGGCGAAGAAGGCACAAATGGTAAATACTATTTGTGCCACAGTTTCCACGACCGCTTTATTTTTTCTGTTTCCCATTACGGAAGCGTGTGTTCCACTATTCATCGCTTTTTTCCTTTTTCTGCGTGAGGCTTTTACTTTACAGTGATCAGACCAACTTCGGAAGCAACCTGCTGTCCTTCGTCACCCAGTACAAAGTCGAACCATGCCTGTACCAGATCGTTCTGCTCGGAGATCTCACCCTTAGTAGCCATTACGAAGGGTCTGCTTAAGAAGTAGTTGCCGGCCTTGATGTTTTCTGCGGTAGCCTCTACACCTTCCAGAGAAAGTGCCTTAACGCTGTCATCCAAAGCATCTAGGGAAGCATATCCGATAGCTCCGGGCGTAGATGCTACTTTTGCGATTACTGCACCGGTGCTGTCCAGTTCGTTTGCATATTTGCAGCCGTCTACCAGATCAACCAGCTCTTCGAAAGCGCCTCTGGTACCGGAACCTGCCTCACGACCGATCACGATGATAGGCTCATCTGCACCGCCAACTTCTTTCCAGTTGGTAACTGTGCCATTGTAAATGTTGGTCAACTGCTCTTTGGTCAGATCTGCTACTTCGTTAGCAGGGTCTACACATACTGCAATACCATCAATAGCTACTACGTTCTCTACAACGCCTGCTGCCTTTTCCTCATCCTTTAAGCTTCTGGAAGAGTTACCGATATCTACGGTTCCATTGGTTACAGCTTCGATGCCCGCGCCGGATCCCACGAACTCAGCGGTTACGGTTACATCAGGATATTCTTCCATGAAAGCTTCGCTCAGTGCATTGGCTAATTTCTCCATAGAAGTACTTCCTACCATGGAAATGCTGCCGGACAGATCTGTGGTGGTCTCAGCGGGTGCAGCTACGCTGCTCTCTGCTACGGTGCTCTCTGCAACGCTGCTTACTTCTGCGGAAGATGCTGTGTTTGCTGCATCTGCTGCAGTGTCACTGTTGCCGCAGGCTGCCAGACTCATGGCAAATAAAATACATGCTCCTACCAGAGCTAATCCTTTACTGTGTCTTACTCTCATAATAATGTTCCTCCATGTTGTTTGTTTTTTCTTTTTCTTGATTACAAGGACATACTAGCATGAAGGAAATTCACATAATATCGCAGTACGGTAAGATATTTGTAAGGTTTAGGTAAAAAGTTCAGCCATAGGATGCCGCAGACAAGACTTAGGATGCTCGCATTCTAAGTCTCGTTTGTGGTATTCTATGAGCGGAGCTCCACGCAAATGAAATAAAAGGTGAGCCGCCAAAGCGGCGCCGGCTGCGCAGCAGACGCTTTTATGAATGTAGTGTGGTCTGAACACTCTCCAGAATTCCATCAGCAATGGCACGGGCGATCTCATCGAACCGGCTGTCGAAGAGTTCGTTGTCTGCATCCGTATTGATAAATCCAACCTCCACCAGCACCGCCGGCATATTCGTGCTGTTTAACACCACCAGATTCGGCCTCTCGTTTACTCCCAGATTCACGAACCCCACCTGTTCCAGTCTGGCATTGATATTGTACGCCATCCGGGCCGCCGCCCCGTAGCGGTTGTAGACCAGACTCTCCACGCCACTGTACTGGTTCGGATAAGGACTGGAATTCCGATGGATCGAGACAAAATAGTCTCCTCCCACCTCGTTTCCCTCCTGTGCTTTCTGGTACGGGGACTCGTAGACATCCGTGGTTCTGGTATAATACACATCCACTCCATTTTCCTCCAAAATACTCCCCACCGCCAGTGTCAGCGCCAGAACATCCTCGCTTTCCTTTCTTCCATTATATGTGGCCCCCGGGTTTGCACCACCGTGATTGGAAATACGGCTACTATATTCTATATTAACAAATAAGCAGACAACAGGTTTATTAATTGCCCTGTCGTCTGCTTATTTGTTGCCTATGATATGACATCATTTTTCTATGAGTACATGATAAAATTGTTTTTTTCCGGTATTTTTAATTTTCAGCATCCCGGATACAAATTTCATGCTATCCACATATGCCGGCGTTACAAATATTTGCCGAGGATTCTTTCGAATTATTCTATTAACTATTGTTTTATGTGTATAAATCTCAATAATCGTTCCTTCTGGAATACTTTCATATAGTTCATAACATTCACTTACAAACTGTTTAAGTCTATTCGCCATAGCCACCCTTTGAATCCACCAATTATCATTCATAAAAATTTGTACATAATTCTTTTTCCAGCATGGACAATATTTTATAAGATATCTACTTCTATTACCCTTATTTGCTTTTACCATACTTAATACTATATATAAAACCCATACCGCCCATATCATAATTCCTATTATCGTTCCCAAATTACTTGCAAGTATTAAAACAATAAATGAACTGATTATAATATCTCTTGGTATGATATAAAATATTTTTTTCATTATGTAACTCCTCCTGTTGATAATTATTTATTCTCTTAAAGGAGCTGCATTCAGCTGGCAAAATGCGCTCTTTTACCAGCTATTTACTCTTTACAGGTTCCGGTCCTGGACCAACCCAGATACGGAACGCTCTCTTACCATAATCTCTGGCATAAATCTTTGTGCCATCCTTTGTGGTAATATAAGTGCGAAAAATGTACATGATAAATCCGCTCCTTTCTGCAAGTTGCTCTTGCAAAAAGAGTGCTACTGTGATAAATTAATAGTGACCAAACTATAATTTATACCAGTTGAACAGTAGCAATACTTTTCAGCAAGAGCCAAGCATCTCGTGTGCTTGGTTTTTTATATGTAAAAAGCATTTGCTTGTTACATCGCTTTATGATAATTACTATATTGAACTTGTGCTGCTGCAAGAGACATTCCACATTTCTCTGCAATTTCATGTGCACTCATATTTTTCACCAACTCATATGGTGCCATTAACTCTCCTGCAAAGACATTAGCCTGCCACTCTGGATCCATATATGTAGGTACTTCACCACGTGCAAAGCTAACCCTCTCAGGAGTATGCAGTAAAAAATGTCCCAATTCATGGCAAAGAGTAAAGCGATCTCTTGCATTTCCATCTACGGCCCGATCATATACATCTTCACGAATTGTCATAATTCCCTTTTGTGTATGTGTAACTCCATAGGCATTTCCTAATTCCTCTACAGGAACAACCTCAAAATCAAGGCCAAGTTCCGGTAAAATCCATTCAATAAATTGAACTATAGGAAAGCGCAACGTTTCCTCTAACCCAAATATTTTTCTAAATTTCTTTGCTAATTGCCTTATTTTGTCTCTCGACATTGGTTCTACAGATATTTTTTGCATAAGTCCTCCCATAATATTACATATTTAATAATCCTTTCCATGCTTTTTTCGCATCTTCATCCATTGAATCTAATTGTCTCGCAAATGCAAACATCATATCTCGGTCATCACGGCTAAATGCACTTACATTTATTATCGTGCTTTCCCTAGCTTCATCAATGCACTCACACAGTTCCTTTTTTTGTTCGCCATCCAAAGAATACATGGATGTAATTGTTTCCTTCCATTCTTCAGGCGGCTTTGCCTTGCCATTTTCTACTTTAGACAAAAAAGCGGACGATACCTTAAGACGTTGTGCCATATCGTAGAGTAACTCGCCTTTGTCTATTCTAAGTTTTCGGCAAAACTTTCCGAAATTAGTCAGCATAACGTTCCCTCCTATATTCTGTTTTATCTTTGCATCCTCATATTAACTCATATTATAAATTTTGTCAACTAAAACTTATTAACCTGTATATGGTTAATTTTAGAAATAGGGGGAGAGAACTATAATAAATGTTCTCTCCCCTATTTCGTCAACTATACTCTCTTAAGTTTTCCTGTCTTAAGCAATGCCAGCATCTGTGTGTTCTGCTTTGCAGATCCGACATATCCAGTGATACCGTTTTCCTTTGCAATCAGCTTTCTGTTTGCATAGCTGGAGTTTACTCCGATCGCATTCAGCGCTGCCACGATAGATGTGGATGTTCCAGTATATCTCGGATAATATACCGTAGTAGACTGCAGCTTTCCAGTGCTGTCCGGTTCCACATAGCAGATATCCAGATCAACATAACTATTGATGCCGGGTACCTTGCCGTGGCTGGAGTACTGCCATCCCCACAAAACATGGAAAATACTTGGCTTTTTGGATGCAGCAGGCATTGACATAATACTCATTTCCTTGGTGCTCGGATACCTTGCAATCCAGAACTCACAGTCAATGTACTCCCGATAGGGTTTGATATAAGAATTGTAAAATGACAGTCCGGTATATACGCCAAACTCGTATCCGGCTGCTTCGATCACTGCTTTGTAGGTATTGATGATCCTGATCAGCTGGATACTCTTATTCTTCAGACACGCATCCTCTACGTCCGCCCACACCTTACCAACTTTTCTGCCAGCCAGAGTATTTACGACTGCCTTAGCTGCGGTGATGGCGCTGCTCTCCGTAGTAGTATACAGATAATTGTATACATCCACAGGTAATCCCTGCGCTGTTGCTCCTGCATAGTTTCTGATAAAGGACTCTTCTGTCTTGTTCGATTTATCAATGACCTTCAATACAGCAAACTCAATTCCTGCTTTCTTTACCTTTGCCCAGTCAATGGTGCCGTTCCACTTTGCTACGTCTATACCTTTTCTTGCCATAATTATTTCTCCTTCTTTCCGTCGAAATCCAATAAATTCCGAAGCAGCTCATACATACCGGTGGCCGCCAGTCCGGAGATCATACCGCCCAGCACAACCTCTGCATTGATTCCTGCCTGAAAGTGAATAATGATTGCAATGATCGTTCCCATGCTCAGGGATGCAAGCGGAATAAACTTGTTGGGAAAATTGTCAAATGCTTCCTTAAGCACATAGCCTGTAAGCAGACAGATTCCCAGAGTGATAGGGTCTACGAGTTGCAATAAAAATGATAAATCCATAATGTTATCCTCTCTTTCTTAAAATGCCTGGACTGCCGCAAAGATCAGTCCTGTAATCAGGAATGTAATGATTGCTCCTACTGCAGTATTAAATAGTGTTCTTTTTGCGTTGCTCCATTCTTTTCCCGGGGCACGCTCCATATCATCCACACGGCTATCCATCTTTTCAACTTTCTGGTTTAAGCTGGATACCGTCTCATTGGTGTGTTTTACTTCCTCTACCAACTGGATCATTGTGGTTGACATGGTATGAATCTCTTCCGTCACTCTCTCCAACTTATCAATCCGATGAGTATTGGATTTCGATCTGGATTCTACCTCTGTAAGCCGATGTTCCATTTCGGTTTCATTCATGTCGCACCTCACTCAAATATAAAAGCCGTTCACTCCCGCAAAGGAAGTAATCGGCTCTTGGCTCTTGGTTACTATGTAATTGGTTTATGGACCGTCTCTCACTCTCATAGGCAGCCTCCTACTCTGCTGTCAGATCTGCCAGCTGGGTCTCCAGGCTATTGATCTGGTCACGGAGAGCCTGTCTCTCTGCATGGACAGCCTCCATATCGTACTCGGTCTGCTCGCCGAGAAGTGTGTACTCATAGGTCTTGATTACCTTATAGTCACTGGCGGCGATCTGTGCTTTAAGACCATCAATCTGCGCAGTTAGCTGACTGATCTGCTGCTGTCTAGCCAGCTCTGCAAGCTCCTCCTCGGTCGGTTCAGGTTGCACCGGTGCAACCGGCTCAATATATACGGAGCCGTCATCGGACAGCTCATACCAGCCGTCGCCCTTGCGGTACAGCGTGGTATATGCCGCATACTCACCGTTGTCAAGCGGATATTTGCATCCCTCATCCAGGTAGAGCCGGAAGCCGTCAGTATTTACTGTGAGGTTGTCTCCGGTGATCCGGATCACATGAGGGCTCTCCTCTGATACCACGACCAGCTGTGTGGTCTCTTTATTTTTAAATTTGATATAGCCCATTACAGGACTCCTTTCTGGCACTGTTTAAGGCCGTGCCCGCCTTCTGATCTACTACGCTAAATGGCAAGTTAAACCAAAACACCGATTTGTCTTTAGTCAATTGTGTATCATGGGATTCTGACAATACAATTTCAAAAATAGGTAACAGAGTATTTGTAACGTTAGGCGTACGAATTACATCTGAGCAGTCTAGCGGATCATTAATTATTGCCAATATTGGAAGGACATATTACCCTAAAAATATGTATGTTAGAACAAATGCAGTAGGTGGTACAAGTGGCGATAATCACATACTTTATATTGATAAATCTAATGGTACGATAATATTAAACCCATCAACGGAACGGTATTATTCTGCCAGTCTCTCATATTTGTCAGATTGAGATTTATTTGAAGAAGCAGCCCAATACCTTGGATTAATTAATTAATTATTTATATGCCACAACAAAATTTAATATAAATGTTGCATCATCGCTAACATTTGCAATTTGATATGCGTAAAAATTACCGTTCGATGCAAGTCTTACATTAACAGGCCAATTACAATTTGCAAACACCCCAAATACATTTGCATTATTTGGCAATCCAAAGTCAGACAAGGAGCCTAAAAAGGACTGTTTATCTGCCACTAATAGAGTAACAGATGTTGATATTGATGCAAATTTCAAACCATTTAAATTGCCATTTAACTCAGTAAAACCATCCGCTACCGCCTTGGCATCCGGCACATAGCCGGTAGCCTTAGTAGCCAGCAGATCATCCTTGGATGTGATCATCTGCGCAAAAGCCGGTGCGGTCAAGTCCGCAAAAAACTTTTTAATCTTGCCAAAGACCGTCTTTACGCTCTCGCCCGTATTAATGTTCTTGCGGTTCTCCGCCTCAGTAAACGCGATCTCTGAATCTCCGATGTCACCACTAAATCCCTTAGCCAAATAGATCCAATTGAGCTTATCATCCCTCGGTGCTCCGTCCGGAGCATCTTTGATGGCCAGATATGTACTGCCGTTATGTTCAACCGCGTCCAGTCGCTCATATGTGGTATTGGAGTCGTAATCTCCTTTGTAAGATATTCCGATTTTTCCGAGAGCATTGTAACCTTCCGGTGCTGCCATGTCATTGTCCTCCTTATGCTACCTTCCAATATAAAACATTATCAACTACTACAAAATCCACTCCTGCGCCATCCTTCATATAAAGGTTCATCGTGGTTTCATCCAGATAGAACTTAGGTTCAGTGATTTTTGCATACGATTCTGCTCGATCCGCATCTATCTTGGCCTGTGCTGCAGATGATGCCGCCGCAGATGCCTGCTGTGTTGCTGTTTCTGCTTGCACTGTGATGTCTGCAAGATAGTTCGGCTGCAGTTTATCTGCAGTAATGCTTCCGTTCTTGATGTCTGCCTTTACTTTTCCATCATCTCCAATGGACCAGTAAACGGTGTCCGAATCAAGAAATTCAAACTGCGTAATAAGTGCAGACAGATCTATGTACTGTTCGCTTCCGTCCTTTAAGTAAATGATAAGCCGCTCAGTAACTGGATCGTATCCGAAGTTAATGGCAATCTGAGCCATCAGAGTATGCAAAACACTACTTGCACCAGAATAATACGTAATCGTAATATCGCCATTATCCTGATTAATGGTAATACCCGTGATCATCCCATTAGCTTCTATCTTTGACAGCTTAGTCAGGTCCAGAGTAATCACACGCTCATCAATAGTGCGAGTCGCATTACTTAGCTTGTCCAAGTTGGTTTTATTTACTGGTGTCTTGGTCGATGGCTTATTCTCCCAATAGTTCTCTTCCCAGTCATACGCTTTCTGCATCCTGCTTCACCTCCTGCTCCTCGGCATCCCGAGCCGCAATCTCCGCCAGTAATGCATCCCTGGCTTTCTGCTCCTGACGTGTCAGCACCTCCTGCAGAGCCATACGCTTGACCTCCTCCGGCAACCCGGAACTATCCACAAAGTTTATAATTGCCTGACTAAATTCCCTGATTTCTAAATTGCTCATTCTTAATCCTCCGGTCCCAAATAAGTTATAACAGTCCCACTAATGGTTTTTGTTCTCCACGCAACTACTGTACCTTTATAATTCATGTACCCGCTGACACCCATTGCTCTTACGCTGACCAGATCAACGCTTGATAGCTTATTTACGATAGTCGCAGCGCTGATTCTGTCCGCTTTAATTACACCGGAGGATGTCCAGTTGGCTACCTCCATGTAATCAGCCTTTACGCTTCCGGCGCTGATATAGTTGGCTTCTACCGTTCCCAAACGGGCGCTTACACCATTCAGATCAGAGACTGTCACATGATCTGCTTCCAGGCTCCCCACGCGGCCACTGACGGCATTCAGAGAGTCAATGGTTGCCTTGGCGGCAATCAGGTTGTTCAGTTCCAGTTTTGTCACATTCAACGTCTCTATGGTGGCATATTTGCTGACCAGTTCATCCGCATTTACCACACCGACCAGGTCTATCCGCTCTGCCTTGATCTTGATGCTTTCCGCAGTCTGATTGATCTCTGAAACGATATTGTCCTTGGATACCTTGGTAAGGATCTGCTGTGCATTGATGCTGATCTGCGTGGACAGATTATTATTCATGTCTGTCATTTCCAGTCTTGTCTCTTCCACCGTTCGTGTCAGTACATTTGTCTTCCCCTTCAGCTGGATAATGGATTTTGCCAGTCCATTGACCTGTCCGGTTCGATATTCTTCCCCAGACGATGCGTAGCTGTCCCGAAGTGCCTGTATTCCTTTCAATGTCCTTGACAGGATATAGGTATATATATCTTCCCGAGATGTATGTAATAAGATACCATCGCCCACCTCCAGGCACGGATTGCCACGGGCTTCCACCTGCGCCGGCCGGTACCACACTACTCCGATTACACTGAGTACGTTGTCGGCAATGGTCTGTAGGTCTGCAGCTGATTTACCATACACCAGAAAGTTGTCCTCAATGATATAACAGTTATTCCCGGTACCGGAGATTGCCCCGATGTCGTTCTCTTCCTGGCGAATCTGTAACTTATCAATGTGCTGAACTATGAAATCCTCATATTGGCAGGAGATATAATTGCTCCGGGACACCTCTGTGGTTCCCACCGGATCCGCAGGATAAAGGTCATCTGCTGGATACAGATCATCCGCCGGGTACAGTCCCTCAATCATCTGTTTCAAGATTACATATCGCAGCTTACCATTTCTGGTGATATGTCCAAAACAACCATTAATCTCGCAGATGGATTCTATTACGGTCTTTCCGGACAGTTCCTGCGGATCTATAGTCTTCTCTACGTTCATACCATCATTGATCAGAGTTATTTCTTCCTGTTCAACGCCAAAGTAAGCACAGAAGCTATCGCGGAACTGGCGAAGTGTCATGGGAAAAGCAAGGCTGTTGTACCATTTAGAGGTCTCAGCATTAAGAATGTCATAAAGAGCATCATATGCGGTTATCTGCCGGTACCGGCGATCCGCAGTAGGCTTGTCCGAATATACCTTGTACTTCCCAATCTGATAATCTTTCAGAGCACCATCCAACCGTACTGACACATTCATGGTATTTCCTTTGAACGATTCCACAGTGTCTAACACAGTGATTTCAAAGGAAGAGGCCACGCAGCAGCCAAACCGTAGTTCCTGTTCATCGCAGATTGACTCTGTCACGGTCATCGTCTCTAGTTGGAACTCCGCATTGTCCAGAGTAGTACCGGATCCCTGATATGTAATTATTAACTGTTTATCGACAGAGTCATCGTAGAACATCTGCCGTATACTCTTGTTCATGCTTAATACTCCACCAACGTAACCTTAAAATCGTTGTAGTCTATGTCACGCTCCTGCTCGGACAACGTATGGATGCTGTAAGTCGTGTCTGACATATAAAAGATCCCGGCAGAATACTCCAGTGTCTCATCATTCCAATAGGTACACCTGACTCTTCTCTGATTCTTCTCCGTCTGAGGAAGCTCCGCAAGCCCAATGATATTGTTCCACGCTCTTCTCTCTTCCAGATTCATCTCTCTAATATTCAGAGTCAGTTTCGTTTTAAAATTTGGTGATGTCTCCCGGTGCAGCAGAATATTGGCATCTCTGTAGGCATCTATCTCCACACGCTGATTCGGAGTACTTTCCCAACCATCCGCCAATAAGAAGGAGTTGGGGAGAACAACGTCCCCAAACTTAATTAACCATCCTCCAAATTTCTGCATTGTTCTCCCTCCTTCCTAAATAAATGCACTCTGTCCATGTGTATTCTGGTACATCCTATCCTGCCGTACCGTCTCACGGAAGATTTCCTTTCCATCCAGTTGCGCCACAAACGTATAATTTCCACCACCATTTTCCGCCTGTGCCTGCTTAAATGCTTCAATCATAGTAGCCAATGGTGTCTCGATGTTGGTCTGCCCTCTGGGCTGATCTCCGAGAATTGCCGTAAATGGCTTCCCGCCCTGAATCACTGCACCGTTGGCCAGGCGGGGAAGTGATACTTGTGCATTCCAGTTTGGAATGTTAGGGCTCCATTTCTTTCCACCCCATCCAAATGGTACCCAGTCTGGGATGTCAATGCTCAGCGAATTAATAGCGTCAATAATAAAATTGATAGCTTTTATGAATCCATTTGCAAAAGATTCTGCTATGATATTTCCCATATTCACAGCATCCTTTGCAAATCCTATAATTGCATCAAACGCACTCTTCCAGTCCCCTGCAAATACACTCTTTACAAAGGTTCCCAACTTGCCAAGCATATCTTTAAGCGTCGCAAGAGCCTCCTCGCCGTTGCCAGCCCATACAACAACTCCTGCGATTGCTGCAATCACCGCCATAACGGCTCCTACGACAACTGCCGCTGCCCCACCTAACGTAATAAACACCCCGGCCAGTATCGCACCGACAGAGATCAGCAACAATGTCATATTCTTTGCATTCAAACCGTTTTCTGTGATATCCTTCAGTGCCAGTATCAGACCGGCTGCTCCTCCGACAATCAGCCCAATTCCTGCGGCTACCGGCCCGAATAATATCAGTAATCCGGTCACTGCCAGTGCCAGTCCAGAGACATATCCTACAATACCTTCCCAGTCCACACCGTCTTTCCACATTTTTACATAGTTGTATACCATCAATGCTGCCCCGGCGATCAGCATAATCAATCCGAGAGCCGTAGACAGATATGGTGCAAGTCCGCCAAGATCTTTCAGCAATCCTGCTATGCGCCATGCAAGCAGCGCAATTCCTATCGCAATCGCTAATGGCTTTATAATTTCCAGCAACTTCTTGACTTTTTCCAGAAGTTCCACCATTTTCGGATCTATCGTAGCCTCTTCAAAAGCATCCTTACCGGTCAGTTCTCCTCCACCTGCTGTAGATCCTCCTTGATCACTTAACACATTCAGTTCGTCGAATGCTGCCAGCGCTTTCTTTGCAGACTTTGTAGTAGTGTCCAACGACTTTGCATAATCAATATTCTGCTTTTTTGCCCGAGTATAAGTACTTTTCCCTTGCAGGATTGCCATAAACTGGGCAATTGCATCCGCTGCCTTGATCAGCCAGTTAATGAGCTTTACCAGATATGGGATAGCCATATTGACGATAGGTTCAAATGCTGCTGCCAGACTGTTCTTAAACTGGGCACAGCTACTTTTCAGTGCAGACATCTGTGCATTATAGTCCTTGGAATATTGAGCAAGATTCCGGAAGCCTTCTTTCATTGCGGATACCATTGCATTGAATCCCTTAGATATCCAATTAAATATAAATAAACTCAGCAGAATTCCCTTCAGTCGGCTTGCCATTGTAGATAACAGGCCCCCCGATTTCTTTGCACTGGTTCCGCAGGAATCCAGTGCTTTTCTTCCCTTGGATTCCAGTTCAGAAAAACCATTCCGGATTGTATGGACCTCTTTGTTGATCTCCGCTAGTCTGGCCGACAGCTCATCATATTCCTGATATCCGTCTGTGACTCCAGCCTTTTTCAACAGTGCCATCCGTTCTATAATCTGCTCCTGCTCCTGCATCAGGGCAACCATATTCTGATCAGCTACCACAGCATTGTTTTTTATATCAATCAGCTGTTGTTCTGCTGCCTGCTGCTCCCTGATCTTCTCTGCAATCTTTTCTTCCTTTTCGCTGACCTTATCAGCTGCACTGGCCTGCTGGTCAATCTGAGCCATGATTGCGTCTGAATTATACTGCTGATACCCTACCGTGTCCTGCGGAATCGTTGCTTCGCCTACCGCAGCGCTGGCCTTAGCCATTTCTTCCGCTGCCTCTTCGGCTTTCTTCTTATTCCGCTCCATGATACTGTCAAAATTCTTCTCGAACTTATCCCAGTCTTCTTTTGACCATCCCTCCGGTGTCAGGCTGGTGTCCTTGGCTTTCTCCTCCAGTTCATCCAGCTTTTTTTCGATGTGGTCAGCACCCTTATCCAGTTTTGAATTGTCTAGATCAGAATGTAACCTGATCTCAGTATCGTACTTTGCCATGATGCCTCCTTAATCAAAAAAGAGCCTGCTGACACCTATGCGGTATCAACTGGCTCACTGGCTCTCTGTCGACTTATTGATTTTGGCATATTTCATAAATTCATCTATTCTTGCCTGCTCCTCAGGTGTGATTTTCTCATCCTTTGGTGCCTTAATACAAAATATCTTTTTGGCGCTCCTATACGCGTTTTTCTCTTCCTGCGACATTTTTGAGGTAATCTTCTTCTGTCGTATGTCCATTACATGGGTCAGGGAGCTCTCCTGGAGGTTCCCCAGCAGTCCCATAAAAACGAACCAGTGCATTTCTGCCTTCTGCAGATCTATATGATACTGGTTGCGGAAAGCTGCATATATTCTCCACTGGTCCATATCCCAGTCCATGATAATATCTTCGTTTTTCTTCTGCTGATAATTGTCATGGTTAAATTCTGTCATAAACCATTCAATTGCCTTCGCAGCTTCCTGCGGTTCCGGGCATTTCTCGGGAAAAAGCAAATACGATGCAATATAAAATCGCTCCATATCCGATAAATCAGGATCCGACATGCACATGGACATTTTTATTCCCGTCCGGAAAGAAGCCGAAATAGGATATCCTTTCCAGTCTGTCGGAAGCTGATCCAACATAATATTAAACATATGACTCCCCCACTATTTATGGTGTCTTCGGTTTTGACGATTCCTATTGTGATTTATGTTTCCGCCATCTCTTTCTCTGCTGTATTTCTCCCAAAGTTCCTTATTTCTACCGTTTGCATATCTCTGTGCAATCGGGATGATCTGATCAAAGAAATCAGTAATCAGAATAGGACTTGGAGTGATCTCCCCAAATACCTTCTTACATGTCCTTTCTCCGAACACTCTGTCAATGTCAGACATGATCTCGTTAGTCTTTCCAATCATGATCCGAAGCTGCTCTATTTCCGGTTTTTTCGTAAATTCTTCCGTAGCTACATATTTCTTAACTTTTTCCAGATTATCTATCAGCTCTATGAAATCTGCATAGAATTCCTGACTTCCAAAATTGCAGACAATCGTATCGCCATTGTCATTTACCTGTACTTCTGTGCCACCCTTAATAGCATTAATTTTTTCCATATATTACCATCCTCTCTGAATGTGATGGACGACAGAGAGGTGCGCCCACCACATATGTTAATATTGATTAACACCTGTATTATTTTGCGGAATCCGCTGTAAATGTATTGGTTTCGATATTAAATTTACCCTTGATGTCATCACCAGCCTGCTTTACACTCAGCACATTATGGACATAATCCCCGCCATCTCCACCATTGGAAGTAACCGATACTGTACACGGTACCCTGATTGCTTTATAGGTTCCCTCCTCGGCCTGCACCGCATCTTTCAAACGCAGTCTTACAAAAGATGTGTGAGCCTTTGCACCTACAGGAAGATCATCCACCAGTTTATCGATCATTTTCTGTACGTCATCATCTTCACAGTCTTCCTTGTCCACATCAAACGCTCTCTGATAGGACTTTACCTTATTGGATGCCTTTGCCATATTAATATAGTGCTTCGTATCCTCCTCCGGGTTCATCTCCTCTGTGAGGGATTCTACACCATTGCCAAGCAACGCATACTTCGGTTCTTCTGCTCCCATAGTGGTATCAATGTAATGCCTTAAATCTTCTCTCATTTTACCTGAGTTCCTTTCTTATATTCGATAAAAATCGTCATTTGATACAATGCTTCGTTCTGCCCATTCTCTCCCATAAAAAACGGGCTTGACACTCCTACTGTCTTGACGGTTCCACCCTGGATATCCGGAAAGTTTCTGTTACGGTTCCTATCCTCGATCCAGTCCGTTAACTGCTCCATCCAACTGCCGTTTTCGATGCAGCTTTTATCCGTCTGAGTATCCAATCTCACCACGAATTGATAGTAGTCCTTGTGGATTTCGTCTCCGCTGATGTATTTTCTCACATTAGTCATAGGTTCTTTGACTAACGCAAAATTGACATTGCCACGCATCCGGTCCGTATCGATATGTTTCATACTCTCCGGAGAGAATTCTTTCAGCCATTTGATAATGGATTGCGATACCGTCATTTCTGTAATTCCTCCTGCAGTTTCTTCTCTATCTTTTCCAGTCCACCGTTCTGCAGCATACGGTCCGCCCAGTGAGCTCCTCGCAGCGTGCCGTTACCATATTCCAGGCTTCGTGTTGTTGGAATCTTTTGCACATTTTTTCTGGATCTCCATCCATTCTCCGTCTGGAATCCTGCACAATGCAGATCAGGATCCTCATAGACGATGCCTTCCCACATATAATGTGCATACGGTTTATTCCACACAACATCTGCATCATTTTCTATGTGTCCACTTAAACTAAGTCCACCATCAGCTAATGGGATATATGGATCTGATAACTTCAATATTTCATTCGCGCAGATCTGTTGCAGCCTACCTTTTTCTTCCAGTCCCAATGTCTTTATGCATACACCCGGATCGAAATTACGAGTTACTTTCAGAGAATGAAATCCAGTTTTTGCCATATTTCACCTGTTGCACCGGTGCAACTTTACCTTCCTACAACTTTTATGTTCTTCAGTCGAGGTCTTCCTCGATTATCCGATACTTCCGTGACGGTGACTGCATACTGGAAATCCTCTTTCAGGTCAGTCAGGCGATAGTGTTCTCCTATTTCTTTTTCCGATTCTCCCAATACCAACTTGTCCTGATCCGTCTGTACATCCAGCGTCCAGTACCCTGCTGCCTCTTCTGCCGGTAGCTTCCGGAATTTCTGCGGTTCCAGGTAAGGCTTGTTGCCATATCCCCGCTGGAAGTCTACTGTGATGCTCTCAACCTTGCTTTCCGTCTGCACACCGCCTGAAGATGTTACATCTGTTTTGTTGTGGCGCCACTGAACTCCCTTCACTACTGATCTGATCCATGATTCCTCGTCTGTCTCCGGATCTCTGTGGAAATTGTATACCGTCATGGTATCCGTAAAAAGTACACTCATAGCGCACCTGCCAGTCCCGTACCGGATAGTCCGGAACGTATCACAGAGGTAAGCTGCTCTTCCTTCTCCTGCGCTGTTGTGACCTTATAGGATTCCGAATACCCGTCATTACTGACGGATGCTATACCGGTACCCATTCCGGAGGCATCCTGCACAGCCATAGTATTGAGCAGCTGGCAAAATGTATCCTGGATCTGCACATGTACCTGCTGCTGAAAGTCCGTGGCAGCATCCTCGTCATATGCCTCCTCAAATCTCTTTGCCCGCATATGCGTAATTGCATTTAGCTTGATCTCTGCCCGTTTGGATAATCGGTTAAATTCCTTCTCATCCGTGATGCTATTATAAAGGGAGCCGTATTGCTCCCACGTTATGTAAGACATACTGCTCCCTCCTCTTTTCTCTTAGCCTGCTGTCTTAGGTTTTACCTTAATTCCCTTAAGAACACCTGCCATCTTACTATTCTTTAAAACAGCACCCGCAAGCATTTCAACTTCACCCTTCTTTACTGCACCAGGTGCATTCAGATCAGGAAGATAGGTATGTACCATCTTGCTGCCGTCAACAGAAATTCCGTGAAATGCATTGAGTCCCAGTTTTGCCGCATAAATCGCTGTTTCACCGTATGCTGTAGCAGATGGGGTAGTTGTCTCGATCACATCAACAGTCTTGGTGCCATTATAATACTGTCCAACATCCATCATAGGAATGCCGTTATATTTCTCCACGGTTCTGCCGAAACCGTCCACGCTTCTTTCATAGAATCCCGCGCGTCTTGCTGCTGCCCTTGTCTTTGTCAGTAATTCATTGTTCATCAGCAGAATATCCGGTTTTTCTGCCAACTTACTGATGAACCCATCCAGTTCATCCAGATAAGCATTGTAGTTGCTATCCATCAATGCACTGGTAGAGATGTCAACCGCAGATGTGTATTCTGTGTCAGAACCGGATAAGATTTTTTTGAGACCGTCAAATGTTCCAGTAACATATCCTGTACCAGATGCAGCAGATGTTCCATTGATTACGAGATTATGGAAATAATTTGCTCCTGCTTTGGTTTTTTCCTTGATCTGGAAGTCGATTTCATCAATAGCGCCTCCGGTCTCTGCAATAACACGGTCTACCTCAAAGGATCCACCGAGGATAATCACCTTTGCGGTTGCTTCCTCTCTCTTTGCCTCGTTAGGTGCGTACTCAGTATTGATGGAACGCACAGCTACTGTAGACGGTGTTTTTAATCTCATATATCCATAAGTAAGCGTAGAGCCACCGGTTCCAGGGGATACAGAATCATCGAATGTAAGCATATCAAGTAAGAGGGATGCTCTTCTGAATTCATCAATAACATTCTGATCTACTTTGTCAGCCATTCCGACTTTTGCTTCCGCTAATGTTAAAGCCATTTTTTATTCTCCTTATTTATATTTCTCCTTAAGTGCATCCTTAAGGGTGTCTGTTGACTGGCCGGTGGTTTTATGCACTTGTCCAATCAGATTTCCAGTTCCTACCGGATTAGGCTCCGGCTCTCCGAAGAGCATTTTACTGTCTTCTGCTTCTGTTAAGGTTTTCAGTGCTGCCGCAATGTCTTCTTTCTGGTTTTTGGATGCTTTCAGCGCATTTACATCCAACAGAGCCATAATTGCCTTAGGATTCTTTCCCTTAGCAGCTGCAATACTTTCCTTTACAAGATCACTGAAGTCCCGATCCGCAATCTTAGAATCGTAATCTTTCTGAATGTTCTTCTTTTCCTCTTCCAGATCACTGATTCGTTTGTTGAGTCCTGTGACATCCACATCCTTGAATCCATCTAACTGGGTCTGCAAATCTTTCATTGCAGTATCATTAGCTTTGATGGTTTCATTCGCTGCGTCCAGCTTCTTGGTCTGGTTGTCATAATCGGTCTGGGTCTTGTAGTTTTCGAGTACGGCTTTTTCAAAGTCCTTTTTCTTATCTTCAGGTACTTCCAGTCCATACTCTTTCATGATTTCAAAAATGTTCTTCATATTGTCCTCCTAAAATATTTTGTGAATCGCACTTTCTGCAATATGGGATAAACGCGGAAGCAGGGATCGAACCTGCGACCTCCGTGGTATGAACCCGGTGAGCTGCCTCTGCTCTTTTCCGCCATCGTAGAACAAAAAAAGAGCCAAGGATCAATTCACTTGGAATTGATCACATCGGCTCTAGGCTCTACATTGATCACTATTTCATTTTTACATTTCTTGCAGTATGCCGGAAAATTACATATCTTCGTATTCGGCAACACTTTTAAGAAGTGCGGATTACCACATTTCGGGCATTTGCACCACTTAGAACTCATATATTACCAACTTTCTCCTTTTGGTTGGCTTAAGTGTCTCACAAGATGTATTATAAAGCAAACTTATGTTTGTTTCAATATTTTTTTACTCCAAAACCCATTCTTTTAGTTTGGCAGACTTTTCTTCCTCTTCTTTCAGTTTTTTTTCATTTTCTTCCGGAGTATCATTATATATTTTTACAACATCCTTTAAGTCTTTTCCCTTCATTTCAGTTCTCTCCACTCTATTCCATAATCCTCCATCATGGTTTCCAATGCTTTAACATGTGCTTCCTCCATTGATAAATAATGAGGTGCCCCATGATATTTATATATCCTTCTATCAAGTACTCCTGATGTAAAAGGATTATCCCCTACGCTATAAGTATACACCTTCCCGTTATGTGTTGCAATAATACCTTGCCTGTATTTTCTGTATCCAAGGCTTACGTAGTCTGCTCCATCTGGCAAAATATTAGTCGGGTGATTATGTATTGCTATAAGTTCTTTCTCCTTGTTGTTTTTTATAGCATTTCTCAATGATTCATTGTAATCTACCTGTAAAATATCTGCACTTTCAGTCTGTGATCCTTCTATCGTTCCACTCTTCGCATGTATCAGATACATGTCTTCAAAATCCGTGCCACTTCTGTGCTGAAGAATCTGTTTTGCCACAGTATATATCTGGTTATTAAGCTCTGAATTATCGGAAAAAGAATCAAATTTTTTACGATACTCTGCAGAATTAATATAATCCATATCCACGACATTGCTATCTACTCTGTAAGTATCAGCTTTTTCCGATTCTGTCATATTATTATATTTTTCCCAGGCTTTCGTCTTTGTCAGATCTGATGTTTTACATTCATACCGCAATCTGTTAATATCCGGTTTTACCTTCGAATCCTTACAAAAATCCTGATAGTTCTTAATCTTCTGCTTAATTTTTCCGGAGATTTCCTTGGTATCCTGCCCCAGCGCTGCCATTGCTTCCCTCTCACGCTTTAATGCCCGGATTTTTCTTTCCAACGTCCGCATTTTCTGTGTAATCTGGTAGTAATCGTAGGTTTTTCCATCTATCGTGATTGGATCCGGCTGCGGGTCCTCATCCGGAAGACTGCTGCCGATGAACCATACATAATGCTTATGTCTGCAGTTATACCCGTGCAGGCCTAAAGGATCGTTCTCATGAATCCCATCCGCACTATATCCCGTTGCCCTCCACAGATCTGTTATATAGTCCTGTCCTATCCGCCTTGCCTCAGAACTGTAGTCCTCCCCCTCTTTGATGTAATATACCCGTCCCTGCCACTGTTCGTGGTTGGCGTGACCATCACCGGTATTACGTGCTCCCCAGTGTTTGGATACATATACCAGGTTTTCTCCGGTCCTTGTAATGTTTTCATCCATGATTTTAGCAGCAATCTGACCGGACCCCGTTCTCACTGCCAGTTTCACCGCGGTATCAAGCTGCATACTGTAGCCGGAAGAAAAGTCAATGGTACGCAGGCCACTATCTGCAAGGCTATGGACCGTGTCATATATCACCTGCTCCCGGCTGAATGTTCCGGTACACACCTTGATCATTGCCTTATCCAACTCTCTTCGATATAGGTTTTCCATCGTTTCAAAACCTGACATGGTTTTAAAGCCTGTCGATCCTGCCAGACTTTTCATATTCTCATTTGTTTGTTTCCGTATAGCTTCCACCAGCTGCGGCAGATAAGAATTGTCTGTAATCTCTTTCCCTGCCTGCTTCCATGTTCTCAGATCATCCAGATAGGACAGGTCTGCCGATTCCTGCATTACCTGCCCGCCTGCTGCCTCTGCGGCCTTCAGTATTTCCCGCAGTAGTTTTTTTACAGTCTTCTTGTGCTCCAGCGTATTCTTTGCTACCGTTTTCCGAAATTCCTGATTAGACTGCAGCAGCTTCATTGCCGCTTTCCGTATTCTGGCCGGACTGTACCCTAACTGCTGAAGGCGCTGTGCTTCAATCTCTGCTGTCCTGGAATATGCCATTGTTGCCAGGATCCGTTGTGCCACATCCACGATCACACTGTGTTCCAAATACTGAAACAAAGGAAGCAATGCCTCGCCGATGATCTCTTCCTGTTCATTTGTCAGCATTAGTCTTCATCCTCTCCGGTAGGCTGTTCCTCTTCTTCCTGAATTTTTTCTTTCACCAGTTTCGTTGCCTCCTCTTCCGTGAGACTGTATGCGTCCATCAGATACCAAACCGTGAGCTTCGGAATGTCGAAAGAGAGCGCATCATTACGTTTGCGTTCCAGTTCTGCTTCCTTGTCTGTGATATAGGAGTCGTCAAAGTCTACAAGAATCTCCTGCTCCAAATTGAAGGCTTTCCCCTGAAAGGTATTTGCAAACCACATTACTGCCTTACAGATATCCTGTATGTAGCGGATGGCCTCCTGTCGCTGCCGGTTCAACTCCTGCATCTGATCCTGACGCTCACCCACGTACTCGGTCGCCGTAGTAATCTGACCGTTCTCAAAAGAATATTTTTTCGTGCCATATCCAAATGACATAGATAACAGGGACAACGCTAACTCAAATGCCTTGGTGATCTGGTCAATACGAATTTCCGGGTTATATTCTTGGATCAATGCTTCATCCTGTGGATCTGGCAATTTTTCACCTACAAGTACAAAGAGCTTTTTCTGCTCTGTGGTCATTTTAGGCTTGCCATTATCGTCAAATTCACACAGTAGTTCATTCACAAGGATAATTTTTTCTGCCTTGTCCAAATCGGAAAAAAGAACGTTATAACACAAATCCACAACTTTCAGTGCCGGGATTGCATCCCACAACTTCGGCAGCCCATAGCCTTCCATATCGTCCAGATTATTGACCTCAGCATTTCGCATCACTGCAAATGGCTTTACATCACCCAACTGCACAATAGTTTCCTTGTCCTTTACCTCACCGCCTTTATCATCAAACACATGTGTCTCTGCGGTGTACAGTCCATTTTCGATGGTAAATAAGACAAGCGTGCTCTGCTTCCTTCCTTTGACGAGAGTACTGCCAGAAAACGCTGCTTCGGTCACAATGTCATTATCTACAGTCAGCGGCAGAAACGCATCCGCCTCCACATAATTCAGTTTGATTTCGCCGCCCTGCACTGAGCCATCATCCATAAAGGTGACATTGTCCAGACGGATGTAACAGGCCGTTGTCCCGTCCGCCGAGGTCTTTTCCAACTGCTTACGGTACTGAGTATTAAATTTACTGCCGTCAAGTACTGCTGCAACATAGTCAGCCTGTTCACCGTCCCCGGCATTGATCTCTAATACTTCACACAGGTTTGCATCGTCCGAACAGCACCGCTTTCCAAAATTCAACCGGCTCAGTTCGTATGGGATCCCATTCAGCGTTTTCCGTTTATGAAAGTCCTCTATAATCCTGTTGCTGTACCAGTCATCGCATACCTGAATCTTGCTCAGAGCATTATCATTGACTGTGTATCCCTTTTTCTGTAAAAAATCCTTTACGCATCCTTCCATTTTCTTCTCCTTATCTTTTTAGATCTATATACTCCACGAAATCCAACCACGTATAGCAGAAGCTGTCCCACCTGTCGTTGACATTTCCTATGTTCTTGTCTTCCGGCTGATCCGGGTGGTCCTCATCCCACCGCAGGGAAGCAATAGCTTTTCTGGTCTGCACACAGCGCTTATTGATTTTGAGACGCCCACTGTTAAACAGCAGATCAACGGTCTTGGGGCGCTCTGATATCTCATTTTTACGACACCCCTTGATGTTCTGGTAAGGCAGCCCTGCCTCTTTGGCAGCACTCCGCAGACTGTTGATCATGGTAGGGCTGGCGCTGTCTGGGAACACCCAGTCCACCCTGCCATACTTTTGAATGCATGTACGGTAGAACTCCACAAACTTGTCGCAGATCTTTTTGCTGTCAATATCTTCTGACAACGGTAACCCATCCTCTTCCAGTGCCTTGAAATCATGATACCTGTTCTGATAGCCGGTAAGGTTGTATGTTGTCATAGAGCCGTTACCGCCGAAGTCGATACCCATTACAATCTTGAAGAACGGAATCTTCAGTTTTCCTTTATCGTCAAAGATATCCGCATCCTCAAACAGATACGGCGAATCATCATCGGCAAAGTATCGGAAGATGATACCGGATGCCAGCACCCACAGCCCTAATATGAAGCGATCATAAAACACACCCTTGTACATACGCTCATACCGTTCGATAATCTCCTGTGCAAGGCTCGGGTTGTCCCGCATCGTGAAATGTACCCGGATTAGATTCTTTTCAGTGATCTTGTCGATCCATTCCAGTTTTATGTAATGATCGGGACCTTCCGGGTTGCAGTTGAACCAATATTTAGAACCTTCCACAGAGCATCGGCCTGTTGCCTGGTTGACAAACGACTCCGGCATCAGGGCTACCTCATCGAAGAATACTCCGGCCAGTGTGATACCCTGGATCAGATCCTGCGATCCCTCATCCTTTCCACCGAACAGATAAAAGGTATTCTCCTTATCCCCCTTCCGGACAACCATATAGTTCTCTGAACGATGCTCCTCAACCTGATACCCACGGGACACGAGCATACGCTTTAGCTGTCCGATCACATTACGACGGAGTGACTGTATTGTCTTACCACAAAGTGCTAGGTTCTGCTCGTCAAATGTTTCCATCGCCCACAGGATGAACGACAGGGACATAACTGTGGTCTTGCCAGAACGAATTGAACCATCACAGATAATGCCATCTTTATCTGCATACGGACTCTCCGGCATCCACCACTCTAGGACAACTTTCTGTTTATGGCTGAATGGTGTGAATTTGAACAGTGCCTTACGTTTCAACTGTATCATCCTCCTTGAAGGTTGCCGCCACATCACCCTGCAGTGCATCCATAAAGCCGTCATTCTCGTGCTCCGAAGCTTCTCCGCCCTCTTTCTCGGCTCTCCGCCTCTCGTACTCCGCCCGGTACTTGCTCTCCGGGTGCATCAGGAAGTATTTGGTCAGCCAGTCGAATGCCTTCTGCTTGTCCGCCAGCTTTATAGATACCCCGTCCTTTCCCTGCTTCACCTCTTGTATGATCTGCGTATCCACATTATTGGAATCAGACAATCTGACCGTGTTCACCTCTTTGGTAAGGTACTGCTTAGTATCGGGATCCTTCACAGGGCCGAACGCTCCCATGACCTGCACATTCTCCCGCCCGAATGAAATATAATTACCGATGTCTGCGAATGCAATCCGCATCTGAAGTTCCACCACGTCCTCTGTTCCTGTCACGATCTGCTGACGCTTAATTTCTTTCAGACGTTCGATCTCTGCCCTGACCTTTGGTTTTCTTAGACTCTTGCATCCCTCTACCATTGCTGTTTGATAGCTACACCCGTATGCCTTCTGGTAGCTCTGTGCCGCATTGAATGTCCGGCTGTAATAAATACAGAACATCTGCTGCTCTGCCGTCAGATCTTCATTCTGCAATGTCTCCCTCGTTCCATCATCAATAGTTGGCTTTTTTCCCGTCCTCTTCTTGCCCGAACGCTCGCTTTTCTTGCTCGTGTCACATTCCGAACGTTCGCCATCCCATCCATGCGTACTCTTCCACCGCCGTACCGTTCCCGGAGGTACCTCCAGTTCAGCCGCAATGTCTACCAACTTCATTCCTTGCTTATATAGTTCGTATGCTTTATCACTTAATGGATTTTTCTTTGCTGCCACTGACTACCTCCTTTCTGGCAAAATAAAAAGAGCCGGCACATGGATTTCTCCATGCATCGGCTCTATGGCTCTTTACATTCATTAAACATTTTCATAGAATTACTAAATAAATTTATGGAACTAACCAATTTCTATCTGGATTTGCTAAAAGTCTCGCATTGTTTATTGCCATATCTAAAGTCAGACATGTGGATGCCCTATACATTGTTCCATAATGATAAAGTCTATATAATGGTGTAAATTACAAATCTATATAAAAAGAGCCAAGTGC